>ERZ808246.484-NODE-484-length-33136-cov-5.869925_pt1 | contig 33136 bp, 50 predicted proteins | sample MGYA00521083_ERZ808246 | MGnify/ENA primary metagenome ERZ808246 (study PRJEB31516, sample SAMN03275577) | gut metagenome | biome: mammalia-associated habitat; material: feces | host: Papio cynocephalus | place: Kenya | collected 2012-07-07 ...
ATTTTCATCATTTATGCTCTTCTTTTTTCACCACAACATTTATTATACAGCCCAAAATTCTCCGGAGCGCATTTGTATTAACTATCAACCGTTTACAAAGTCTGAAATTTCTTTTTCCAAAAGCTTAAACACTTTTGCGATCAGATAGCCGTCGGCTATGGCATGATTAAGCCGTACCGTCACGGGCATAACGAACTTTCCGTTTTCCTCCCGATATTTACCCCAATTTATAATCGGTGCAAAAAAGAGATGTCCGTCCGGAAGCTCAATATTTAACGAGTCATAACTCAGCCACGAAATATACGACGCATCAAACCAATTCGGGTGGTTTGCCATATCAAGTCCGTATTCACGTGTTTGCTTTGCTTTTTCAATGTCCTTGGCACAATTTTCATAAAACTTTTTATAATCCTCAAAATATTCCGTGTAAACGGGCGTGCATGTTTCTGTATCATCGTGAAATATATACTGCGTGGGATTGATTTTATCATAGCAGATGAGAGTGTTGGTCTGCCATAAATATCCCATTCTGTAGTCATCACGTGAGTTTAAAACCTTTGCCAACAGATATAAAAAGTTTATGTAAAATTTTGTACCCGTATTTTTTGAATACTCTTTAAGTGCCGTCACATCAATACGTGAAGTAATCGATGTGGAGCATTTGCAATCCTCCGAAAAGTGCCGAAACACACCTTTCCGGTAATATTTTTCTTTATTTATAACCTTATAATTCATTTTTAACTCCCCAATTCATTTATGTTCGTTTGCAGAAGCTCTAAAAACCTGCCTGCATGAGCGCCGTCCATTTGCGTATGGTGAAACTGAAAAGAAATCTTAAGCGTTGTCTTAAAAAACTTCTTGTTATATCTGCCCCAAAAGACAAACGGATTATTGTAAACTCCGCTGTACATTCCCACCACGCCGTCAATGTCATAACTGCTTAAGGCAGACGTTCCTATTACCATACTGTCCGTTATATCGTTATTTCGGCAGGTGTTTTTGACCTTTTCCGTCAAAAACAAATAATCTTTATTAAACCGTTCCAAATCCCCGCAAAACTTTATATCGCACGAGCTGACTTCGCCCGTTTTGTTTTTCACGATTGTATTAACCGCAAGGCTGTCATACTGCATAAGCTTATCGCCTACGGGGAGCAGAAAAAACTCCTCCGTACTGCTTGCCGCCTTCCCGATACAGTAGCACATAAGCATATTGAATTTAAGCTTATTTTTGCGGCTGAATTTTAAAAGCTTTGTCACATCAAGCGTCTTAAACACCGTAACCATCGGGTTTGGCGCCTTAATCCACAATGAAAAAGCTTCGGCACGCTTTGTATCGTATGGGTTTACTTCCTTAATCATATTTGCAAACCTCCACGGTGCGTGATTTCATCGAGATTTTTTTGACCTCGTAACCGTATTCCGTCAATTCCTTTTTATATCTCAGAAAGGAGTGGTCAAGCGGTACGCCTGCAATTTTTTCTATCTCCTCATATGTCAGCGTAATATTTTTTGCACCGTTTTCTTTTATCCATATCCACAGCGGTTGATATTTGCTGTCAGACGATTTTATATCCGCCATGCTCCAGCACCTCCAATGCCTTTTTGTAATTTTCTTTTTTGGTAAGTATATAATCCGTATTAAAGGTCGAAACCGCAAAAATCCCGATTTCATTTTCAGCCAAAAGTGCGGATATTTTCGCCAATATACCAACAAGCGAGAAATCCAGAACACCGCATATCCGAAACGCCCTCCAGCCGTCCTCCCTTTCGGTTATATTTGACGGTACATCGGCGCTCATGCACACAAGCGAATTTTCTTCATCTGTTTTTCCTACGAAGCAGTATTGTGCGTTAAGATTTGCAAGCGTATAATCCTCCACCTTGCATACAGAAAAATCCCCGTCAATTTTTTGAATTTCCATACCGTTTTCCCCCCATTCTATATCCGCATCAAAATTCTTGAAATTTCCATAACCGCTATTTTCAAAAACACACCCGAGGACATAATGAAAAACCATATCCTGCGCACTGCCTGTGTTTTGGCGATAGGAGCCGCAACAGCGGAAACGATTATAATCAATGCCCCGATACAGCCGACGATTGTAGGCACGCTTACAAGCTTAAATATGCCCGGTGCACAGCTTCCGTCAATAGTATACTGAATTGTTTTATCAAGTCCGTCACGTGCCGTTGCAAAACAGCATATCACCAGACCGAACACAAGCAGAAATGCAATCCTGATTCCCCAATGCTGAATATCTGCACGATTATGTACGGTTAATGCGATAAACGCCGTCAAAGCCAAAATCATAATTGTGGTAACTGTCGTTACCGTGTTTCCGAAATAAAGTTTCATTTTTATTTTCCTCCTTTTACAGTCAAAAGCACAATTCCTTTCATTACAAGCAGCAAGAACGATACGCTTATTGCATAGGCTTCTCTTGTGAGTGCCAAAAACAATACCGTCAGAATACCGAACAGCATTGAAACAACCGTCAGTGTCTTTTGCCCCTTTGCAATCTTAAAATATGATAATAATATTTTTGCGGCGCCGATTATCGGCAAAGCGGAAAACACTGTCCAATAAACCATATGATTGAATGAAATCCTTTCGAGGTACACAAACAGATTTACCGCATATATGTGTTCACCTGCCGGGTTTGAATAAAGCGGCAGAACGATAAGCGCAAAATACAGTATATCGCAAATCCCCAAAAGCAAATCACATATGCTTTTCATATTGGATTTGTTTTCTTTTTCCGCAATGGAAATAATTTTTTCGCCCGACAGCAAATCGTCAATCGATACCGAAAAAAATCCCGATATTTCCTTCAGAGAATCGATGCTCGGATACCCTCGCCCCGATTCCCATTTTGAAATTGCCGTCCTTGACACATACAAGGCTTGCGCAAGTTCCTCCTGCGTAAGTCCTTTATTTTTTCTGAGCTCACAGAGCTTTTCGCCAAATTCCATATCAATCCCCCGAAATCAGTTCTACTATTGCTTTATAAATGTAAAACAAACCTGCGCTGAGCAATACGCCGCCGAAAATATCGGTGAACCAATGAACGCCCGAAACAAGCCTTCCCACTACCATAAATACTGAAAACACCGCCGTCAGAGCAACAATTACCCTTACTGCCGCCGCATTTTTTATTCTGCGCTTAACTTGAAAAACAAGCGTCGGCATAACGCTCAAAACAAGGAGCGTTGTCGATGACGGATATGACGCCTCCATTCGTCCGTCAATGGCAATCGGTCTGTAGTTTATGGGAATCATTTCAAATATCAGATAACCGAATATTACAACGATATAATAAATCCCGAGCAGAATAATATCATAATCCACTTTTAAAAGACTCTTCCTCTTAATCAACTGAAATAATCCCACTGCTCCGAACGTCATACAAACAAATATCGGAACAAGTCCGAGCCAATCGGTTACTGTATAGAGTACCATATGCACGCCCGTCAGTTCAAAAAACCATTTATTCAGCGACGCAAAGCCTACGTTTGTTCCGTTTTGCCCGACAGGTTTCACGTCTGCCGTTTGTATCAGCACCGTCCACAGGGCAAAAACCGCCGCAAGCACAATTCCCAACGCCAATAATTTTTTTCCGCTTCTTTTCATTTTTTCTACTTCCTTTTCGTTTGATTTCGCCGTCAGGCAAATCAACGATAGCATAGAACGCAGAAAAAACAAAGAATTTGTGCGTCACATATGCGACACGCTTCGTGTCACACCGATTTTATCTAAGAAACCGCATTTTTATATGAAATCATAATATGAGTCGGTGCGAATATGACCGCCGCAACAATCAAAAGTACCGACCGAATTATTATTCCGCTGAACAGAAACATAACCGAAGGAATAATCGAAAGTGCCAACACTCTGAAAACACTGCTTTTTTTAAAGCACACAATCCAAATCATGCAGTAAGCGGCAGCCAGTACCGCATCTACAATTAGATATGCGGCAAATGCTTTGTCCGATTGCCACCCGAAGCAAGTTCCCGGAATATTGAATATCATAAATCCGAAACAGCCGAATCTTCCGATTTGTTCTAAGGTTTCAATATATTTGTTGCTCCACTTATTGCAAAAACCGTCTTTGCACTTAATTGCAAATACGATATTGGGAATCATAATAACCGCAACAAAAACCAAGCCGAAAACGTTAATCCACTTCATATTAATCTCCGTTCCTCCTCACACCGCACCAAGGTATTAAATGTCCGATAAAACAGCCTTATATGCTCATCAAGCTTTTTAAGGCACTCCTCCTCCCGTTCGGGCTGACGGTCACACACGCCAAGCAGTATAATAACGGGCGAAACGTACATTACCGCAAGCGTTTCGGGATTTTCGTTTCTGATTTCGCCGTTTTCGATAAGCTTTCTGAAAATCCCGGCATGGTATTCGACCATACGGTCAACATATCTTTCCGAATAAAGCTTTGAAATCTGCGGTGTGCGGAACTGCTCAATCGTCATCATACGGCGGAAACGGCTGATTGTTTCATTATGCAGGGAATACAGGAAAATCTGCCGTACCTTTTGAATGAGAAATTCCTCCGCAATATCGGAAAACACGCCCACGTCCATTTTTGCATCCTGCACGTGAATATCAATTCCGTCCGTGTATTTTTCGTATTGCAGGGCAGTGTTTTCAAAAATAGCGTCAAAAATCGCCTGTTTGCTCGGATAATGATTATACAGCGAGGGCGCTTTAATCCCCACCGCTTTTGCAATTTCACCCACGCTTACGGAATCGTATCCCTTTGACGAGAACAATTCAAGCGCCTTATCAAGAATTTTTTGTTTTGTATCTTCCTGTTTCATAAGCACCTCCGCTAACTAATGTTCGTTAGTGATATTATAGTACAAAATTTTACGGTTGTCAATACCTGTGCGTTTTTTAGGCAATTAATTTTTGTAAATCATAATGGAGCAACGTCTGCACCTCACCTTATTTATATTTTGGGGGAACGGGTCAAGAACATAAGCAAATACATTAAAATAATTTTACACACGAAAAAAAGAGCCGAATATCGGCTCTTTTTAAAATTAGTCTACAAGCGACAAGATTGCCATTTCGGCTGCGTCCCCACGGCGGGGTCCGAGCTGATGTATTCTTGTGTAACCGCCGTTTCTTTCCGCATACTTCGGAGCGATTTCGTCAAAAAGCTTTTTAACTACGTCTTCTTCGTTTATGAATGCGAGTGCCTGACGGCGGGCTGCAAGAGTATTTTTCTTGCCAAGAGTTATCATCTTTTCAGCCATACTCTGTGTTTCTTTTGCTCTTGTTATAGTTGTTTCTATCTTACCTGTTTTGAGAAAATTGGTTACTAAGCCTCTTAAAAGAGCTTTTCTCTGGTCGGTAGGAAGATTTAACTTTCTTGTTCCCGGCATATCCAGTACCTCCTATTACTCTTCTTCTTTTTTAAGGAATAGACCCAAACCCTTAAGCTTGTTTATAACTTCTTCAAGCGACTTTCTTCCGAGGTTTCTGACTTTCATCATATCCTCCTCTGATTTGTTTGTAAGATCCTCAACAGTGTTGATTCCCGCACGCTTTAAGCAGTTATACGAACGAACCGATAAGTCAAGTTCTTCTATTGTCATTTCCAGAACTTTTTCTTTCTTGGTTTCTTCCTTCTCTACGATAATTTCCGTATTCTTTGCATCATCCGAAAGGTCTACGAACAATCTCAAAAGGTCATTCATAATCTTTGCAGCCAGCGAAACAGCTTCGTCCGGCTTGATTGTTCCGTTTGTCCATAATTCGACTGTCAATTCCTCACGATCCGTGTACTGACCGACACGAGTGTTTTCAACCGTGTAATTAACCTTCGTTACGGGCGTGTATATCGAATCCACGGGGATAACGCCGATAGCAGGCTGCATTTCCTGCTTATTCTTTTCTGCGCTTACGTATCCTCTGCCCTTTGAAAGGGTTATTTCAACATACAGTCTTGCTTCGTCATTAAGAGTTGCAATGTGGAGGTCGGGATTGAATATCTCAACATCGCTGTCGCACTTTATGTCACCTGCGGTGATTTCCTGTGCGCCCTTTGCTTCGATGTAAACAGTCTTGGGACTGTCGCCGTGAAGCTTTATTGCCATTTTCTTAATATTTAAAATAATTTCCGCAACGTCTTCCGTAACTCCGGGTACTGTTGAAAATTCGTGCTGTACGCCTTCAATCTTTATTGAAGTAGCCGCAGCACCGGGTAATGATGAAAGTAATATTCTGCGCAATGAGTTTCCGAGTGTTGTTCCGTAGCCACGCTCCAGGGGAGATACGACAAACTTACCGTATCTTCCGTCCTCGGATAATTCAACGCATTCTATATTCGGCTTTTCCATTTCTATCATTCAGAGAACCCTCCTTCTTAAAATGAGCTTGCCGCTGTACTTAAACGGCAGCTGCTGCAAACATTTCTTTATATCCACTTACCGAGGGTAACATGTGATTATTTCGAGTACAACTCGACGATGAGATGTTCTTCAACATCATAATCGATATCTTCTCTTTCGGAAAGTCTTAATACTTTTCCTGTCAGAGTATCTCTGTTCATATCAAGCCAAGCGGGAATTACTCTTTTCGCATTTGTCTCAACGATTTCCTTAATTCTTACAGAATTTTTGCTCTTTTCTCTTACAGCGATTACGTCGCCCGGTTTTACCAGGTATGACGGAATGTCAACCTTTGAACCGTTTACGGTTATATGACCGTGATTTACGATCTGTCTTGCTTCACGTCTTGTGTTAGCGAGACCGAGTCTGTAAACAACGTTGTCCAGTCTTGATTCGAGAAGCTGTAAAAGCATTTCGCCCGTTACGCCGTTCTTCTTTGTAGCCAGAACATAGTAATGTCTGAACTGCTTTTCAAGTATACCGTATATGAACTTAACCTTCTGCTTTTCGTTAAGCTGTAAGCCATATTCCGACTGCTTCTTTCTTGACTGCTTCGGGTTCTTGTTTGAACTCTTGTCTATACCCATAACTCCCGGTTCAATGCCTAACGTTCTGCATCTCTTTAATACCGGCTGTATATTTCTTGCCATACTCTTTTTCCTCCTTTACTAATAATTACAAATCAGACTCTTCTTCTCTTAGGAGGTCTGCATCCGTTATGAGGAATAGGCGTTACGTCCTTAATCATTGTAACGTCAAGACCTGTTGCCTGCAAAGCACGGATTGCTGCTTCACGACCGGCACCCGGTCCTTTTACATAAACCTCAACAGTTTTCATACCGTGTTCCATTGCTGCTTTTGCGGCTGTTTCTGCTGCCGACTGTGCTGCGAACGGTGTGCTCTTTCTTGAACCTCTGAAGCCTAAGCCCCCGGCACTTGCCCAGGAAATTGCGTTTCCGGCTGTATCTGTTATTGTAACTATCGTATTGTTAAAGGTTGAGCGAATATGAGCTGCGCCTTTTTCTACATTTTTTCTATCACGACGACGTGTACGTGTAGTTTTCTTTGCTACCTTTGCCATTAGCTTAGTCCCTCCTTTATTTCTTCTTTCCTGCTATTGTCTTTGCAGGGCCCTTGCGGGTTCTTGCATTGTTCTTAGTGTTCTGTCCTCTTACGGGGAGACCCTTTCTGTGTCTGATGCCCCTGTAGCATCCGATTTCCATCAATCTCTTGATGTCGAGTGCTATCTGACGTCTCAAATCACCTTCAACTGTGAATTCAGCGTCAATTGTTTCTCTGAGCTTGTTAACCTCAGCTTCGGAAAGATCCTTTACTCTTGTGTCGGGATTAATTCCGTTCTTAGCGAGAATTTTTTGTGAACTTTTAAGACCAATACCATAAATATAGGTAAGACCAACTTCGACTCTCTTATCTTTTGGTAAGTCAACACCTGCTATTCTTGCCATACTTTTCTACACCTCCGTTAAAGATATCATCAAAAATTTTTTTATAGTGTGTTGATATTATAAGCTTGTAACGGGCATTGCCCGAAACAAGTCATAACCTGATTGTACTAAAGACCTGTAATATACCGGCTCAACCCTGCTTCTGCTTATGCTTCGGGTTTTCGCAGATAACCATTACCTTGCCTTTTCTCTTTATGATTTTGCATTTTTCGCAAATCGGTTTTACTGACGGACGTACTTTCATTCGTATTACCTCCTCATCCTTACTTAGATCTCCAAGTAATTCTGCCTCTTGAAAGGTCGTACGGACTCATCTCCATTGTAACCTTATCGCCCGGCAAAATTTTTATGAAGTTCATTCTCAGTTTGCCTGAAATATGTGCCAATACTTGGTGTCCATTTTCAAGCTCTACTTTAAACATTGCGTTCGGCAGAGTTTCAACAACTGTACCCTCTACTTCCAAAACATCATCCTTAGCCATTATTTCCTCCTAATATCAAACCGTGAGGTTTGTTTTTACCTAAGAACCATTTCCGCTAATGCTTTTCGCAATTCGGCGTTTGTGACTTTCTGTCCCGATTCCAGCTTATTCTGTATAAACTCCGAAATCTTTCCCGACGCCTGAATATGCTTGAGCTTCTTCTTCTTCGGGCGGTCTGCTCTGTGCAAATCGCCGTCTGCAAGATATGCATAGCCGTTATCCACAGACATTACGATAAATAAACCGCCTTTGTCACGCCCTGCTATGGAGCGCACCTCCGACCCTGTTTTTACTTCCATATCACACCTCATTAAAGCGTTAATATTTCACAGCCGTCTTTTGTTACAATGACGGTGTTTTCGTAATGAGCCGCTAAACTTCCATCATTGGTAACCACAGTCCAGTCATCATCAAGTATGCATACGTGATAATCGCCTGCCGTTACCATAGGCTCTATCGCAAGCGCCATTCCTGCCGCAAGCTTTACACCGTGACCCGCCTTTCCGAAATTCGGAACGCTCGGATCCTCGTGCATTTCCCTGCCTATTCCGTGCCCCACAAGGTCACGCACAACCCCGAAGCCGTGATCTTCAACGTACTTCTGGATCGCTGATGAAACATCACCTAACTTGGCACCGTGCTTTAAATACTTTATTCCCTCAAAAAAGCTCTGCTGCGTTACGTCGATAAGCTTCTGTGCTTCCGCACTTATCTTGCCGACTCCGAAAGTCCTTGCGGCGTCTGAATGCCACCCGTCAAGGATACAGCCGAGGTCGATGCTTATTATATCGCCCTCTTTAAGCACGCAGTGCTTATTCGGGATACCGTGTACCACCTCATCGTTTACCGATGCGCAGATAGTAGCCGGATAACCCTCGTAATGAAGGAAATTGGGTGTTGCACCCTTAGATTTATAGAAATCATATGCAATCTTATCAAGATGCTTTGTATTCACTCCCGGCTTTATATTCTTTTCCAGAAGCTCAAGGCACTCTTTTGTAAGCTTGCACGATTCTCTCATCTTTTCAACTTGTTTAGCCGATTTAATGGTAATCATTCAAATCTACTCCTCAAGTCCCAGAGCAGTCATAACGTTCTTTGTCGTATCTGCCAGTTCTTCTTCACCCTTCGCCGTAACGAGGAGATTAAGCTTTGCATAATACGCCTTTATCGGTTCTGTCTGCTCATGGTAAACGTGAAGTCTGTTTTTAATGGTTTCGGGATTATCGTCAGCACGCTGAATTAAATCTCCTCCGCATTTATCACATTTACCTTCTGTTTCAGGCTTATTGAAAATTGTGCTGTAAGGCGCTCCGCATTTTGAACATTCACGTCTTGATGAAAGTCTTTCGACAATCGCTTCATCGTCAACTTCAAGCGAAAGCACTTTATCAATTTTTACGCCTGATTCCGTCAAAGCCTCTGCCTGTGCCGTGGTACGGGGAAATCCGTCGAGGATAAATCCCTTTGCACAGTCAGGCTGACTTAAACGTTCTTTTACTATAGAAACAATAACGTCGTCGGGAACAAGCTTACCGTCGTTTATATACTTTTCGGCAAGCTTGCCTACCTCAGTCTGTTCCTTGATGGCGGTTCTGAGCATTACTCCCGTCGATATTGTATCAACGCCGAGCTTCTTTGCTAAGATTTCGCCCTGAGTACCCTTGCCGGCACCCGGAGGGCCCATTAATACTAAATTCATATTGTTCCGCCTTTCCTGCAATTATTCAAGGAATCCGTGGTAATGACGCATTACCATCTGTGATTCAATCTGTCTTATCGTTTCAAGCGCAACGCCTTCCATAATGAGCAGCGATGTACCGCCCAGCTGGAGACCCGGCATATTGAACAATCCGCCCACAACTACAGGCAGTATAGCTATAATTCCGAGGAATATAGCGCCGATAAGATTGAGTCTTGAAGTTACTTTTGCTATAAAATCGCTTGTCGGCTTACCCGGTCTGATACCCGGTATAAATCCGCCGTTCTTCTTAATATTATTCGATATTTCAATCGGATTGAACTGAATTGTCGAATAGAAGTATGTGAAGAATATTATGAGCAGGAAGTATACAACCGCATAAACGATTTCAGTCCATGTGGGACCGTATCCTGCCGACAGACAGCCTAAAAGTATACCGCCGAGCGAGCTTGTGTCAGGCATATTTCCGCCGGTTACAAGTCTTACGATAGTAGCCGGGAAAGCCATAATACTTGATGCGAAGATGATCGGCATAACGCCGCCTGCCGCAATCTTTATAGGAATGTTTGTCGACTGACCACCGTACATTTTTCTTCCCACAACACGCTTTGCATACTGAACGGGGATTCTTCTTTCAGCATCCGAGAACCATACTACAAAAGCGATAGCCGCAATTGCGATGATTACGATAGCTGCCGAAATGGCAATACCCTTAACGGTAACACCCGTTGCTAAGAACTGTCTGTAAATGCTTATACCTGCTGTCGGTATTCTCGAAACGATACCGGCGAAGATGATAAGCGAAACACCGTTGCCGAGACCCTTTTCCGTAATACGTTCACCGAGCCATACGATAAACGCCGTACCTGCAGTAAATGTAAGTACAATTACGAAGAATGCCAGCACACCGGGGTTTGTGATTGCCTGGATATTATTCGTTACGCTCATATTGTACAATGTAACGTACAAGCCTGCGCCCTGAATAAATGCAAGCACGATACCGAGGTATCTTGTGATTTTGTTGATTTTCTTTCTGCCCTCAACGCCCTCTTTTGCAAGACGTTCGAGGGACGGAATAGCTACAGTCAAAAGCTGTATAATAATCGACGCATTGATGTACGGCGATACACCCATCGCCATAACGGTCGCATTCGAGAAAGCGCCGCCCGTAAATACATCAAACAGTGAGAAAAGGTCTGTTCCGCCTGCGCCCAAAAATGCTTTCATTGCGTCCGGACTCAGATAAGGAACGGGAATATGCGCTCCAAATCTGAATACGATAAGCATCATGATGGTGAACAGGATTCTGCGTCTTAAATCGGGGATTTTCCACGCATTTCTGAAAGTACTGAACATAGTTACATCACCTCAGCCTTTCCGCCTGCCTTTTCTATCTTTTCTTTTGCGGAAGCACTGTACTTGGCAACCTTAACGTTTACCTTTTTAGTAACTTCTCCTCTGCCTAAAATCTTGACGCCGTCATAAGCTTTGCTGATAACACCCTTTTCTATAAGAGTTTCTGCAGTAACTTCTGCATTGTCGTCAAATTTATTGAGATCTTCAACATTTATTGAAACATATTTCTTAGCGAAAATGTTTGTGAAGCCACGCTTAGGCAGACGTCTGTATAACGGCATCTGACCGCCTTCAAAGCCCGGTCTTACGCCGCCGCCGCTGCGGGCATTCTGACCCTTATGACCTTTACCTGAAGTCTTGCCTGTACCTGAACCGATACCACGTCCAACGATCTTTGAACGATGCTTTGAGCCTTCAGCAGGTTTAAGTTCCTCCAATCTCATTGCTGCACCTCCTTATCTGATTTAGTTTTCCGATACCTCAACAAGGTGACTTACCTTGTTGATCATTCCTCTGATCTGCGGTGTATCTTCATGTTCCACAACAGATCTGATTTTTTTAAGTCCTAAAGCTTCAACGGTAGCAATCTGATCTTTTTTTCTACCGATTGTGCTTCTTACCAATGTTATTTTAAGCTTAGCCATGTTTATCTGCCTCCTTAACCTACAATCTGGTCAACGGTCTTGCCACGAAGCTTTGCAACAGCGTCAGCCTGCTTTAACTCTGATAAGCCCTGAATTGTTGCACTTACAACGTTTCTCTTGTTGTTTGAACGTAAGCTCTTTGCTCTGATATTCTGAATACCTGCAAGTTCAAGCACGGCACGTGCAGCGCCGCCCGCAAGCACACCGGTACCTTCCGAAGCCGGTTTGAGCAATACCTTACCGGCACCCTGAATTCCAACTACCTCGTGAGGAATTGTTGTGCCTACTAACGGAACTTCTATCATATTCTTCTTTGCGTCCTCAATACCCTTTCTTATAGCGTCGGGTATTTCAGCTGCTTTTCCCTGACCGAAGCCTACATGACCGTTTCTGTCACCGACTACAACCAAGGTGCTGAATCTGAAAGTTCTACCGCCTTTTACAACCTTAGCAACACGATTGATTGCTACAACGTTTTCTTCCAATTCGCCTAATGCTGTTACATCTATTCTTTCAGCCACTTAACTCGTCCTCCTTCTCTTAGAATTCTAAGCCGCCTTCTCTTGCGCCTTCTGCAAGAGCAGCAACTCTGCCGTGATATATATATCCGCCTCTGTCGAATACGACAGCCTTAATTCCTGCGGCAAGTGCCTTTTCGGCAACTGCCTTGCCCACTGCCTTTGCAGCTTCAACGTTTCCGCCGTAGCCTTCAAAGTCCTTGTCGAGCGATGACGCCGATACAAGAGTTACACCCTTTACGTCGTCTATTACCTGCGCATATATATTGTTAAGACTTCTGTATACGTTCAGACGAGGTCTCTCCGCAGTTCCGGAGATGTTCTTTCTAACTCGCTGATGACGCTTAATTCTTGCAGCATTGGTATCTTTTTTGTTAATCATTTAAGAACACTCCTTTCTTTATTTCTTCTTAGCGCCTGCTTTACCTTCTTTACGTCTGATATGTTCTTCAACATACTTGATACCCTTGCCCTTATACGGTTCGGGAGCTCTGAAGGTTCTTATCTTTGCAGCAGTTGCGCCTACACGCTCTTTGCTTGCGCCTTTAACAATAATTTTGTTCGGTGCGGGCATTTCGATGGTAACGCCCTCTTCGGGTGTATATTCAACCGGATGCGAATATCCGAGTGAAAGTACCATTTTCTTTCCCTGCATCTGACCTCTGTAACCAACACCGTTGATTTCGAGTTCTCTTGTAAATCCGTCCGTTACACCGATAACCATATTGTTAATGAGTGTTCTGGTTAAACCGTGCAGTGATTTGTGTGCCTTATCCTCTGACGGTCTTTCAACTGTTATAGTGCCGCTCTCAACCTTGATTATCATATCCGGGTGAAGCTTTCTTGTTAAAGTACCGTTCTTACCTTTTACGGTAATTTCATTATCAGCAGTCAGCTTGACGTCAACGCCTGCCGGAACTGTGATTGGTGCTCTACCTATTCTTGACATAGGATTTTCCTCCTTAACTTAAATTTTCTCTGTCTTTTATGACAGGTTTTCAGTTTTTGTTTCTATCTTACCAAACGAATGCTAAAACTTCGCCGCCGATATGCTCTTCTCTTGCCTTTTTATCGGTCATAACACCCTTTGAGGTTGATATGATTGCGATACCGAGTCCTTTTAAAACTCTCGGTAATTCGTCAGCGCCCGCATGAATTCTCAAGCCGGGCTTTGAAACTCTCTTAAGACCGCTTATAACCTTTTCGTTCTTCGGTCCGTACTTTAATGTTATTCTGATAACGCCCTGTTTTCCGTCCTCAATGATCTGGTAGCTCTTTATATAACCTTCATCGTTTAAGATTTCAACAATAGCTTTCTTCATATTAGAAGCCGGAACATCAACAGAATCGTGCTTTGATGTGTTCGCATTTCTGATTCTTGTGAGCAGGTCTGCGATAGGATCAGTGATTTGCATTTATTTTACCTCCTTCCGATATTCTGTAAAGAAATCGTACTTATACTCTGAATCGGCACCGATTACCATGAAGCCTTTTTAACTCCCGGAATCTGACCTTTGTAAGCTAATTCTCTGAAGCAGATACGGCAGATACCGAACTTTCTTAAATAAGCGTGCGGTCTTCCGCAGATTTTACATCTTGTATACGCCTGTGTTGAATACTTAGGTGTTCTCTGCTGTTTTATAACCATAGATTTTTTTGCCATAAGTTTCTCCTCCCTTACGAACGAAACGGAGCGCCCATAAGCTTTAAGAGTTCACGAGCTTCTTCGTCTGTCTGTGCGGTAGTAACAAAGTTAATGTCCATACCTCTGATTTTGTCAATCTTATCATACTCGATTTCAGGGAAAATCAGCTGTTCCTTAATACCTAAGGAATAGTTACCTCTGCCGTCGAAACCGTTTGCATTGATACCTCTGAAGTCTCTTACTCGGGGAAGAGCAACGTTAAAGAGTCTGTCTAAGAATTCATACATCTTAGCGCCTCTCAAGGTAACCTTACAGCCGATGTTCATACCTTCTCTTAATTTGAAGTTAGCTACTGACTTTCTTGCCTTTGTAACGATAGGCTTCTGACCTGTGATCAGCGCCAAATCGCCGCAAGCGGCATCGATAGCCTTAGGATTATCCTTTGCTTCACCCAAACCGATATTAACTACGATTTTTACGAGCTTTGGTATCTGCATTGTGCTTTTATATGAGAACTTCTCCATAAGAGCCGGAGCAACTTCATTACTATATTTTACTTGCATTCTACTCATTGTTAGAATTTACCTCCTCTCGAAATTAATCGTTGAATGTTTCATTACACTTCTTGCAGTATCTTGCCTTTGAACCGTCAGCAAGTACCTTAACGCCTGTTCTTGCGGCTTTACCGCACTTTGAACACACTCTCATAACGTTTGAAGCGTCGATGGGCATTTCCACATGGATAATACCGCTTTCCTGACCCTGAACTCTTGCCTTCTGGTGCTTATGAGCTACTGCCACACCTTCGACAATTACCTTGCCCTTGTCGGGAATTGCTGTTACAACCTTGCCTTCTTTGCCCTTATCTTTGCCGGCGATAACCTTAACGGTGTCGCCACGTTTAATATGCATTTTTTTCATTGTAATTCCTCCCTAATTAAAGTACTTCCGGAGCCAATGAAAGTATCTTCATATACTCTTTATCTCTGAGTTCCCTTGCAACCGGTCCAAAGATACGAGTACCTCTCGGGTTTTTGTCGTCCTTTACTATAACAGCTGCATTTTCATCAAATCTAATGTATGAGCCGTCTGCACGCTTTGACGCTTTAACTGTTCTTACCACAACAGCCTTTACAACGTCACCCTTTTTAACAACGCCGCCCGGTGTTGCCTTTTTAACGCTGCAAACTATTTCATCGCCGACAGCCGCATATCTCTTTTTCGAGCCTCCGATTACTCGGATACACATAAGCTCTTTTGCGCCTGTGTTATCAGCCACTTTTAAAAGTGTTTGTTGCTGTATCATTAAAACTTCCTCCTTCCGGGATTTCGTTATATTACTTAACTTTTTCTACTATTTCAACCAATCTCCATCTCTTATCCTTTGAGAGAGGTCTTGTTTCCATTACCTTAACCGTATCACCGATCGAGCAGATATTCTCCTCATCGTGTGCCTTCAGCTTGTAGGTACGCTTTACAATTTTTCCGTAAAGCGGATGCTTTACTCTATATTCGATAGCAACAACGATTGTCTTGTCCATTTTGTTGCTTACGACTTTACCGATAATAACCTTACGGCTGTTTCTTTCTTCCACAGATAAGTCCTCCTTTCAGACAGTATCACTTCTATCTGCTCATTACATCGCAGAACCGGTAAGTTCTCTTTCACGAATGATGGTTAAAATACGAGCGATAGTTTTCTTAACGTCACCAATTCTCATCGGATTGTCCAACTGATTAATAGCGTTCTGAAATCTCAGGTTGAATAATTCCTGCTTGCTTTCTGCGAGCTTTTCTTCCAATTCAGCCGTTGATAATTCTCTAAGCTCATTTAATTTCATCTTATTCACCATCCTCTGTTGTTTCACGCTTTACAAACTTACACTTAACGGGAAGTTTGTGCATTGCAAGACGCATTGCTTCACGAGCGTTTTCCTCAGGAATACCGGCCATTTCAAACATTACTCTGCCCGGCTTAACTACTGCTACCCAATACTCCGGTGAACCTTTACCTGAACCCATTCGAGTTTCGGCAGGCTTTCTTGTAACCGGCTTATCCGGGAAAATTTTGATCCAAACCTTACCGCCACGCTTGGTGTATCTTGTCATAGCGATACGGGCAGCTTCGATCTGTCTTGACGTAATCCATGCGGGTTCCAAAGCCTGAAGGCCATACTCACCGTGTGATACCACGTTGCCACGTGTTGCCTTACCCTTCATACGACCACGCATAACACGTCTGTATTTTACTCTCTTAGGTAATAACATTACTGTCTGCCCCCTCTCGGTTTTCTGTCGCCTCTGTCGGATCTTCTTCTTTCTTTTCTTTCGGGAGCGGCATTTGCAGCAGCTTCTTTCTGTCTGCCGTCCGCCACGTTTAAGATTTCACCCTTGTAGATCCAAACCTTAACGCCTAAGATACCGTAAGTTGTTGCGGCTTCCGCAAAACCGTAATCGATATCTGCTCTTAAAGTCTGCAGAGGAATAGTACCCTCGTGGTACTGCTCTGTTCTTGCGATTTCAGCGCCGCCTACACGACCTGCAACCGCAGTCTTAATACCTTTAACGCCCATTCTCATAGCTCTGCCCATAACCTGCTTCATAGCACGTCTGAACGAGATACGCTTTTCGAGCTGTGCAGCGATATTTTCTGCAACGAGCTGTGCGTTTGTATCGGGGTTTTTAACCTCCATAATATTAACGTTTACGCTCTTGCCTGTCATCTTTTCGACGTCAGCCTTTAACTTATCGATTTCAGCGCCGCCTCTGCCGATGATTATACCCGGCTTTGCAGCATGAATTGTGATAAATACTTTCTTCTGCTTTCTTTCGATGCCGATTTTTGCAACTCCTGCATCGTAGCAAGCTTTTTTAACAAATTTTCTGATATTGTAATCTTCAACCAGCTGGTCTCCGAACTCTTTTTTACCTGCGAACCATTTAGAATCCCAGTCTTTAATAACGCCGACTCTAAGTCCGTGCGGATTAACTTTCTGTCCCATGAGTTAACCTCCTTTTCTTATTAGTCTTCCATTTCCTTTAATACTAAAGTGATATGGCTGGTTCTCTTTAAAATCTTGAACGCTCTGCCCTGTGCATGGGGCTGAATTCTCTTTAAAGTAGGACCTTGTGATACATAACATTCTGCAACATACAACTTGTCTTTATCCATATCATGATTGTTTACTGCGTTTGCTATTGCTGACGCAAGAAGCTTTTCTAAAAGCTCGCTTGCTGATTTCGGAGTATTCTTTATGATACCCATAGCAACGTTAGCCGGCTTATTTCTTATTAAGTCAAGCACGATTTTTACCTTTCTCGGTGAAATACGTGCATACTTTAATACTGCTCGTGCTTCCATTTGGAAATCCTCCTTCCGATAGTTGATTATAATTAATCTTAAATATCAATTTATCAGTGCGTATTTACAAGCATCAGCCTGTTGTTTTAGCACCTGCATGTCCTTTAAAAGTTCTTGTGGGCGCAAACTCGCCGAGCTTGTGACCTACCATATCTTCACTGATGAAAACCGGAACATGCTTTCTGCCGTCGTGTACAGCAATAGTATGACCTACCATTTCAGGGAATATAGTCGACGATCTCGACCAGGTCTTTACAACCTTCTTTTCATTGGTTTCGTTCATTTTGTCAATTCTCGACATAAGGCGTTCTTCGACAAAAGGTCCCTTTTTAAGTGATCTGCTCATTAAAACGTTCCTCCTTTCAACGATTATTTATCGTTTCTTCTCTTAACGATAAACTTGTCTGTTCTGTTCTTGTGTTTTCTTGTCTTAAGACCAAGAGCAGGCTTACCCCAAGGAGTAACAGGAGCAGGACGTCCGATAGGTGACTTACCTTCACCACCGCCGTGCGGATGGTCATTCGGGTTCATAACAACGCCTCGAACGGTCGGTCTCCAGCCCATATGACGTTTTCTGCCGGCTTTACCGATAGAAATGTTTTCATGCTGCTGATTTCCGATTATTCCTATTGTAGCCTTACAGTCAAGGCGAACCATTCTTACTTCGCCGCTCGGAAGTCTTACCTGAGCATATCCGTTTTCCTTAGCCATAAGCTGAGCCGACGAACCTGCCGTTCTTACGAGCTGAGCGCCCTTGCCGGGATATAATTCAATGTTGTGAATTAATGTACCGACCGGAATATCCTTGATGAACAGTGCGTTTCCGGGCTTAATATCTGCGCCCGTTCCCGAAACGACAACATCACCGTCTGTCAGTCCCAAAGGAGCAATGATATACGCTTTTTCGCCGTCCTCGTACTGAATGAGTGCGATGTTGGCTGTTCTGTTCGGATCGTACTCGATACCGATAACAGTTGCGTTCATGCCGTCTTTATTTCTCTTAAAGTCAATAATTCTGTACTTTCTTCTGTTGCCGCCGCCTCTATGACGAACAGTAATTCTGCCGTATGAGTTTCTGCCCGCATTCTTTTTCTTTGTTGCAAGCAGTGAACGCTCCGGCGACTTCTTTGTAACTTCAGCGAAGTCTGAAACCGTCATAAATCTTCTGGCAGGCGAAGTAGGATTATACTTTTTAATAGCCATTATCCTTTACTCTCCTTATCTATAAATTACATATCGAAGAATTCGATTGTCTTGCTGTCCGGAGCCAGCGTTACGATAGCCTTTTTAAATGAAGCACGTCTGCCTTCATAGCGGCCCATTCTCTTAACTTTGCCAAGCATCTTAATTGTGTTTACCTTAGCAACCTTTACGCCGAACACTTCTTCAACAGCCTTCTTAACCTCAACCTTGTTTACGGTTACGGGAACCTTAAAGGTATACTTGTGAATTTCGTTGCCCTGTCTGTCGAAATACTGTTCCATACTGCGTTCCGTGATGACAGGTTCTCTCAAAATATCATATGAATTCATTATGCAAGCACCTCCTCAATCTTTGCAACCGCATCCTTTGAAAGGATTACAACATTGTTGCTGAGAACATCGTATGTGTTAAGAGTACCAACGTGAGTCGGTGTAACACCCTTGATGTTTCTTGCCGATTTATAAACCTTCTCGTCAGCCTCTGCTGTTACGATAAGAGCTTTCTTATCAACCTCAAGACCCTTTAACAAAGCAGCGATTTTTGCTGTTTTGATTTCGTCAACCGTAAGGTCTTCGATTACATATATTTCGTATGCAGCATATTTAGCAGATAATGCGGACTTGATAGCAAGTCTCTTCATCTTCTTATTAATGCTGAATCTGTAGCTTCTGGGCTTGGGGCCTAAAGCTACGCCGCCGCCAACCCACTGCGGAGCACGGATACTTCCCTGTCTTGCACGGCCTGTACCCTTCTGTCTCCAAGGCTTAATGCCGCCGCCTCGAACTTCAGTACGAGTCTTTGTGCTCTGTGTGCCCTGGCGCTGATTTGCAAGATAGTTTACAACTACCTGGTGCAAAACTGAATTATTTACTTCAGCCGCAAAAATCGCATCGGATACTTCCATAGAACCGGTCTTTGCGCCTTCCATATTATATAAAGCCACTGTAGCCATTATATATTTCCTCCTTTCCAATAACCTCGATTATGCTTTAACGCCGTTTCTGATTGTTACAAGGCCGCCCTTGCTTCCCGGTACCGCACCCTTAACAAGAATCAGATTCTGTTCTGCGTCAACTTTTACAACCTCTAAGTTCTGGATCGTTACCTTTTCAACACCCATATGTCCCGGAAGAACCTTGCCCTTTAAGACACGTCCCGGATTTGAACACATACCGAGTGAACCGGAAACTCTCTGTGATTTTGAACCGTGAGTCATAGGTCCTCTGTGAAGACCGTGCTTCATCGGGCCGGCAAAGCCTTTACCCTTTGAAATACCGCTTACGTCAACCTTTTCTCCGGCTGCGAAAATGTCAGCCTTGATTTCATCGCCAACGTTGAGTGATGAACAATCATCGAGTCTGAACTCTCTGACATACTTTTTATTGGCAGTGTTTGCCTTTTTGAAATGACCCAACTGCGGTTTGTTAAGATGCTTGTCTTTAACTTCGCCGTAGCCAACCTGAACAGCTTCGTATCCGTCCGTTTCAACAGTCTTTTTCTGTGTAACGACACAGGGACCTGCCATAATAACGGTTACCGGAACAACAACTCCGCCTTCAGCAAAGATCTGAGTCATGCCGATCTTTGTTCCTAAAATTGCTTTCTCCATGAGAAAATTCCTCCCTTTCAGTTATTGGTTTCCCTTGTGGGAAACTTGACCTGCATCATAGTCAAAAACGACTACTGCACTTATTTCTGGATAACATCGATTTCCACGCCTGCGGGAAGATCTATTTTAACAAGAGCTTCCATTGTCTTAGCGCCCGGAACAACAATGTCGATCAATCTTTTGTGAGTTCTTCTTTCGAACTGCTCACGAGAATCCTTGTACTTATGAACCGCTCTCAAGATCGTGATTATTTCCTTATCTGTCGGAAGCGGAATAGGACCTGAAACTTTAGCGCCTGTTCTCTTTGCGATTTCAACGATCTTTTCAGCACTCTGATCAAGCACAACGTGATCATAAGCCTTTAATTTGATTCTGATTTTCTGGTTTGCTGCCATACTTTTTCCCTCCTTATTTGAAATAGTGTTGTACTCTGCACGACAGCGCCTTAGAGAAAATTGCACACACCGCCGGGCGTTTCGCACCGCCCTCAAAATAAAACCCGAAAATAATCTATTTTCGGGCAGTAAAGTCAATTTTCGCCGCATTCCTCCTCTGAGCCAAAGCCGTACCTTGCGTTCCGATGCATCTTAATTCAGACCGCAAAACGCCCATACCGCCGCATTGCCGCAGTCCGAGCCTCTTTGACGTTTACCCTTTTCACACAGGAGAAAAGAGCAGAAGAACAGTGTAGCGTGACTGTCGCCCGATTTCACGAATCGGACATTCTCCACGGAAAAACCGGCTGTAATAAGCCGCAACCTCCCGCTTCATCGTTTGTCAAGTGTCACAACAGTAATATTATACAGTAATTGACACGATTTTGCAAGCTTTTTTACAAAAAAAATTCATTTATTTTTAAACAAAATTTAAGAAATTTTTATATAAATTTTGTTTATTTTTACCCGTGTTTTTAAGCAAAAATAATGCGGTGCTGTTTGATACAGCACCGCATTATTCTTATTGGTTCATAAATCTTGATAAAAATGCCTGTGTTTCGGGCTTTTTCGGCGAGGTGAATATTTCCTCGGGCGTACCTTCTTCACAGATGACGCCGTCGTTCATAAACACGACATGATTTGAAACATCACGGGCAAAAGCCATTTCGTGCGTTACAATTATCATTGTAAGTCCCTCTTTGGCAATGTTCTTTATAACCTCGAGAACTTCTCCGACCATCTGCGGGTCGAGCGCCGAGGTCGGCTCGTCAAACAGGATTACATCGGGTTTCATCGCAAGCGCACGGGCAATTGCCACACGCTGTTTCTGACCGCCAGAAAGCTGTCTGGGTTTAGCATTGATGTACGGAGCCATTCCTACCTTTTCAAGATAGTACATAGCCTCTTTTTTCGCCGTTTCCTTATCGGCTTTGAGGACTTTTCTCTGTCCTACCATACAGTTTTTCAAAACCGTCATATTCTCAAACAGGTTAAAGCTCTGGAAAACCATCTCAACCTTTGACCTGTATGCGGCAATCTTTTTTGTTTCAAGAATATTCTTACCTTTATATATTATCTCGCCGCCGGTCGGTTCCTCAAGCAGATTGATGCATCTGAGCATTGTGGATTTTCCCGATCCCGATGAGCCTATTATACAGGTAACGTCACCGTGATTTACAGAGAAATTTATATCCTTTAAAACCTCGTTCTCGCCGAAGCTTTTCTTAAGACCTTTTACTTCTATTATCTTCTCGCTCATCTTGCGCCCTCCTCTGCCGTGAAGCTCTCGTCGGGCATGGTTGACGAATGATGTATTATGTAAGTAGCAGATCCGTCAATCTTACGTTCTATGAACTTCAGTATTCTTGTTATGGTAAACGTCAGTATGAAATAGATAACGCACGCAACCACATATGTTTCAAATATAGACCATGTCATTTTTGAAATCTTTGCCGTAAAGAAATACAGCTCCGTTACGCCTATAACGTTAAGCACTGACGTATCTTTTATATTAATGACAAACTCATTGCTTATCGCAGGCAGAATATTACGCATAGTCTGCGGTACGACAACGCACATCATTGTCTGCCAATGGCTCATACCGATAGAGTATGCGCCCTCGAACTGACCCTTGTCTATCGAAATAATACCTCCACGCACAATCTCTGCCATATATGCGCCCGTGTTTATGGACACGATAAAAATGCCGGCAGGGATAAGCGGCAGAGTTTCTCCGCCATTCATAAATGCATAGCCCCAGAAAATAACCATTGATTGTACCATCATAGGCGTTCCTCTGAACACTTCAACATATATGCTGATAATCACATTTACGATTTTTAAAAGAACTCTCACAAACGGATTTTTCGATTTCGGAATAGTTCTGATTATTCCAGTAATAAGACCTATTACAAGACCTATAAGCGTTCCGGCAAGGGCGATAAGCATTGTATAGCCTATACCCTGCAGAAAAAATCCCTTATATTTAACTGTTATATTTAATACTTCACTTAAAAACTTACCCATAGTTTTTCAATTATTCTCCATCAGCCGGCGCTATCTTAACCATTTCCGACATAAGCTCTTTCTGAGCATCTTCGTCAAAGCCTTCCAGTGCGCCGTTTATCTTATCCTTAAGTTCCGAACCCTTCTTAACGCCGACAGCTATGCTTACATCGTCATCGGCAACCTTAAATCCCGTATCGTTGTTCTTTAATGCCACATAGCTGTATGCGGGGTCTTCGATTACTGCCATTGCGGTAGGTTCTTCCGCAACGTAACCGTCGATTGTTCCTGCACCGAGAGCTATGAACATTGTCGAGAAGTCCGCAAGCTCGCTTACCTGTGCCTTTGTCTGTGACGAAAGAGCGTCGAGGTGGAATGTTCCCGACTGTGCGGCAATCTTCTTGCCGTCAAGGTCTGCGATAGTCTTAACGTCCGAAAGAGCGCCCTTCTTTGTTACTATAACAAGGTTTGAAGTATAGTAGTTGTTTGAGAAGTCTATCTTTTCTTTTCTTTCGGCTGTCGGACTCATACCTGCTATAATCATATCAAGATTTCCCGACTGAACGCCCGGAATAAGGCTGTCCCACTCATACGAATATATTTCAAGCTTTTTGCCGAGAGCGTCCGCAATCTTCTGTGCAACCTGAACGTCGTAACCGTTTGTGTACATATTATCCACATTCTTGATAGCGATTGCGCCGTTTGAATCGTCTGCCTGCGACCAGTTGTACGGAGCATAGTTACATTCCATACCTACACGCAAAACGTCACTATCCTGCGCCGTATCGGCTGTCTGCTTGTTTCCGCAGCCGGCAAAGCCTGCCATTACTGCCATAGCCAGTAAAACCGAAATAATCTTTTTCATAAAACATTACCACCTTTTAAAATATTTTAAATAATAACAAAAGCCGTATGCGCTTAAATAGTCAAACACATACGGCTTAAACAAACCATATCTTAAAACTACGGAAGCGCTTCACAAATGTGACAGTCTGCAGAATATTCTTCTGCAACCCAATACACACCCCTGGCAAGGAGATGTATATTTCGGCGATATTTCCTTTCGCACCGCTCCGAATGCCTTTCGTTGCAAGCAATGCTACTGATAAGTACCGCACCTCAACCATTAGTTAACTTTAATTAAATTCTATAATATAGTATGTTATCACACTTTTTTTTGAATGTCAATACCTTTTTCAGATTTTATCGTTTTCATCGAACACATCGCCGCATTCGGGGCAGAATTTCGGCGGATTGGTCGGGTCTTCGGGTTTCCAGCCGCATTTATCGCATTGATATACGGGTGCTCCCGACGGACGTGGCTTTCCGCAGTTCTGACAGAACTTGCCCATATTCACCGCACCGCACGAACACGTCCAGCCCTCACTGCTCGGCTTGGGTTTTCCGCATTCCATACAGAATTTGCCCGTATTGCCGCTGTGTCCGCACGAACACGTCCATGTATCGGCTGACGGTGCCGGAGCAGCCTGCTGCTGATTTTGAGCCATTGCATACAAATCAGCGGCATTTATTCCGCCGGCGTTCTGAGCCATATTCATACCGAAAAATCCGCCCATTGCGCCCATACCGCCCTGATTTGCGGCGGCGGTTTTCATTGCCTCGGTCTGTCCGCCGACCATTCTTGCCGCCGCAGTTGCGGCATCGGTCGTCATTGCGGTTTCCTCCCATTCGGTCAGCTTCTTGCGCTGATCCTCGGGAATTGTTACCGAATTAAACGCTATCGAAACAACCTCTATACCTCTGTTGCCGCTCCAATCGTGAGCGAGTTCTTCACGGAGCGCCGCCGACACCTCTTTTGTGTGCGCCGGGATTTCATAATACATAATACGCTGTGCCGCTATCTTGGAAAGCGCAGGCTGAAGTGCGTCCATAAGCTCGCCACGGAGCATTTCGTCTATCTGCGAACGCTCATAATATTCGCTCACGTTTCCGCTTACATTTGTATAGAACATTATCGGGTCGGATATTTTATAGGAAAAAACTCCGTTACATCTTAAATCCACCGACAGCTTGTAGCCACGGTTTTCGTCCACGATTACACGAAACGGGATCGGTGACGCCGTTCCGAATTTGTTGCCCGTAATTTCCTTGGTATTAAAATAGTACACACGCTGATCCTTGCCTGCGTCGCCGCCGAACGCGAAACGTCTGCCGACCTGCGCAAAGCTTTTCTTTATGTTCTCGCCGAGATTTCCGTAAAAAATGCTCGGTTCGGTAGAATTATCGTACACAAACTCGCCCGGCTCTGCGCATATTTCCGCAATTTTTCCCTGATCCACGATAATCATGCACTGACCCTCGTTTACAGCAATAACGGAACCGTTTGAAATAACGTTATTCTCGCCCTTTTTGTTCGAGCTCCTGCCGCCCGTTCTTTTTTCGCCTTTTACTATCAGCAAATCGCTGTCTATCGACTCGCAGTAAAAATACTCTCTCCACTGATCCGCAAGCACACCGCCGAGCGCACCTGCTCCTGCCTTTAATAAACCCATACTGTTTTTCCGTCCTTTCTTTATCAGCCTTTCGGCAATTCTATTCTCATTTCACGATGTAAAATTCTCGCAACAAGCGCCGCCGCCTCACTGCGCATTATATTTGAATCGGGGTGGAACGCGTACTGTTCGTCACTGCCCGCCGCAATACCTCTGTTGTACAAATCGAGTATTTCATACGCAAACGGCGTTGTGTCATGCACATCGGGTATATCCGTGAGCGGTATTTCGTTTATGTTATGCGGTCTGGAGTCACAGCGTGAGAACAGATACGCCACCTGCGCACGTGTTGCCGGTGCATTCCAGTCGAAAACAATGTGGTCTTCCAAAATTCCGTTATTATAGCAGTAGTTCACATATTTATCGTACCAATTGTTTCCGTCCTCCGGGAAATCCTCCACGCCCTCACGGAGCGCATATATGCTTGCCGCAATTTTTGCGGTTTCGCCGCAGGTAAGTCCTGCCGAGGGATCAAAAACCGTTTCACTTTTGCCGTTTAATATTCCTGCGTCATATGCCATATACACATACGCTCCGAACCAATCCTCGGGACTTACGTCCTCAAACGGCATTGTACCGTTTCTGTCAAAATGCTGTCCGCAGTCAATGCAGGTAAGCACATCGCCGTCCATTTCGTCCTCGGCGAGATTATGGCTTGCCCCAAGAGCGTAATTTTCATCGCCCTTTGCCGCTTTTATTTTTCCCGAAAGTGCGTCAAAGTCGCTTGAACACGGGAAAAAGAACTTTATAAACTTTGTTCCGGTAAACGCATCTTTTCCGAATTCCGTATCTGCCGATGCAAAATACATTTCTTCAATATATTTGCAGTTGGCAAATGCACGATCCGAAATGCTTTTCAATGTTGCCGGCATATCCGCACAATAAAAATTGCTTCCCTCAAATGCGCTTGCGCCTATTTTTTCTATGCCTTCATTGATAAACACATATGAAATATCAAGGTCAAAAAATACCTTATCACCTATTTCGGTGATTTTTGTTCCGTCTGTCTCAGACGGAACAACGACATTTTCACGTCCGTAATATGCGGTGATTTTTCCGTTTTCGTCATATTTGTATTCGTTTGCCGTTTCCTCCGCAAATGCGGTAAGTCCCGTCATCATAGCTATAGCTGTAATAACAGCCGTAATTTTTTTCATATCAATTCCTCCGTTCCGCCGCAGTATGCGGCATTTTTTAATAGCTTCCTCCTCTGCCCCCGTGCGTTTCGCCCGAGGACGATACATGAGTGCCGCTGTCCGAGGTTTCTTTCGGTATCGGGGTTTTGGTTACATTACTGTAAAGATAAATGTCGCTCGATTGCGAAAGATGCATACTTCCCGGCTTTACGTAATTTTCGGCGTAATCATTTCCCACAGCCGTTTTCATTCTTGCAAGCTTAATATGCATAGCCGCAGACGCAATCACAAGCGGAATTAAAATCCCTGCCGCAACCACACATATAATATATATTATGCTTGTCGGGTATTCAAACGGCTCGCCCTGCGCCGTTGCTTCAAGCACCTCCTGTGCCGTGTCCGCATACGCGATAAGCGCCGAATAATAATCATCGTCCTGAAGATACGGCAAAACCGCATCGTCCACATATTCGAGAGCGCTGTCATTAAATCTCGTTATGCCCGTACCGTGAGTGGTGTAATGATATTTTCTCGGCTCCTCCGAAATGTACAGCATTATACCATCCTTGCCGCTTCCGCCGCCGTATGACTTATCATCGAAAATATCGTCCGCAGTATTTTGAGCGTCAACTCCGCTCATTGCCTTTTCTATGTACACTGCCGTGTCAAAATCATACTCGGTGCGCAGCTTGTCAAGCTTATCGCTGATTTCAGCCGCCTGTTCCTCCGTAAGATACCCTGCCTCATCAACGAGTGCGGGATTTTCAAATGCCAGTGCAAGCGTCGGCATAAAGCACAGCACGAGCACGGCGATAAAAATAATTCTTTTTTTCATACCCTACCTCCGTTCAACTCAGCAAAAACCATACGGCTGCCGCCGCAAAAATGTATGCTATACCTGCCGCTTTTGCGAAATATCTCCATTTCTTTCCGTTGTCAACGGGGTACTCTCCCACTACTTTTCCCGTCTGACCGTTTATCGCAAAATGGTACATTTTATCCGCATACTTTATATTGAGCATCCATACCGGCAAAAGCGCATAGCGTATTTTACCGCCCGAAAAATCTATTCTCGAATATTTCTTACGCACTGCCGAATACCCGTCCGTTGTTTCCTTAAACATTGACTCCGCAGAGTTTTTGACACGCTCGTTTGCGCGGTCTGTGCTGTCCTCTGCCGAAACATCATATTTATCAGCCAGATATCCCGAAAGATACGCCGGGTTAAACTCCGCCGCCTCGCTGTAATCGTACGGTTCGACCGCCTCCATATACGTATCGTCCGCTTTTTTCGAGCCGTCGACGGGAATATTGGCAAATCCGATACTTCCGCCCCTCAAAAGCTCGTAGTGATCGGTTTTGGTGTAATTATATTCCGAATCGCTCCAACAGCTTGTTTGCTCCGCACTGTATGTAATGCTTGCGTTGCAGTCGCAGTCGAACATCCAAAACGGAACGTACACGCCCGACATTTCCGATATGCGCTTTTTATCCTTAAACTCATTCGGTAAAAACGGCGCACCTTTGGCATCTTCTTCAAACGCTTTTATTGCCGCATTCTTTTCTACCTTGAACGGAATTATGTAGTCCGGCTTTAAAGCTCCCTCAAATTGGCTTTTTACAATAGTCGAGCTGCCGCAGTAAGGACACACCGCCGCCCCCACGGCGTCATCTCCCATTATCTCCGCACCGCAGGACGGACAGGTATATCCCGAAAAGTCCGCACTCTCCTCATTCGAGAAATCTCTCGGCTCATATTTATCCCAGTCATACTTTGAGGATTGGCTTGTTCCCTCCTCCGCATTACCGAGCTGCTGCATGGTTTCGGTTGAAAAATCATTTCCGCACGACGGGCAATGCAAGCTCTGCGACTCGCCGCTGAAAACCAGAGCCGCACCGCAGCACGGGCATTTATAGCTCTGAACAGTATCCATTAAAACACTTCCTTCCTTTCTTTTTATATAAAAAAATTCCCCCATACCATTTTATCAGATTTCCGACAAAAAATCCATATCTTTTTTTACACTAAATCCTTTTATTTTTTATGCATAATAAGCAAAAAAACAGTGCGGCAGTGATTGCACTGCCGCACTTAGATTACCGTCAAAGCGTTTGAAGCTTTATCAATTCTTATTTGCTCTTTTTTACCGATGCCGTTTTGGTTTCGGTTTTTACCGGAGCTGTCTTTGTTTCAGCCTTTTTAACAGGCTCTGCTTTAGCCGGTTTAACTTCTGCTTTCTTTGCCGGTTCTGTTTTTACGGGCTTTGTCTCTGCCTTTTTTGCAGGCGCTGCCTTAACTGCCGGTTTTGCGGTTTCTTTTTTTGCCGCAGTTTTCTTTGCAGGAGCTTTTTTCGCCGGTGCTTTCTTTGCGGGAGCCTTTTTCGGTATGATTATCGCATCTTTTACAGACGCAACCTTTTCAAGATTTCCCTTAACGGTAAGATTTCCGTTTTCAATTTCCTTTTCTATCGAAGTCTTACCCGTGAGTATCGAAACAAGCGCAGCTTTTGTAACGTCAAGCACAGCGTCATTATCTTTATAGTCATACGGTTCCACGGCAAGCGCACCGTCCTTAACAGCCGCATAAAGCGTACCGCCGCAGTCCTCGTCACTGAGTGTAATCTGGAGTGCCATATCCTGAAGCTTTGAAGCGTCCACATTTTCAAATTTCGTCTTTATTCTTTTAAATGCCTGTTCAAATGTCATTTTAATTCCTCCTGTCACCAAGTATATTATTTACGCTTTAATACATTATACCCCTTTTTATGCGCCGTGTCAATCCTTTTACGGCTTGTTTTTATCGCAAATTCAGATATTTTTTTCCTTTTATGAAATTATTTCCTTTTCCCGAAATGCAAAAGCAGTATATACTGTGCGGCGGAGGTTAAAAGCCATGAGATAGGGTATGACAAGAACACGGTTACGGCATTGGGGTATGCTCTGAACGCTGTCATTATCCAAAGTATACGAAACGCCACCGAGCCCGTGAGCGACACTGCGGTTGACGTTACCGACCTGCCGAGTCCCTGCATTATTCCCGATCCTACCTCCATAAATCCCAGCAGGAAATACGGGATAAACATACACAGCATTCTTGTTACAGCCGTATTGTACGCTATTTCCTCCAAGCTTCCCGACGCGCCCTTTGTTACGCCGTAAAGGGAAAGCATGGGGTCTTTAAATGTAAGCATAATTGCGGCAAACACAACAGAAAGTCCGAACACCGCCGCATAACACGAACGGCGGACTTTTTTCACTCTGTCATATTTTCCCGCACCGGCGTTTTGTCCCGTGAACGATATTGCCGCCTGTGCGGTTGAGTTTACAACCGTATAGCCGAAGCTTTCCACACTCGTTGCGGCGGAGCTGCCCTTTACAACGGGCGCAAAGGCACTGCCTGCCGGAGCAACAGCGTTATTTACAGAAACAATCGACGATTGTATCACCATATGCGAAAGCGAAAACAAGGCGCTTTGTATCCCTGCCGGGACGCCGATATGCAATATACTTAAGAACGATTGCTTTTCTATTCTGAGCCGTTTCGGATTTAAGCGACACACTCCCTTATCACGCATAAGCCGCACAACAAGGATTACCGCCGACGCCGCATTCGAAATTCCCGATGCGGCAGCCATACCGCCCACCGAAAATCCGCACACCAGCACAAAGAACAAATTAAGCACCACATGCAAAAATCCCGTAAATGTGAGTATGTACAAAGGCGTTTTTGTATCACCGTTTGCATGGATTATGGCTATGGCAAAATTGGTTACCGAAATAAACGGCACGCCCAGGAAGTATATCTTTGTATACCTTTCCGCAAGAGTGAGCAGTCTGCCGCTGTTACCCATTGCCGTAAGCACGGGATTTGCGGCAAATATGCCCGTTACACAGCATATAATGCCGAATATTATGCTCATTGCGATTGCGGTATGCACCGTATTTGCGGTTTTTTCCGCATCGTTTGCGCCGAGATTTCTTGCGGCGGCAACCTTTGCGCCGACGGAACAGCCGATGAATATGTTTACGATAAGATTAATCATAGCCGTTGTTGTGCCTATCGCTCCCACTGCGTCCGCCTCGTGCGAAAGACTCACCACCATAGTGTCGGCGGCGGTGTACAGCACCTGCAAAAGATTGGTCACGATAAGCGGCAGTGCAAACAGGATTATATTTTTAAATACGGGTCCCTCCGTCATATTTATGTTTTTTCTTGTTATCATAATTTCTCCGTTTCCATGGCTTATTCAAACCAATTAAACCACTTTATAATGTAATACAAAAATCCGTCCTGCTCATTTGCAAATTCATCAAAATACTCACAGCGTACTCCGTTTACAAGCAGCGGATGCACACGTGAACTGTAGGCACTGCCGTCGGAATTGAACAGGCAAAGATTGTTTCTTGCACCGCACACCGCACGCTTTTTGTATTCTTCATCGCCCGAAATGAGCGCATAATGCAAAAATCCGTTCGACGTATGCACCGAGGCGGTATGCGGAAAAGTATCGCCGTAATTTCTGCGTTTTCCGAACCAGTATGCGTCCCAGTGGCGTATTGCCAAATCGTTCAGGTAACAGCTCGGCTGTCTGCCGTTGAATTTTTCAAGGATTTTTATCTGCTTCTTACACGCTCCGATAAGCTTTTTATCATGATTTATCATATACATCTGCGCCATAAACAGCGTTGACGCCGTTACTATGGACTGCTCGTACCGCACCTCGTGTTCGGGATAGTTTGTTCCGTTTTTCACAAGATTTGCCACGTGCTTTTCGTACATTTTGCGGAGTTTTTCCGCTTTGTCGGTTTTTCCTGCCTTTTCGAGCGCCTCGACCGTTTCGTACATTGAAAGTCCGTTAGGATAGAACTTTTCACCGCCTATACCGTAGTACACTTCAAGCAGTTTATACATCTTATCGAGATATGTATCGTCCTTTGTCAAATTATACATTTCAAGCACAAACACCGACATCCACGGCGCATTGTACAAACGCTTTCTTGCAGGGTCTTTGCCTATGGCATTATACACCTCGCCTGTTTCCTCATCATAAAACTCACGTGTTACAAACCGATAATATTTCATAAGGCTGTCATAGATTTCCGCATTGTGCTCATACTGCAGATACTTAGCAATAAAAATACCCATAACAAGCCGTTCGCGCGAGGCGTTGTAATCTCCCCATATTTCATCGAAAATAAGGCATTTATCCTGATTGTCATATATCAGATACGCCCCGTCAAGCGCACTGCCCTCACAATTAAACTGCTGATTTTTTACTATAAATTCCGCACGCTTTTTCGCAAGCTCACGGAACGGAATCTGAACAAAAAACTCCGCCTTTGTTTCTGTTTCTCCGCTTTGTATGACAAACAGATGCTCACCCGTGCGCTTTGGCGTATATTCAACATATGTTCTGCCGTTTTTAGTCCTTGTATTAACCGCTTCGCCGTCAAGCGTGACGGACGCATTTTCACGGTTTATCGAAAATTTGATTTTTTCGTTCGTAAAAACAGTGTAATTTTCCGCATCAATAAGCACCGCACTTTTATACTTTTCAAGCTCTTTATAAAACTCGCCGTCCCTGTACCAGAACATTTTCCATTCTATGCACATTTTTTCGCCGGGGCGGAGATTAAAGGGCATGGGGTGAAGAATAAAATCCCCCCTGTCGTTGCTCCATTCCTCCAAATTCCGCTCAACGCTGTAAGTGTCAAGACTGCCCTCTGTCAGCACCAGACCGAGTCCGAAATCAAACATACCCATTTTTACCGCATTTACATACGAGGTGTTTCTTCCGCACCATATATGCGTATGGCAACGCTGTTTCATACACACGCTTGCGTCAGTATAGCTGTCGTTAAACGTGGTATAAATCCCGACGGCGCCCCGATTGAAGAACACGTCTTTTCCCGTTGCGCTTTCAAAGGTATATTTTTCACGGTAAATATCGTTTTCAAGCGCTCTTTCGACCGTTACAAGCAGACGCTCCGTTCGATACACTGCAATAAGTCCCGTGTCTGTTTTCTCAACCGACACGGTTTCGCCGTCCTTTATCGTTCCCCATACAGCCGTACCCTCCGCCCAGTTCATTCCGTCCTTGTCGGCGGAATTTGCAATAACGTCCACACCGCCGTTTTCGTAATTGAATTTAATATCAAACATAAAAAAATCCTCCGCAATTTTATAAATTGATTATAACAATCCGCCGTACAAAATACAATGAACAAACACGCTCAAAAATTGGACTTTTTCGCACAAAAAGAGAGATGCGTTAAAACGCATCTCTCAGACTGCAGACAAACCGTTTGAGGTTTGTCTGCTTTGTTATCAGAATACATACATTATAAGCACCGCTACGATTATAAGCGGAAGAACGTACTTCATATACGGGCGTATCCACTTGGGTACTTTTGCGCCCTTGCCCTCGTTTACCTCCGCAAAATATTTATCCCAGCCCCAGCCGTAGCGTGTTGTGCAGAACAGCACATAGAACAGACTGCCTATCGGAAGTATAAGGTTTGACACAGCAAAATCCTCGGCGTCTATTATTGCCTTGCCGAAAATTGTCACGTCCGACCATACATTGAGTCCGAGTATACACGGAAGCGAAAGAACAAGCACCAATAAAATATTTATAA
>ERZ808246.485-NODE-485-length-33093-cov-8.706096_pt1 | contig 33093 bp, 14 predicted proteins | sample MGYA00521083_ERZ808246 | MGnify/ENA primary metagenome ERZ808246 (study PRJEB31516, sample SAMN03275577) | gut metagenome | biome: mammalia-associated habitat; material: feces | host: Papio cynocephalus | place: Kenya | collected 2012-07-07 ...
CATCCGTGCGGCCTGTCACGGGGCTTTTCCACGCCGGGCGTCGTGCCGGCGCATGGATCGGCGTAAGGTGCGCGGCGATGGCGTGCACGCCAAAAGACGCGTTTCCCGAAACGAAATTGGCCAGGACGGCGCGTTCATGCACGCAATCGAAAAAAGATGCATGAAAATTCAGAAGACATTCAGGAAACCTACAGGCTCGCGGTTCATGCTGGAGGCATGAGCAAGCCTACTGAAGCATCGATTGTTGTTGTTGACGACGAGCCGTCCATCCGCGAACTGCTGGTGGCATCCTTGCATTTCGCTAACTTCGAAGTCTCTACCGCAGCCTCCGGCTCGGAAGCCATCGAAGTCATCGAAAAAGTCCAGCCCGATCTCATCGTGCTCGACGTCATGCTCCCGGATATCGACGGATTCACCGTGACCCGGCGCATTCGCCAGGAAGGCATCAACGCCCCGGTCCTGTTCCTCACCGCCCGCGACGATACGCAGGACAAGGTGATGGGCCTGACGGTCGGCGGCGACGATTACGTGACCAAGCCGTTCAGCCTCGAAGAGGTCGTGGCCCGCATCCGCGCCATTCTGCGCCGCACGCGCGAGCAGACCGAAGAGGACCCGATCATTCGCGTGGGCGATCTGGAAATCAACGAGGATTCGCACGACGTGACCCGTGCAGGCCAGTCCATCGACCTGAGCCCCACGGAATACAAGCTGCTGCGCTACCTGATGGACAACGCCGGCCGCGTGCTGAGCAAGGCCCAGATCCTCGACCACGTGTGGCAGTACGACTGGGGCGGGGACGCCGCGATCGTGGAAAGCTACATCTCGTATCTGCGCAAGAAGGTCGACGGAATCGAGGTGACTGACGAGAACGGCGAGAAGCACAAGGTGACCCCGCTGATCGAAACCAAGCGTGGCATCGGCTACATGATTCGAGAGCCGCGCTCATGACGTTCCCGCAGCAAGATCCGAACGGTCCGAACGTGCCGAATGATTCCAACGGTTCCGATGCGCGGATGACCGCTCCGGCGGCCTCTTCGGCGGCTTCGGATGCTTCCATTGGCGGCGGTGCCCAGGCAGGTGCCGCCGCCAATGCGGCATCCACGGTGGATTCGGCCGACCCGGCCATACGGAATGTGCAGGGAACCGCCGCCCCCGCCAGCGATGGCATGCCCACGGTCGGCATTCCGGTCGCCAATCAGGGTGCACCGGTCAATCCGGTCGGCCAAGGTACACCGGTCGGCCAGGATACACCGATCAACCCGGTTAATCCGGTCAACCCCGTCAATCCAACCACCCCATCCAACCCAAGTGCGCCCTCCGACCAGTCCGAAACCAATAAAACCGCCAAACCAAGCCGATTCGCCTGGTTCCGTAAGCAAGGCCAGGTCGGCACACGCCAGGCCAAGGCCACGGCGACGGCCGGTGCGGAAGCCTTCAAAGCCAAGCATCACACGCTTGCCAAACTCTTCTTCTACAAATTCGACCGGTTCTCGCTGAGCACCAAACTCGTGGCCTGCACGCTCGTTGTGCTCATCGTCGGCACGGTCGGCATCTCTACCGCCATCCGCCAGCTGGTCAGCAGCTACCTGCTGCAGAAAACCGACAACCAGCTCATTTCGCAGCGCTCGCTGATCCTGAGCAACACCACCATGCTGCGCGGCTCGAACAACCAATCCAGTGGCATGGGCAACAACTACTTTCTGCAGGTGCGATACGTGGAAAACGGCGAATTCACCGGCAAAGTGAGCACGCCGCTCGTGCCGTCCGTCGCGGGCCTCGCCGGCAACTCCATCGTGTCCATGCCCAAACTGCCCAGCAACGACCAGCTCACCGACGACATGTACGGCAAGCCGTTCACCACGGGAGCCGTTCTGCGCACTGTGACAAACGATACGAACGGCGGCTTCGATCTGGGCGGCGTGGACGCGGTGCCGAACGACGACGGCGATAACGGAAACGACGCCAACGGAAGACGGCTCTCCACCGGTAGCAGCGTATTGCAGGCGGCTCGCTCGCCATGGCGCGTGGCCGCATTCAAATGGGTCGAACCGGACAGCAAGAACAACGAAACCGTCAAAGGCGTGGTGTTCATCGGCCTGTCGCTCTCCGACCAGATCGACATCATCAACACCCTCACCCAATACTGCGTCACCGTAGGCATCGCCATCGTGCTGCTCGGCGGATCGCTTTCCGCGCTCATCATCCGCCGTACCCTGCGCCCGCTGAAACGCATCGAGAAAACCGCCGCCCAGATCGCGGCCGGCGACCTCAGCCAGCGCGTGCCGCCCGCACCCGAAAACACGGAAGTCGGCTCGCTCTCCGCCTCGCTGAACACCATGCTCGCACGCATCGAACGCAGCTTCCACGAGCAGGAGCAGACCACCGAGAAAATGAAACGCTTCGTCTCCGACGCAAGCCACGAACTGCGCACGCCGCTCGCCGCGATCCACGGGTACGCGGAGCTGTACACCATGCAGCGCGACCTGCCGGGAGCATTGGAACGCGCCGACGAATCCATCGCACACATCGAACGATCCAGCCAACGCATGACCGTGCTCGTCGAAGACCTGCTCTCGCTCGCGCGTCTGGACGAAGGCCGAGGCATCGACATGACGCAGCAGATCTCGCTCACCTCGCTGGTGGCGGACGCGACCGACGACCTGCACGCGCTCGACCCCGAACGCGAAGTCACGCGCGGCACCGTGGTGCTCAAGCCGGCCGACGGCGAACACCCATGCACGCTGGAAGTCGAGGAAGGGCAGCTGCAGCCGATCACGCTGATCGGCGACGCCTCCAGACTGCGGCAGGTCGTAACGAACATCATTGGCAACGTGCACCGCTATACGCCGGCCGACTCGCCCGTGCGCATATCGATGGGCACCATGCTCGCCTCCATCGACCAGCACACGCTGGCCACACTGCCGCCCACCGACGCCTCGCTGCGCCAGTTCCTCGACGCGGCCGAAGTCGGGCAAAGCATGTCCACCGGAACCGAATACGTCGTGCTGAGGTTCGAGGACCACGGGCCCGGAGCGCCGGCGGAGACGCGCTCGCAGCTGTTCGAACGCTTCTATACCGCGGATCCCTCGCGTGCGCGTGCCAAGGGCGGAACCGGCTTGGGTCTTGCCATCGCGTTGTCGGTGGTGAAGGCGCACCAGGGCTTCATCTGTGCCACGGAAACGCCCGGCGGCGGTCTGACATTCACCATCGTGCTGCCGTTGACGCATTTGGATGATGGCATTGGCGGAGTCGGCGCTGTCGGTTCGGCCGGTTCGGCTGGTGCTGGTGGTCCGGCTGGTACGGGTTCTGCTGCTGCTGGTGCGGCTGGTGGGGCTGGTATGCCCAGTATGGCCGCCAGTTCGGCTGGAGTTGCTGGGGCCAGTTCGGGTTCGGCTGGTTCGGCTGGCTCGGTTGGGCAGACTGGACAGGCCGGACAGGCCGGATAGACCGGCGCTGTCGGTATGACAAAGTTCGGCTGGTGGATCCGGCTCGACAGGAGTCCGCGACGGGCGCGCGACAGGTGGTGCCGCAGGTGGTTCGGTATGACCGGTGGCGTTCGCGTGGATGACGGCAGCGCGGATATGGCTGGGGCCGGTTCGTCTGGTATCGAATAGCGCTGTGCATATCCCCGTTGCCTGCTCTCGCGTAGCCATCTCCGGCTTTGCTCCGCTTTTGGCTACGTTGAGATATCTTGAGCGTGGCCGTTTTCGGATGAGCCGCGTCTTTGGCTGCGCTGGGGTTTCCTGTGTGTGGCCATTTCCGGGGGCGGTTCGGGCTTGGCTACGTTGAGGGGTGCTGGGCGTGGCTGTTTCGGGCCCTCGTCCGGCTTTGGCCACACAGGAAGATACTGTGCGGCGCCGTTTTGGGAAGCGGCCTGGGTTTGGCCACGCTGGGGTGCCTTATGCGTGGCCGGACGCGGGTGAGATTCCGCTTCGGCTTCATTGGCGTGTTTCCAGTGTTGCTGTTTCGGGCCCTCGTCCGGCTTTGGCTACGCTGGGACATCTTGAGTGTGGCTGTTCGCGGATGCGCCATGCCTTTGGCTGCGCTGGGGTTTCCTGTGCGTGGCCATTTCGGGATGCGCCTCGGGTATGGCTACGCAGGGGAGATATTGTGTAGGGCTATTTCGGGGTGTGCCCCGGTTTTGGACACGCTGAGGGGTACGGGAGCGTGGCTGTTTCGGGAAGCGGCCTGTGGTTGGCCGCGCTGGAGTGCCTTATGTGTGGCTATTTCGGGATGTGTCCCGGTTTGGCCGCGCTGGGGGCTTCTATCGTGACCATGAGGGTACGGAAGAGAGGTCGCCATATGAGAGGCGGTCCGGAAGCGGAACGAGAGAACGCCGCCTGCGTATCTGGCCATGTGCCCACCCGCGTATCCGGCCACACATCCACCCATGCGCCCGTCCACACATCTGCCACACATCTGCCCGGTCTGCCCACGCGTTACCCGATTTGCCTGCGGCGTACCCCTCTGGTATCCATACGGAGCTTGCGCTAAAATAAATCGGTTAATGTTTTTTAGGATGTAAGAAAGCGAGAGTGCGCAATGCCCACCGGTCGAGTTCGTTGGTTTGACGCCGCTAAGGGGTACGGCTTCATCGCCAGTGAGAAAGGCGAGGACGTGTTCCTGCCTGCGGCCGCTTTGCCCGCTGGAACCACCACGCTGCGTAAGAACGCCAAGGTGGAATATGCCGTGATTGCAGGTCGCAGGGGGCCGCAGGCCATGGATGTGAAGCTGATCGCATCCGGACCGTCGATGGTCAAGGCCAACCGTCCGAAGCCGGACGATATGGCCGCGATCTGCGAAGACCTTATTAAGATGTTGGACTCTGCAGGCAACACGCTGCGTCGTCATCATTACCCGGCTCCCGCCGAGAGCAGGAAGCTGGCGACGTTGCTGCGTGCAGTGGCCGACAATTTCGACGTACAGGACTGATTGAGGACTGAATTTATGACCGAAGCTGCAGATGTTCTTGATCCGCAGATGCCGCCCGAGCAGCCGGATCCGCGCGATATTGCCCGTGCGGTGGCCATGGATGTGGCCGACGAGCCCGAGCAGGTGGGCGAGGTCGTCAACGCCATCGAGCTTGACGACAATGTGACGGATTTCCGCTTGGCCGCGAATGTGCGCGGATACGAGGGCTGGCAGTGGTCGGTGACGTTGTACCACGATGTTGAGGTGGGCACGTGGACGGTGAACGAATCGTCGTTGGTGCCCACTGACGACGCGTTGATGCCGCCCGCTTGGGTTCCGTGGAAGGACAGGCTGGAGCCTACCGATCTGGCACCGACCGATTCCATCGGCACCGATCCTGACGATCCGCGTCTTGAGGGCGGGTTCCGCAAGACCGAGCCGGTCGCGGGCATGCCTGCGGACGAAGTCGAGAAGTCGGCTGAAAAGTTGGGCGAGAAGACCGAAACGACGGGCGATGCGTCTGAGGATTCCGCAAAGTCCGAAGAAACCGCCGAACAGTCCGAGCCATCCGACTCCGCTGAACCTGCTGAGCAGTCGGCCGAACAGTCGGCATCCACGGATTCCGCAGAATCCGCTGAAACCCAGGATGCTCAGGACAGCGAGGAGGCCGCCAAGGCCGCCGCGCAAGCCCGGGAAGCCCAGGAAACCCAGGAAACCGAGGAAATCGTCGAGGAATTCCAGCTGTCCCGTCGCCATGTGCTGTCCCCGCAGGGCCGCGCCCAGGTGGCGAAGCGCTGGTATGAGGGCCCGCGTGGCCCGAAGGCGATGTCCACCAAGACCGCGGACGGCAACCTGTGCTCCACGTGCGGGTTCTTCGTGCCGTTGCAGGGCGATCTGAATCGCATGTTCGGCGTGTGCGCGAACAAGTGGAGCCCGGATGATGGCCGTGTGGTGTCGATCGATCATGGGTGCGGCGAACATTCCGAGATCGAGCCGCCGGAGCCGAGCCATCTGTGGGTGCAGTCGAAGCCTGCATACGACGATTTCCACATCGATGTGATTGCGCAGAAGCCGCGTGACGAGCGTGGCGCGGTCGAGGCGATCGAGCAGCTTGACGAGGACGCGCAGGATTCGGACGAGGCCACCGAGGAAGACATTCTGGCCAATACCGAGCCGGATACCGGCGACGACGAGCCGGATAACGCCCAGCCTTCAGGCGTGGATGCTTCGGCCGAGCTGGAGGCCGTGGTCTCCGTGGCTGCGGATGGTGATGAGGCTGAGGAATCTGAGGCTTCTGAGGAATCTGAAGCGTCTGATACGTCTGAGAAGTCCGAGGCGGATGATGCCGAGGTTGCCAAGGATACCGAAGCGGAAGAAGCCGAGTCTGACGGGTCGAAGTCCGATGGGTCCGAGAAGTCTGCTGAGCCCGCCGAGCCGGAAGCCGCCGAATCGGAATCCTCTGAATCGGAAGCGTCCGATGCGGAAGAGCCTGCTGATGCCGTTGATGCCACTGAAGCAGCTGAAGAAACTGAGCCGTCTGTGTTTACCGATCTGGACAAGCAGGTGAAGGCCGTCGATGCCGCGGTAGAGGATGCGGCGAAGAGCCTGGCGGCCGAGATCGATGATGAGGTCAAGAACGCGTTGGCCAAGGTGGGATCCGCGGAGACTGAAGCGGGATCCGAGGAATCTCCGGAATCCGAGGAAATCGCGGAGACAGTGGAGACCGTCGAAGTTGCGGAGACGACGGAAACCGTCGAGCCGGCTGAGGCTGAGAAGGCTGAGGAACCGACTGAATCTGTGGAGCCGGTTGAATCCGATGAGTCGGAAGCGGCGGCAGAACCGGTCGAACCGGAAGCCGCTACGAATGCATCTGCCGAAACGGCTGCGGAAACTGAAGCAGCTGCGAAGCCGGAAACGACCGAGGAACCGGAAGCGCCTGCCGATTCCGCCGAATAAGCCAGGCAAGGCTGCGCTGCGGCAACGTCTGTTGTGAGCATGACCGCGCTGGAACCATACGAGTGGTTTCAGCGCGGTTTTCGTATGCTGTGATCCGTGTTGTGTGGTGTGCTCGTTCGGTTGCCACCGGAGCTGCCGGACCATGGGGTTCGTTTGCTTGGAACATGATAGGGCGATGTGCGTCGATGAGTGCGAATCGGACAGCGCGAATAGGGTGGGGCTCGGGGCGTATTAGTCGTTGATATTACGCGGATAAGCCATGTATATGGGGAATAAAGGGGGTGTGTATGACGAAAACTATGCGTTGTGTGCAAACGATGTCATGATAATGCAAACGACTGGCAATAAAAATAGACACGCTGTCAACGAATGTTGAAAAATATGCAAGAAATTAGTGACATTTATTCTATTTGTCTATTTAAAAAAATATATGGAATGCCAATACCTGATTGTGTTTCGCGATGAGGTCAAGACTGCGGAATCGTTCATTTTCTGCGGAAACAGGCGGGTCGTCAAACGATTCCCTAATCCAGATTCATCAAATGAATGAACAATTTGTCTGATGCGGAGAATTTTACCGGGAAACGATTTGCGCATTGCAAACGAACGCTATATTCTCGTATTTAGGTTTGTGCATAACTAATGCCAGCGGCCCATTGAAGACGCGAAAATGCGTTGCCGAAGGGGTGCGAATGGGAACGATGGCATAGTGACGGGAACTAGGAGCATTTGGCATGAGGCATCAGGTGGAACGACTGAAGCACGTAGCGCTGAAACAGGGGGTCAAGCCCGCGCGTGCGCTGACCGCGGCACTCGTCGCTGTCGGCATGATGGTGACCGGCTCGGTCGTCCTCTCTTCCACCGCCAATGCAGATGATGGTCACAACGATGGTGCAATCTGCACGCCTCAAAGCATCCCGCTTGGCCCTGATACCGATGGTGGAACTGTCGATAAGGGAATCGCCACATATGTTGGTGGAGACATGTATGTGGGCCAAAAGGCCAGCTCCGGCAACATGAACAACGTTAACGGCCCGTCGGGCTCCTACGCTGCAGAAGCCGAAGGCCTGACCGCGGTGAACGGCAAGCTGCTCATGCACCCGCTCAAGGGCTTGTGGACTTCGTACTATACGGATAAGGACGGTGCGAAGAACGGTTATATCAAGGACTACAAGGGTTTCCGCTTCGGCATTGTGGGCTTTGGAGGTCAGTATCGTCCGGAGTCCGGTTCCTCCACGTTGGAAGTGAAGGGCGATAGCTCCGACAGCGACATCAACTGGGTTAAAGGCGCACAGTCCTGGGGCAACGCTGGTTGGATCGGCCAGACCAAGAGCACTGAGCCCAACTACTCGGCGAATATCGCCGGCCCATCAACCACTGTGTACGGTGGCTCGTCCAATGATATTCTCGGCAAAGGTTCGAGCAATACGGACAAGAAGAAGTACGACAAACGTGACTCCGTTTATGTGCCTGATGGTACACAAGGCAGCGTCAACTGGAACCAGAACGACAATCAGATCGGCTCCACCGGCGAGACGTTCACCGGCTTCGGCTCGTACATCAAGACCCTGTCCGGGAATCTGAACGATCTGAGCAAGCAGAAGTCGGATAGCGTCTATGTGGCTGATGCGCAGATCTCTTCCAGCAATGGGGACTCCTACAATCTGGTACGCACCAAATTCGATGGCTCGTACAGCTTCAATATCAACAGTGTGCATGAGAAGATCATCGAATTTGTAGGCAACGGCAAATCCTCCATGCAGGTGTTCAATCTGCCGGCAAGCATGCTGAATGATTCCTCCTCGTATTCCGGCGTCAGCTTCTCATTCAAGAACATTCCGGACACTTCCTCCGTGGTCATCAACGTGACTGGTGGAAACGTGGACTTCCACAACGGTTGGCGGTTCTGGTGGACCGATACGAACAATAACACCGTGGAGTTGGGCGGTTCCTACACGGATGCCGCTTATGCCAAGCGTGCTCAGCAGATCATGTGGAATTTCGCGGATGCGAGCAATGTTGTCATCCGCGGTGGCCAGGGATCGGGTACTACGACTCGTAAGGACAAGAATTCCACAGCTGAGAAGAACGATGGCGTATGGGACGGTTCCTTCCCCTTGGAAACCAAGGATGACCCGGCTGCGGGCATGCTCGGCAGCATTCTCGTGCCGAACGGCAGCTTCGAATCGCATGTGAGCACCAACGGCCGCGTATGGGTCGGCGGTTCGTTCGCCATGTACAACCCTGATGCGGTCGGCAATACCGGCCAGGACGGTAAATTCTATCAGTTCGTGAACTACGAGCGCAGCCATTCCGCTTCCGCACTGGATATGGATCAGGAACGTCATAACCTGCCGTGGAATGGCTCGTACTCCACCTCCTGTGCCGCAATCAAGTGGGACAAGGTTGATAATTCCGATAGTTATAACGCATTGAAGGGTACTTCGTGGACCGTGTACGGCACGAAGGATAACGCCGTGAACGGCACCAATCCGATTACCACGGTTGCCGATGGTGGCTGGAATGATGCGGACAACGCGGATGACGGTAGTGTCACTCTGGGTAGCCTTGCGAAGAATGCCACGTACTACGTGAAGGAAAGCGGTACCGGCAGCAGCCTGTATGCGCTGAATACGAACATCTACCGCATTGTCACCAGCGACAGTACGGATACCATTTCAACCATCGACAAGGTGTACGATTCCAAGGGTAACGAGATCATCGATGACTCCGCCAAGCAGATGCATGGTGGTGCCATTGTTAACATGAGTGCCGGTACCTCCATTGCATGGTCCAAGGTCGATGCCGAGGACCAGAACACACTGCTTGCGGGTTCGACCTGGGAGTTGACCAATGAGACTACCAGCCAATCGTGGACCATTACCGACGACGATTCCGATAGCGAGATCGCGAACATCAAGGTCATGGTTAACGGGCAGGAAGCCACGTCATGGAAGTTCACTGATGCAACTCCTGTGAGCATCACCTATGTTGCCGTGGATAAGAACGGCAAAGAGCTCGCCACAAAGGTGGAGTGGAAGTCCGAGAATCCTGCGGTTGCCGGCATCGCCGATGGCACGCTGCGGCCGTACAGCAGCGGCAGCACGAACATCGTGTTTACGGCCGGTGACAAGACGCTGACCTTCCCCGTCACCGTGAGCGGCGTTACCGTCGAAAGCTCCGTGAACATCAACGGGTACAGCGATGGCCAGGAAATCAGCTTGGAACAGGGTAAGACCTTGAAGCTGGAAGCCACTGTGGCTCCCGAAGGCAACACCACGGTGAACTGGACGTCAAGCAGCACGGATGACGTTTCCGTAAGCCCCACAAGCGGCACTGCCGTTACTGTGACCGCCAAGAACGTGACTTTGGGCTATGTGACCATCACCGCCACCGAGCAGCGTAGCGGGAAGAAAGCCACTGTGAAGATCAAGGTGACGGAGCCGATGGTTTCCGTGTACTTCAAGAAGTCGAACGTGCAGTGGAACGACTATTGGCTGAAATATAAGAAGAGCACAGACGGTTCTGGCTGGAGCGGTGATGTGCAAAGTTCCAGCGCATGCGGTGATTATGTGCGTTTCCAACTGCCGAAGAGTTCGGTTACTACCAATTATGAGTTCTATCTCGGGAATGCCCAAGGGTGGAATCTGGCATCGAACAATATTTATCAGGCAGCGGGTAAATCGAACTTCAAGTTCACCGGGAACTCCGTACAGGTAGTGGAAGCATATAACAACTACCAGGGTTCAACTGTTCCCTCCGGCTGCACGGCGACCAGCGCATACGTGGAGAATCATTCCCGCCGCGCCGCGGTAAAGAACGCAGTATTCTACGACCAGCCGGTGGTCCGCGCTATTACCAACACGACCGCCAAGGCGGCCGGCACGCTGCCGGATGAGGATCCGAAGGCCGGCCAGCTTAAAGTCTCCAACCTTACGGACGGTACCTACACGCTGAAGGAAACCAACGCCCCGAACGGTTTCGACGCCAGCAAGGCGCAGACCTACACCATCGTTATCAAGAATGGGCAGATTGAGAGTTCCACTCTGCCCGAAAAGGTTGAGAACCCGCGTCTTACCGGTAAGGTGACCTGGCAGAAGACTGACGATTCGAGCGATGCGAAGCTGCTGGCCGGCTCCGAATGGAAGCTGTACAAGACCAAGAACTTCACATGGAACAATGGCAACGCCGAATACACGGAAGGCGATAGCACCACGCCTATCGCAACCATCACCGATTGCGTGAACAGCGATGCGAAGACCTGCTCCGCCCAGACGGAACAGTACACGGATCGCAATGGCGAAGCCGGCAAGTTCGAACTCGTCGGCCTTGACTGGGGCGAATACCAGTTGGTCGAGTCCAAGGCTCCCGACGGGTACAACATCGACAAGACCCCGCACACGTTCCGCATCGGCCCGGCTGAAGGCGCGAACGTGAAAGGCAAGTGGTATACGTCTTCCGGTTTCAAGCCGGAGACTACCGCCGATTACAAGGAGCCCGCCGCATTCACCGTTGACGGTGGTTCCATTACCAACACTCCTGGTGTGGTGTTGCCTGGTACAGGCGGCGAGGGAGTGAACAAGATGTACGCTGCGGGCTTGCTCGCAGTGACGGTTGCCGTGGCCGGTCTGGCCCTGAGCCTCAGGAGGCGGCAGCTATGAATATCGACTCTGTGAGAGGGGAGGGCGGCCCGTAGCTGTTCTATGAACGCCCTCTCCCAAGGGCACAACACTTCAATCAGGGAAGAAAACCAATCACTAGTAAAGGAAAAAGAATGAATAAGGTATTCAAGAGCCTTGTTGCCGTGGCGGCCACCGCGGCAATGGCCGTCGCCGGTTTCGCCGGCGCCGCCAGCGCAACCGCGGCTGAGGCTGAGACTGCTGGAACCTACAAGATTACTGTTCCCAGCACTGATTCCCACACCTACGATGCATATCAGATTTTCAAGGGCGATCTGAATGCTGCCGGAACGGTCCTCAGCAACATCACCGCTGGTTCTGACTTCAATGTAGAGAATCATGCTGGTGCTGACGGTGCCAATCTGACCGCCGCTCAGGCCGCCGATCAGATCGCTGGCGGCACGTATGCAGATGACACCGCTAAGCTGAAGGCAATCAAGTCCTTCGCCAAGCTGTCCACCAAGTTCGGCTCTGTTTCCAAGGACACTCCGCTGTCCGCTGAACCTGGTTACTACCTGTTCAAGGATCAGGATTCCACTGCCGGTAAGGATGACGCAGCCACGCTGTTCATTGTCAAGGTTGTTGGCAACCAGGAAATCGAGCGCAAGGCCGATAAGCCTACCGTCGAGAAGAAGGTTAAGGACACTAACGATTCCGAAGGAACCACTTCTGGTTGGCAGGATTCCGCAGATGCTGATGTGAAGGATAAGGTTTTGTTCAAGCTGACTGCCACCCTTCCGAAGGATGCCAACGATTTCGCTGCATACAAGACCTACAAGCTGGTGTTCCATGATTCCCAGTCCGCTGGTCTGACCTTCAATAACGACATCGTCGTCAAGTATGGCGACCAGGAAGTCTCTTCGGATTCCTACGTGGTCGAAAACACTGGCCTTGATGAGGGCGAAACCTTCCGCGTGACCATCAATGATGTGAAGTCCGTCAAGAATACTGATGGAGAGCCGATCACCGTCACCAACGGCGGCATTTTCACCGTCGAGTACTCTTCTACTCTGAATGACAAGTCCGTCATCGGTTCCAAGGGCAACCCGAACAAGGTCTCCCTGGAATACTCCAACAACCCGAACGTGGGTGGCGAGGGCGAAACCGGTAAGACTCCGGAAGACACCGTCATTGTCTTCACCTACCAGCTGGACGTCAACAAGACCTTCCAGGGCACTGTCAACGAGAAGGATCTGCCTGAGTTCACCCTCTACAAGAAGAACGGCGTCTCCGACGACTACACCAAGGAAGTCGGCAAGGTCAACGTTGTTAAGACCGGTGACAAGTACGTTGCTTCCTTCCCGCGCGTGGACGACGGCCTGTACAAGCTCGTCGAAACCAAGGTGCCGGACGGCTTCAGCAAGGCTGACGATACCTACCTGGAGATCAAGGCCACTCATGACACTGAATCCGATAACCCCGAGCTGAAGACTCTGACCATCATTGTCAAGAATGTGGAAAAGTCTGGCAACACCGCTACCGGTGCCGTTGTTGCTGACGTGGTGAACAAGGCTGGTTCCAACCTCCCGTCCACCGGTGGCATGGGCACCACGATCCTGTACGCTGCTGGCGCTGCGATCGTCCTGGTTGCCGCCTTCGGCATCGCCTTCGCTGTTCGTCGTCGCAACGCTCGCTGAGCGTAGCCACACGGTAAGCGCATAACTCAACATGCACATGACCCGGATCCGGCTTCGCACCGGATCCGGCTGTCAGTGCCCACCGCAACACACGTTGCGCCCGCCCAACAAGGCGCCACAACGCATGTTGCACCCACAATGTCACCCGCCACGTCACCCGTAACGGCGCAAGCCGCGGTAATGTCCTTATGTTACGAATGGCCAGCAAACGCACCGAACACGGTTGCCAGCTGTCCGCATCCTAAGGACCCTGACCAGGAAAACTAGGGAACTTCCGACGAGGGGAAAGAAATGACAAGCCACAACGAGAGGGCAGAGATGAACAACAGAACGGCAAAGCACCGCATCATCATGGCGTTGTGCTGCATGTTCGCGCTCATGCTCGCAACCATCGGCTTGAGCGCGCCCGCCGCCACCGCCGCCACCAACACCAAGGCATCCGGCACCACTGCGGAAGGCAGCCTCACCATCACCTACCAGTACCAGGAAGCCGCGCTCAACAACGCCGATATCAGCCTGTACCGTCTGGCTGACTGGTCCGCCAAAGGCGGTTACGCGCCCACCGGCGACTTCGCCGACCACACCACATACCCCGTCGATTGGGACATCCTCAACGCCGACCAGCAAACCCTGCGCGACTTCGCCAACACCATGGCCGGCTACATCGCCGTGAACAAGCCCGCAGCAGCCAGTACCCACCAGACCGACAGCGCCGGCGTCACCACCTTCAACCAGCTGAGCGACGGTCTCTACCTCGCCGTCGTCGCCCCCTACCAGGGCAACGTGCTCACCTGCCAAACCGCCGCCATGCTCGTCGCCCTGCCGAACGTGCACAAGGATGCCGCCGAACAGCGCACCCTCAGCATCGAACCGAAAGCCGACTGCGCGGTCCCGCCCACCGACACCATCAACGTCACCAAAGTGTGGAAAGACAAGGACCAGTCCAAGCGCCCCGAAAGCGTGAAGATGAACCTGCTGCAGGACGGCAAGATCTACGACTCCATCATCCTCAACGCGGCCAACGGCTGGAAGCACACCTGGACCAAGCTTGAAACCGGCCACGAATACAACGTCGTCGAAGCAAATGTGCCGGGCAACTACACCGCGCTCGTAGACCGCGAAAACAACGATTACACCGTCACCAACACATCCAAGCCCGAATCCGCAAAGACCGGCGCGAACGTTGCCATCATCGCCGCAATCGTAGTGGTGCTTGCCATCGCAGGCATCGCGATCATCCTGATCGTGCGCAAGAAGAGCGGCAAGGAAGACGACGATACGGCCAGCCAGTCCGTTGCGAAATAATCGCGTCGGACCGTTAAACCAAGACCGTCAAACAGTCAGACAGTCAGACCGTTAGACCAAGATAGCGAGTGATGTTCAACACACACAAGCGCCACAACGGCAAACACCAGCCGGAGAACGAACCGGAACGCAAGCACGCTGAGCGTTCCGGTTCCGCCGAAATCGGGGATAATACTGAGGCAGCGGAGATTGCCGAACCCGCTGAGGCTGCCGAATCTGCAGAGACTGCAGGTATTGCCGGCATTGCCGAACCCGGAGAACCCGCCGAACCCGCTGAGACCGCAGAGTCTGGCGAGGCCGCCGGTACGGCAGAAACCGCAAAGTCCAACGATTCCGGCGATTCCAACAGCGCCAGTGAATCCGGCGACCCCAGCGAAACCCTCAGCCGCGTCGAACGCCGCAAAAAACGCAAGAAAGACGACCTCGGCCTGAACATCCTCATCGGCTTCCTCGTCGTCGTGCTCATCGGCGGCCTCGGCCTCATCGCATACCCGTCCGTGGCCGACTGGTGGAACCGCATGCACCAGTCATACGCCGTGGCCGGCTACGTGGCCAAAACCAAAGACATGAGCAAAGCGGAGAAGAAAAAACTCCTCGACGCCGCGCACGCCTACAACCTCAAACTCGCCGCCACCAGCGACCGCTGGCACATGAACGCCACGCAAAAAGAGCAGTACAACAATACGCTCGACATCACCGGCACCGGCATCATGGGATACGTGACCGTGCCGCGCATCAAAGTGAAACTGCCGATCTACCACGGCACCGACGAAGGCGTGCTGCAGGTGGCGGTCGGCCATCTCGCGGGAAGCTCGCTGCCGGTAGGCGGGCCCACCACGCACGCCGTGGTCTCCGGCCACACAGGCCTGCCATCCGCGCGACTGTTCACCGGCCTGGACGAACTCAAAAAAGGCGACACCTTCGCCTTCCACGTGCTTGATGAAACATACACGTACCAAGTCGACCAGATCAAAGTGGTGCTGCCCAGCGACCTGACCGCGCTCAACATCAGCACGCAGCTCGACTTCGCCACCCTCGTCACCTGCACCCCATACGGCGTCAACTCGCACCGGTTGCTCGTGCGCGGGCATCGCATCCCGAACCCCACCACGCCGGACAACACGCGCTACGACGACCCCACCACCATGGTGTTCACCACGGTCATCGTGGCATTGCTCGTGCTCGCGGCGCTGATCGCACTCGTCACCTGGTTCGTGCGCAGCCGCAGTGCCCGCGAATCCGCCGGCTCGCACAACTCCGGGCGCGCATACCGCAAGGCCCGCCCCAAGCATCGCAGCAAGCGGTAGATGAGCGGAGTAGCCGGGGTTGCCGGGGTTGCCTAGAGTGCCCGTCTGCCTGATCCTCGAATTAACTGCCCCCGCTCTGCCCCCTGATCTGTTTTCTGCGGGCTTGGTGACAACTTCCGCGGGGCTTGTGACAACTTCCGCGACGAAAGTGACAGAAAGTGTCATCTTCACCTCAGTAGTTGTCACTTGCTCCGCAGTAATTCAGTCCGCTCGCAGCCAATCACCCCCATCGGCTGCGAAAGTCCACATTTGGCATCGGGTTTGGCCGGTTCGGCTGCGAAAGTCCACATCTGAGGGTGCTATCTGCCTTATTTATGGCAGATTTGGGGCTTTGTTTTTGCTAAGTGGCTTGTTTGTGGCACCGATCGCGCGATATGGCGAGTATAAGCGTTGGAATTCCGCCGATTGTACTTGGTGTATTGGGGATTGAGTGCCACAAACAAGCCACTTAGCATATCCGGGAACTCCAAATCTGCCACAGATAAGCGAAATAGCGTGCACGGAGAGCCCACGCTGGCCGCATCAGGTGGATCGGGTGCCGGAAAGGCTTATTTATTGGTCTCCGTGGGCGGTTCAGCTGTGAAAGTCCACATTTGGGATCGGTTTTGCCAGGTCGGCTGTGAAAGTCCACATTCAGGGGTGGCGGGAATGGCGGTTTTCCGGGGTTCCCGTTTCCCGGCTTATGGACGTACCACCTACGGAATGCCAAAACCGCCTACGGAATCCCCGGATTGAGCCCCGTTATGCCGTTTCGGGACCAAACGGCTGCAAAAGTCCACATTTGGGAATGACAAGGTCGCCGTTCTGGGGTGATTGGTTGCGAAAGTCCACATTTTTGGGATTGCCGGGTGTTGTTCTGTGGCCGGTGGTTGCGAAAGTCCACATTTTCGGGTTGGTCCGCCGGGTTGGTTGCTGGGTTGGCTGCGGGAGCGGCTTGGAGAGTCGGATGATCCGGTAAAGAACGGTATGCTGCTCGACCGTTTCTGGAGCTGTTGGGAGCACTCCCGAAAAGACCACCTCGCAATCCTAATTTGTGCCGCTAAGAGCTGCCCCCAAACAACATCCAAAACATCCACTGAGACCTGCCCCCCCCAAAAAAACAACGTCCTAAACATCCACTGAGACCTGCCTGAGTGACGCCAAATACACTCTCAAAGAGCCGCCCTATTGCTCTGGATACCGTCGGAACCTTGTCGCAAATCCCGCGCAACACGCCTAAACCCTGCTTAACCTCAGCTCAAACCCCGCCCAAACATTGCCCAATCCTCACCCAAACCCCGCCCAAACATTGCCCAATCCTCACCCAAACCCTAGCCAGACCATACCTATAACCCGCCGAAGACCTACCCAAGCCACACCCCAAGCCACACCCCAAGCCACACCCCAAGCCACACCCCAAACCCCACCCCCAACCCCCCCCCCAAGCCCCCCCCCAAGCCACCCCCCAAGCCACACCCCAAACCCCACCCCCGTATTCCACCCCGAAACAACCCCCGTTCTTTCCTGCATCCGTTTGCAAAAAGATGAAAAAGCGTTTAAGCTGGATTGTGCCTTTTTGATGATGCGTCAACATCATCGCCAGCGCGAATATCGCAAAGTGGCGATTCGCGGAGACGAAGATGTTACGGCAACACGAAAAGGCGCAGCGGAAGACACAGCACAACAGAAGACGGCAAAAACAAACAACAGAACAGCAAGAGACAACAGAAAACAGCAAGAAACACACGTGCAACCCACGTGGGGAAGACAAGAAGACAACCAGGAGCGTACTACGGCGCACAACAGATGTGCGCGGTGGGGAAGAGAACCATGAAGCACGCAGACCGGCCGAAAGGCTTTGCCATGCCGGCGAACGCGAGCCAGCCATTGCGCAGGCGCGTCCGCTCGCTTTGTGCTGCCTTCATCGCCTTCGGTGTGACCGCGTCGCTCATTGCCGCCCCCGCGCTTGCCGCCAATGCCACCAGTACGCTTTCCAACGACGGCACCGTCACCACCGCCAACGAGCAAACCACCACCGGCCTGTGTACGGGCAAGACCATGCCGCTTGGCCCGAGTACCGGTTCCAGCACCGTCGACGATGGCATTGCCACGTATGTTGGCGGCAACATGTACGTGGGCAAGCAAAACAGCAATATGATGTCCACGAACGGCCCGGATGGCTCATATGCCGTGGAGGCCGAGGGCTTGACCGCTGTCAAGGGTAAGCTGCTGCTGCATCCGATTAAGAACGCGTGGGCCGAGTATGGTACCGGAGCCAATGCTGGCAAGGCTACGAATTACAAGGGTTTCCGTTTTGGTGTGGTGGGTTTTGGTGCGAATTTCCGCCCTGATCAGGGCCAGTCGGTGCTGGAGGTTCGTGGCGATGACACCAGCCTGAGCATGACCAATAGCGTACAGGCATGGGGCAATGCCGGTTGGATCGGCAAAATGGAGGCCGATAATAAGTCATATACCGCCAATATTGCCGGTTCTGTGACCAAGGTGTGGGGCGGTACGTCGAATGATTTCTATGGGAAACGCTCCAAGGACACCAACAAGGCCCGCTGGAATCAGCGCATCAGCGTATACGACTATAACAAGAGCGCGACCGGTACGACGGTGGATAACTCCAACGTCAAGTACGGCAAAACCGATGACACCATCGGTTCCACGGGCGAAACGTTCACCGGGTTCGGAGAGACCATCAAGACCATGTCGCAGAATTTGGTGACTGTCGGTCAGGGCTCGACCGATGTTTCGGACACCAACCGGTATATCGGCACGGTTAGCACGGGAACGTATAACGGCAGTCTCGAACGCCATAAGTTCGACTATGCGACCAATCCGAACACGTACAAGTTCACGGCAGATAGCGTCAGCGAGAAGCTGATTACTTTTACCGGCAACGGCAAAGCGGCGTTGCAGGTGTTCAACGTTCCGGCGAGCGACCTGTCGGGCAACGAGGGCATTAGCTACAAGTTCGTGAATATTCCTGACACCGCGTCTGTGGTGATCAATGTGACGGGTAGCGAGGCGATTTCCTTCCACAACGGGTGGCGCTTCTTCTGGGGCGACAACAACACCGATATCGGCGGTAATTACACGAGCACTGATTACGCCAAGCATGCGCAGCAGATCATGTGGAATTTCGCCGATACGACGAGCCTGACCATTTACGGCGGCCAGGCGCAGGGGCATATGACTGTTACACCGACCGATGACGAGCAGACGAATGAAGGTATTTGGAAGGAAGCTTTCCTGACCATGACCGATGATCCTGCGGCCGGCTTCCTCGGTAGCATCCTCGTGCCCAACGGCAGTTTCGAGTCGCATGTGTCCACCAATGGTCGCGTGTGGGTCGGTGGGGATTTTTCCATGTACAACCCGACAACCGTGGAACAAAGCGGTACTCCAATCATCAACATCGAGCGCAGCCACACCGCATCCGCGATCGACATGGACCAGGAGCGTCACAATCTGCCGTGGAACGGCTCGTACACGGCGCAGTGCGCCACGCTGGCGTGGGATAAGGTGTCGGACGACACGAATCACAGCCTGCTCAAGGGCACTACGTGGGCGGTGTACGGCTCGTTGGACGCCGCCAAAGCAGGCGATCCTACGCAGGCGTTGAAGAGGGTCACGGACGGCCAGTATGGCGACGAGGATAATCAGAACGACGGCCATTTTGAGGTGAGCGGCCTCAACCCGTCCGACAACACCGCCACGCTCACGTACTACCTGCGCGAGGTCGCCACGAACGACACGAAGCACCGGCTTAACGCCAACATCTACGCCATCAATGCCGGCACGGAAGGCACCACCGCGCATAAGATCACGGCGGTCTACGATACGAGCGGCACTAAGATTACCGACGCGTCCAAGCAGCTGCTCATCACAACGCAGAGCGCTGATACGAACGATCAGATCATTAATGAGAGCAAGGGCATTGAGCTCAGCTGGTCGAAGGTGGACAAGGACGCCACGGGCAAAACGCTCGCGGGGTCAGTGTGGAAGCTGCAGAAGCAGGGCAGCAACGTGGCCTACCACATCACCGACACCACCAAGAACGCGGCGAAGGTGACGATCAAACACAACGGCAAGTCCGTGACCGAGATGACGTTGGAGACCACGGATATCGCCGATCTGACCGCCGAAGTGACGGACGCCAATGGTTCCACGGACGGTCTGCCGCAAAAGGTCACGTGGACGAGTTCGAACGCAGGCGCAGCCACGGTCGGCGCGGATAGCGGCCTGGTCACGCCGATCGCGTCGGGCACGACCACCATCAAGGCATGCTCGGTGATGGATGCCACGGTGTGCGCGAGCGTCACGGTGACGGTCACGGGCAAGAGCGAGCCGGCGGCCGAGGATACGACCACGGTGTATTACCCGAAGAGTGTGTTTGGAGAGAGTACTACGCCATCGTTCCAGTATTCGCTGGACAGCGGAACAACGTGGACGAAGAACCTTTCCATGGAAAGTTCCGATTGCACCGATTGGTGGAAGATCACCTTCAAGAATCCGGACAAGAAAGCCGTTGAGTTCGACGTGTACTCCGGCAACTTGTGGGACAACAATAATAGGAATGAGCATAACTACTCCCACGCCTACGCCGCCGAACTTACGCTGAGTGGCAGCGCGAACCATTCCAGCTATATCTCTGCCGGCACTCTCACCGTCGGCGCTCCCTCCGGCTGTTCCGTCACCCCGCCCACCACGGAAGAAACGGTGCAGATCACCAGTCCCACCACCTCGTCCATCAGCATGACCATTGGCGAGACGCGCACGCTCACGGCCACCAAGACGCCGAGCAGCACCACGCTCACGTGGTCGAGCGGCAACACCAGCGTCGCCACGGTCACGGCAAACGGCAGCGACAGCAGCAGCGACACCACGGCCACGCTCAAGGCGCTCGCGGTCGGTACGGCCACCATCCAAGTGCGCACGGCGGGCGGTGCCACGGCGAGCATCACGGTGACGGTGCGTGACGGCACACAGCTGACCGTGTATTTCAAGACGAACGCGGTCAACGATTCGTGGACGAACGGCTATTGGCTCGCCTACCAGCAGAAGAGCAACGGCGTATATGCCACGGTGAAGATGGAGCCGGCCAGCTGCAACGGCGAATACGTGATGGCGTCCATTCCGCGCGATCAGGTGAAGGAAGGCTACGGCTATTATTTCCGAGACAACGGGCGACTGGATAATAATCGCCAGTGGTACGGCTCCAATGGCACGAACCCGTACGGCGAGCCGTTCCAGTTCCCGGGCGGCAGCTACACGAGCCTGCGTGTGGAGAGCAACAGCACGAAGCAGACGAGTGCGCCGAGCAATTGCACTACGAGGAGCGCAGTTAAGAGCGCTGCCAAGAGCGCTGCAAGAACCCGCGTGAAGGCAAACGCAAAGACAAGCACGAAGAGCACTGCAACCACCGCAGCGACGGCCGCTAACAGCGCCGCTGCCAAGGCCACGGCGCAGCGGGGCAAGGCTGGTGCTGCGGCCGTTGTGTCGGCCGTGCAGACGGGAGAGAGCGGCGTCAGCGCTACGGTTGATACCGGCACTACAGGCAGCGCCGATGCCACCGCCGACGCCAGCGCCGACACGGAAACCATCTATTCGTGCGGTGACGCGCTGGGTCGTTGCGATATGGACGCCACCGTGGGCGGCTTCCGCATCGTGGACCTGGAAGCGGGCACGTACACGCTTACGGAGATCGTGGCGCCGAACGGGTATGTGGAGACCGTGGAAACGTACACGGTCACGCTGAACGCGAATGGTTCCACCACGTGGAGCCCGGCACTGCCGTCGGGGAGCACATCGGGCGTGAATACGGTGCCGAACACGCGCATGACCGGCACGGTCACGTGGAACAAGATCACGAAGGTGAAACAGACCGCAGGCGGCGATGAGCAGACGGTGAAGCTCGGCGGCACGGAGTGGACGATCACCCAGGTGAAATCGTTTGCGTGGAATGCCGATGGCAAGGCCACGTATTCGGAGATAGCTGCGGCCAATCAGGTTCCGCATACCGTTACCGACTGCGTGAACGGGCAAAGCACGGACGTGCAGGGCTCTGTCATCACCGATTGCGCCGCCCAGTCAAGCACCCGGTCGGGCAGCCAGTCCGCGCCATACGTGGATGTGGACGGTGCTGCGGGCCAGTTCACCGTAACCGGCCTGGAATGGGGCGCGTACGAGCTCAAGGAGACGAAGGCTCCGGAAGGCTATACGGTTGATGCCACAACGCGCACGTTCACGTTCGGGCCCGATGCAGGCACGGACGGCACCGGCCAGTGGTACCAGAACACAGTTGGGGGCACTGCGGGCGCGGCGACCTCAACCGCGCCGGTGGCCTACGACCAGCAGGTGTTCCACTTCGATATCGGCAGCATTGCGAACACGCGCACGCTCGGCACGGTCACATGGCAGAAGGTGGGCAGTGACGACACATCCAAGCCGCTTGCCGGCTCCCAATGGCAACTTGTGCAAAAAACTGCATACGATACCGCTACGGGGGCATACGTAGAGCTCACAACACAGCAAACGTATGATGTTATCGATTGCACAGCGGAAAGCTCGCAAACGCCGTGCGGCACGGGTGCAGGCACCGGCGAAGAGGGCGAAAACACTTGGAATGACTCGGATTCCACGGCCGGCAAGTTCAAGCTCGAACAGCTTCCGTGGGGCGCGTATACGCTTGTGGAAACCGTTGCACCAAGGGGGTATACTCCGAAAACGGAAGAGATGACGTTCACCGTCGGGCCAACGAAGGCCAGGCAGGCGAACGCGTCTCAAGACAAGACTTCTTCGGAAACAACGCAGCCGATCGGTCTCACGATCGAGTTGGGCGGCGTTGTGAACCAGAAGACCGTAATAGCAACCGCTATTCCAATGACGGGAGGTGATTGGACAGGTAGGGACATTCTCGCTGTGGGCGGCGGGCTTGCTCTGCTCGCCGGCATCTGCGCAATGGCGCGGAAGCATTCACGGCGAAAAGTAACACCACATGCACAGCCTCGTCTATGAACAGCAATACAGTAAACGATGCCGCGGGGGGGGGTATCCCCCCGAAGCGTCAAGAGAATTTTTGTACAGGCCGCGCGGCGTAGCACGCGCCACACGCGGCTTACACGAAAGGGAAAAGAAATGAACACGAACATGAAGAGAGTGATCTCAGGCCTCGCGGCCCTGGGCATCGCACTCAGCGGCATGGCCCTCGGCACCAGCTCCGCGTGGGCTGGTGGAGAATCCGGCAAGCCGGTTGATATTCCTGCTGGTAACATCACAATTGGCGCTGAAGGTAAAGGTACCATCGCCATTTCCGGTAGCGAGATTGAGCACCGGTTCAATGGATACCGACTTGGCTACCTCACCTCGATTTCGTATAACCAGATTGACGATGCTGATAATGCGAGCATGAGCGGCTATACGTTGGCAACCAACCAGGATTATAAGGATGCGATCGAGACAGCGCTGGCGGCGATTAAGGACAGCAAAGCTAAGGTCGACGCAGATAAGGCTAAGACGCTGAAGGAACGGTACCTGGCCGACAAGAACTACTGCGGCAGCGAGTGTGATGCCACCGGCGCCCCGAACCCGCTCGGCTGGTTCTTCGAGAACTATGGTGACGGTTATGAGAATGACTCCAACTGGGGTGGTGACGCCAAGGACGGTTCCTCTGCTTCGGTGCTGCGCAAGTTCGCCACTGAGGTATCCAAGGCACTGAGCACTGCTGAAGCCACGTATTTCGGTGACAACGCACTGAAAGTCGATGAGGAAGGACAAGAAGTTTCTCAGGGCTACTACCTGCTGCGCGATGTGACATCTCTTGGTGACAACAATGAAACCCAGTCCGCTCCGATTCTCGTCTCTTCCACCTACGTCGTCACAATCGGTGAGAATGAAGTGACCTTCAACAAGGATGCACAGGACAGGGACTTGGGTGCAGCCTACCTGAAGTACTCCGCGCCGACCATCACCAAGGAAGTTGTGACGGATGAGACTGGTGCAACGGCTCAGGGTCAGCCCGACTATGCTGTGGGCGACACCGTGTACTACAAGCTGACCGCCGACCTGCCGTACTACACTGGCTACGCCACTCCCGGCCGCGTCTACCAGATCACCGATACCGCGTCCAAGGGTCTGACTGTAGGTAATGATGCTGTGGTGTCTGTGAAGGTTACTGCGATTGACGGAAGTGAAGATCCTGAGCAGATTTTGTCTGCAACCACTGACTACACCGTTAAGACCGAGACCAGTGCTGACACTGTTGCTGAGGCGTACAAGGGCGGCCAGACTACTACCATTGACTTCAGCAACTATGTCAACTGCAGTGATAAGTCTGTCTCTGCTGGGGAGAATGGCAAGATTCTTGAGGGCGGCACCATCACCGTGATCTTCAAGGCCACGCTGAACACCAATGCCTTGATCTCCGATAATGGTCACATGAACGGCAACCCGAACAAGGACAGCCTGACCTACTCCTACCAGCCGGAAAACGTGTCCGAGGCCCACACCACTCCGAGCGATGAGGTCAATGTGTACACCTACCGCTTCCGCCTGCACAAGACCGACAAGGGCGGCAAGGATCTGGCTGGCGCTAAGTTTGTGGTGAGCACTCCAGGCGAAACCAGCAAGTGGCTCAAGTGGGATGCTGACAACAACAAGTGGGGCTCTGCCGATTCCGAAGTGGACGCCACGGTGTTCACCTCTAATGACAAGGGCGAAGTAGTCGCTACCGTGGGCGATACCACCGTCAACCTGGATCGTCTCGATTCCGGCAAGTACACCGTGAAGGAAATTTCGGCTCCGACTGGCTACACCCAGGCCTTCCTGCCGACCTTCACCTTCACCATCACCCCGACCATGGGTAGCGAAGCCGACGGCCACAAGACCATCACCAATGTCACCTTCTCTGCCAAGGACGCGGTGAAGAGCGCCTACGTGACCGACGCCTCCGCAATCACCACTGATGGCATCGACCAGAACGCTTGGCAGTACACCATCTACAACGCCAAGAACCTGACCGAGCTGCCTATGACCGGTGGCGCGGGCCTGGTGGCCATTATCGCCGTGGGCGTGCTGCTGGCCGGTGCCGGCACTGCTGCCGCGGTTCGCTCCCGCAAGTCCAACTCCAGGGCCGTGCGCATCTGATAAGCCGGAGCCGTGCCACCACGGTGGCACGGCTCTAGCTCATCAGTAAACCCGCGAGGGGTGGAGACTCGTCTCCACCCCTCGCCGCATTTCAGTCACCTATATATCAACTCCCGAATCCACCGTTGTGCTGGCCATTGCAATCCGTTCGGCCATCGGGCGGCTTATTCGGTGAGTCTTCCGCCCCCTTGCCAGAGCAGCAAGGAACGTGCGCTAGATTGGTGCATGGGAAAAGGAGCGCGGCCGGCGAAGGCGGCGCAACACACCACAGAGGAGTGCATATGAGCGGCAAGCGTACGCGCCACGTAGGCGACGTTGCGTCACGCCTGCGCGGTCTGCTCACACGCCTCATGCCGGGCAAGGGTATCGGCGAAAGTCCCGGCGGCTCCGTCGCATCTGCGTCTGCACCTGTATCTGTATCTGTGACTGATGTGCCGGGTGCATCTGCTTCTCCGAAAGCGTCTGTTGCGCCGGACGCATCCGTTTCGCCGGGCCGACTGGATGATTCCGACGGCCTCGAAACCTCGGCTGTCTCGTCCGTTCCCCATGCGATGAACGATCCGAATGATTTGCGCGGCGACGTACCCTCCCAGGTCGCTATGGACACGGAGGAACGTGCGCAATCCAAGCGCACGGCATCAACGTTTGTTGACGAACCGCTTAATACACCTTCTTCCGTTGATGGCCATATGACATCAACGTTTGTTGACCATGATTCGCAAACCCTTGATATCACTGGGATTGAAGGGGCAACGTTTGTTGAGGCCGCTCCTGCTCTGGCTGATTCCGTCGATCCTGATGCAGCAACGTTTGTTGACCCCGAGCATGGCGAATCAGCCGAATCCGTCAGTTCCGCGGAGCCTGCCGATTCTGTTGCCTCCGACGATTCTGTCGACTCTGCCGCCTCCGCTAACTCCGCCGACCAGCCCGACTCATCCGCCCCCAACAACCCCATCGCCGCACCAACCGAACCAGACCCCGAGCACAGCGTCGACCCCAACGGCCCCACACTCCCGCCCCACTACACGCCACTCCCACTCACCCCACTCATCACCCCCAACCCCGAAGCGCCGGAACCCCTCACCCTCGCTACATGGGAACACATTCTCGGCACCGACCCCGAAGGCCAAGCCGAACGCCAAGCCGAACGCCGCGAAACCCGCCGATCCACCTTCTTCGGCATCCTCTCCATCCTGCTCATCACCATCTCCGCGCTCGTCATCGGCACCCCATTCGCCATGCGCGCCGCCGAACAACGCCAAGCCAACACCGTGTCCAGCAACTCCGCCAACACCGTAGCCGGCTGGCCCTATCCCAAAGCCAAAGAAGCCCTCGCCGCCGCCCGCGCCTACAACCAGCGGCTCGCCAAAACCAGCCAAAGCGTGATCGGCGAAGCCCACGACCCCTTCGCCAGCGAAAGCGGCAGCAGCAAAGCCTCCAACGACGACTCCCTCGCCGCCAAAGACAAGGAATACCAAAGCCTGCTCAACACCGGCGAAGGCGTGATGGGCACCGTACGCATCCCCAAAATCTCCGTCAACCTCCCCATCTACCACGGCACCAGCGAAGACGCGCTTGCCCGCGGCGTCGGCCACCTCTACGGCACCTCACTGCCCGCCGGCGGCAAAAACACGCACACCGTGCTCACCGGGCATCGCGGCCTGGTCAACGCTGAACTGTTCACCCGCCTCGACGAACTACGCAAAGGCGACTACATCTACCTGGAGGTTATGGGCGAAACATTCGGCTACAAAGTAGACCGGATCAGCGTGATCGAACCAAGCGACGTGAGCAAGCTCAAAGTGGAACCCGGCAAAGACCGCATCACGCTCATGACCTGCACCCCATACGGCGTGAACACGCACCGATTGCTGGTCTCCGGGCTGCGCGGCAAAATCCCGCACCCGATCCCCGACCCGGACGCTGCGCCCAAAGACGTGCGTGCGATCGCCGTGCGCGTAGGGCTGGTTGCGGGCGGCGGCGTGCTGGCCGTGTGGCTGTGGCTCGGTTTGCTGAACCCCAAGCGCGACCGGTGGATGCTGATCCAGCATGCAGCCACCCGCCCCGACTGGCTGTGAGAGGTGGTGTGTGTGATGTGTGCGGCTGGATGTAACGGGCGCGCCCTGACTGGTTGTGACGGGCGCGTCCTGACTGGATATAACGGACGCGAACGACTGGCTGTGATTGACGCGAACGGCTGGTTGTAACGGACGCGGATGACTGGCTGTAATGGACACGCCCTGACTGGATGTAACGGACGCGAACGACTGGCTGTGACCGTGGTGTGTGATGCGACTGGATATAACGGACGCGGGTTTGCGAGCGGTTGTCTCTGTGGTCGGTTGTGGTTGTCTTTACAGCAGGGAATTACTGTGACTAAATGACAACAACACGAGGTAATCGTGACAACAACTGTGACTGCGGTGACAGATTCCGTCACTCCAGTCACAGTTATTGTCACTGAGTCACGGTTATCGCGTTTGCGTCACAGTTACTGTCATCACGTCACAGTTGTTGCGATGTTGCCGGCCTCGATTGTGGTGTATTTGCCGGTCGGCTGCTGATACGTGTGCTGCTACATGTCATGATTTTGGGAACACTATAGTTTCCGCCGGCTTATTCGCACTGAAAACCGACCATGCCGATACGTGCGGTTGGGAACTCCATGGTTCCCGCCGTCCTATTCGCCCTTTTCCGCCCTACAAACAAGACATTGCGGGTTCTCGCGGGTTCTCACGGGGCTCATCATGGGCTGATTGCGGATTTCCGCGGGGGCAATGACAACACATGCGGGCCAAATGACAACTTCCGCGGCGAACATGACATATTTCGTCATATTCACCGCGGAAGTTGTCATCAAGCCCGCAGAAAACGCGGAATGAGGGGTGACTGCGGGTCAACAGGGTAGCTGCGGGCGAGTTAACGGTGATTTGGCCGGGGCAGTCGCGGGACAGCCGTGCCTCCATCTGGGTTCGTTGCGGTCAACCCAGGCCGACCCGCACCAACCCAACCCAACCCCTCAGTGCACCACGGTGATCGGGCACTCGGCAAAGTTGACGATCTGACGGCTCACCGACCCAAGGAAGTGCGCGTCCATGCCCGTCAGGCCACGCGACCCGACCACCACATGGCTCGCATACCGCGACGCCGCAATCAGACCCTTCGACGCCGGAATATGGAACGCGTTCGCAACCACCTCAACATCATCCGGAATGCCGGCCTTCGCAACCTGCTCGTTCAGCACCTTCTCCGCAAACCGCTGGCCCTCCTCGGTGGACGGCACCGTGGTCTCATACCCCGGAACCGCACCCAGGTCACGCAGCTGCCAGCAGAACATCACATGCAACGGCAGACCGTGAATGCGCGCATGCTGCACCGCGAAATCCAACGCGCGCATCGAGGTCTCCGACCCGTCCACGCCGACCACCACAGGTCGTTGCGCCGGCTTGGCGGGCGAAGCGCCGGCCTGCGTGTAATGCACCGTCACATTCGACGGGGTGAGCGAATTGGCGATCTCATCGGTCACGGACTCGTCCTCGCTGCCGGCGATGCGCACCACCGTGACCGGCACCTGCGCGGTCTCCGCCAGGGAAGCGGACAGCGACCCCATGAACCAGCGGGCCACGCGGCCCAGCGAGCGGCGGCCGACCACAATCTGCTGCGCATCCTTGCCGATCTGCAGCAGTGCGGACGTGCCGGACGCGCGCACGGAAGTCATCTTCAGATGCTCCGGGTCGAAGTCGATGCCGTCGCTGGCCTGCTCCACCCAGGAACGCAGCTGCTGCGCGATCTCGTGACGCACATGCGCCCAGGATTCTTCGCTGTCCGGCTCGTCGGAATTCGTATCCCACGAATGCGTCCAGCCGAACACGGCATTGATGTTCTGGCCGGTGAGCGAGGCCTCGCGCATGGCCCATTTCAGTGCGGCGAACGATTCGTCGGATCCGTCCACGCCGACCACGATGTCGGCCAGGGGAGCGGTTGCCTGTGCATTCTGTGCTGCCTGTGCAGACTGCGTGGTCTGTGCGGCTTGTGCAGCTTGTGCGGTAACGGTTGCAGTAGTTTCATCCACCATTGGTTGCCTCCTTCAATGGCTTGTTTTCGGCGCCTGTTGCGGCGCACCTAGTTCCAAGCATACTGTGCAAACCGCGTATGGCGTTGAGCGCAACGGGAGTTGGCTGTTGCACGGGTGCTTTGGGGTCGGCTGGGGCGGAATCGTGCTGGTATCGCGACAGAGCTGACGGGGTTGCGACGGAAATACGACAGAAACGACGGGTTTGCGATTGGATCGCGACAAAGTTGACGGGATTGCGACAGAAACGACGGGATTGCGATTGGATCGCGACAAAGTTGACGGGATTGCGACAGAAACGACGGGATTCTGTCGGGAAATTGCGGTTCGCGACAGTTTGCGACGGAACTGCGGCGGAATTGCGACGGAATCACGATAGACACACGACAGACACACGACAACCCTGCGGCAACGCGGCGGAACCGCGCGCATCGTGGACGGAATACGCCCGTCAATCCCCCGCATAGCCCACCCCCGAACCCCCAACCACACGATTTCACCGAATTTCACCGAATTTCGCCTACGTTCTGAGCGGAAAGTGAGGAATATCACCGTAAACGTCACTGTGAATCGGTAAAGTGGGGCGCAGTGTAACTTGAGGAAGGACAAGCATGTTCGAACGGTTTACAGACCGTGCACGGCGCGTGATTGTGTTGGCGCAGGAAGAGGCACGGTCCCTTCAGCACAACTACATCGGCACCGAACACCTGTTGCTCGGCCTGATTCGCGAAGGCGAAGGCGTAGCTGCCAAGGCGCTCGCTTCCAAGGGTGTGGAGCTTGAGGCCACCCGCAAGCAGGTCATCGAAATGATCGGCAAGGGCAATGCCTCATCCAACGGCCACATTCCATTCACTTCGCACGCCAAGCAAGTGTTGGAGCTCAGCCTGCGCGAAGCCCTGCAGCTCGGCCACAGCTATATCGGCACCGAGCATATTCTGCTCGGCCTGATTCGTGAGGGCGAAGGCGTGGGCACGCAGGTGCTGATCAAGATGGAAGTGAACCTGGGCGAACTGCGCTCGGCCACCATCGACATGATCCGCGGCAATGCAGGTGGCGACGAGAAGGGCGAACTGGCGAACGCGGGCGGCGTGGCAGACAAGGCCAACAAGTCCGGTTCCGCCATTCTCGACCAGTTCGGCCGCAACCTTACCGCCGAAGCCGCCGCAGGCAAGCTTGACCCGGTGATCGGCCGCACGCAGGAAATCGAACGTGTGATGGTTGTGCTGAGCCGCCGCACCAAGAACAACCCGGTGCTGATCGGCGAGCCGGGCGTGGGCAAGACCGCCGTGGTCGAAGGTCTGGCGGAGAAGATCAACGCGGGTGACGTGCCGGAAACTCTGAAAGACAAGCAGGTGTATTCGCTTGATCTGGGTTCCATGGTGGCGGGTTCGCGCTACCGTGGCGACTTCGAGGAGCGCCTGAAGAAGGTGCTTAAGGAGATCAAGACGCGCGGCGACATCGTGCTGTTCATCGATGAGATCCACACGATTGTGGGCGCGGGTTCCGCCGATGGCGCGTTGGGCGCGTCCGACATGCTCAAGCCGATGCTGGCTCGCGGCGAACTGCAGACCATTGGCGCCACCACCACCGACGAATACCGCAAGTACATCGAAAAGGATGCCGCGCTGGAACGCCGTTTCCAGCCGATCCAGGTGCATGAGCCGACCATCGCCGAAACCATCGAGATTCTGAAGGGCTTGCGTGAACGCTACGAGAACCATCATCGCGTGACCATCACCGACGGCGCCATCCAGGCCGCCGCCGAACTTTCGTCCCGTTACATTCAGGACCGCCGTCTGCCCGATAAGGCCATCGACCTGATCGACGAGGCCGGTGCACGCCTGCGCATCAAGCGCCTGACCACGCCGCCCGAGCTTAAGGAGCTTGAAGCCAAGGTGAGCAAGGTGAGCGCCGAGAAGGAGCAGGCCGTCAAGGATCAGGACTTCGAGAAGGCCGCCGCCATGCGCGACGATCTGGAGAAGCTGCAGGCCGAGCTCAAGGAGAAGCAGAAGGCTTGGCACGAGGGCGAATCCGACGTCAAGATGGTCGTGGACGAGGACGTGATCGCCGAAGTGGTGTCTTCCACCACGGGTATTCCGGTCGTGAAGCTCACGCAGGCCGAGTCCAAGAAGCTGCTCAACATGGAAGCCGAGCTGCACAAGCGCATCATCGGCCAGGATGAGGCGGTTTCCGCACTGTCGCGTTCCATCCGTCGTACGCGCGTCGGCCTGAAGGATCCGAAGCGCCCTGCCGGCTCGTTCATCTTCGCCGGCCCGACCGGCGTGGGCAAGACCGAGCTCGCCAAGACGCTCGCCGAGTTCCTGTTCGACGACGAGGACGCGCTGATTCGCGTCGACATGTCCGAGTTCTCCGAGAAGTACGCCGCGTCGCGCCTGTTCGGTGCGCCCCCGGGATACGTTGGCTACGAGGAGGGCGGCGAACTCACCGAGAAGGTGCGCCGCAAGCCGTTCTCCGTGGTGCTGTTCGACGAGATCGAAAAGGCTCACCCCGACATTTTCAACACGCTGCTGCAGGTGCTGGACGACGGCCATCTGACCGACGGCCAGGGTCGCAAGGTGGACTTCAAGAACACCATCATCATCCTGACCACCAACCTCGGTACGCGCGACATCGCCAAGGCCGCGAACACCGGCTTCAGCCTGGGCGCGAACACCGAGTCGAGCTACCAGCGCATGAAGGAACAGGTCTCCTCGGAGCTCAAGCAGCAGTTCCGCCCGGAGTTCCTGAACCGCCTGGACGACATCATCGTGTTCAAGCAGCTCACCGAGCCGCAAGTGCGTCAGATCGTAGATCTCGATGTCAAGAAGCTCAACGATCGCCTGTTCGAACGTCACATGTCGCTCGAACTGACCGACGCGGCCAAGGATCTGCTCGCGCAGAAGGGCTTCGACCCGCTGCTGGGCGCCCGTCCGCTGCGCCGCGTGATTCAGCGCGACATCGAGGATGCGATCTCCGAGAAGATTCTGATGGGCGATCTGACCGACGGCGAGCGTGTGAAGGTCGATGCCGAGGGCGAAGGCCCGCTGGGTGACTTCACGTTCGAAGGCGTGCCGTTTACGGATGCCGAAGGCGAGAAGGCCGGGGCTGCTGGTTCGGCTGATTCGGCTGGTGGTGCTGACGGTGCTGATGCTGGCACTGGTGACGCGGCTGCGGCCGATGCTCCGTCTGGCGTTCCGACTGAAGCTGACGGGGCCGCTGCGACGAGCGTTCCGATTGAAGGCGAGAATCCGACGCAATCGGAAGCCTGAGCAACCGTGCGAATCAGGTAGTCTGAACCGATTTGGTCGGACTGTTTGGTCTGGTTTGACCGGGTCCGGCTAGGTATGATCGGCCGGACTGGGGCCGGTCTGTCTGGGCTGGGTTGGCTTAACTTGGTCCGGCCCGACTAGGCTTGACCGGTCTGGCTGGGCTGGCTAGGTATGATCGGTCGGACTGGGGCCGGTCTGGTTTGGCTTGATTCGCTGATCGCACTGATATAAAGGGTCGAGCATCATGTTCGGCCCTTTTTGTTTGCCACAAAGTGGTTGCCGGAACGTTGTCGTATTCGCGGCGACTCCCCGTGTGTCTCCCGTGCATCTTCCGTGTGTCTCCCGCGCATCTGGTGTGTGTCTGGCGTGTGTCTGGCTGGATGTTTTGCCCGCTGTTTCGCGGTTTTCTGCGGGGCTCGTGACTATTTCCGCGGGGTTTGTGACTGTTTCCGCGACGAAAGTGACATATGGTGTCATTCCCGTCGCGGAAGTTGTCATCAACCCCGCATTTGTTGTCATGAACCCCGCGGAGACAAGGGCGACCGCCAGTATTGCGCGGACCACAAGGCCTAGCCCCAATCGACCCCGCAGAGACGAGGACGGCTGCGACGGCAGGGTGGGGAGGACTGTGGCGGCAAGGTGGGGAGGACTGTGGCGGCAAGGTGGGGGGAGGGTCGCGGAACTGTGACTTGGTGACAACAACTATGGGTTGGTGACAATGACTGTGATTCGGTGACAATGACTGTGACTGGAGTGACGGATTTTGTTACGGCGGTCACAGTTGTTGTCACAATCACCTCGTGTTGTTGTCACTTTCGTCACAGT
>ERZ808246.486-NODE-486-length-33025-cov-6.349591_pt1 | contig 33025 bp, 28 predicted proteins | sample MGYA00521083_ERZ808246 | MGnify/ENA primary metagenome ERZ808246 (study PRJEB31516, sample SAMN03275577) | gut metagenome | biome: mammalia-associated habitat; material: feces | host: Papio cynocephalus | place: Kenya | collected 2012-07-07 ...
TGCCCTGGATGGATTCCTGCGGAGGCGAGACCTCCACATAGGCCACGCCTTCCGGGCCATAGGTGTTGGTGCATTCCTTGGCGATGGTGTTCCACGTCTGCTGGAACGCGATCACCTGGACGTCTTTCTTGCCGGAGGCTGTGGCCTCTTCGGCTTGGGCGACGCCAGGAACCGCGACCAACGACGCGCACGACATCGCGGCGACGACACTTGCCGCCAGGATTCGTCTGAACGACCGTTGAGCGATCATGCTTCCCTTTCCTCGTCATCGAGATTCAGCCCCTTATCGCACGGTGCGACAAGGTTAGCTGATAGCGTACGCATCGCCGCCGTTTCGGCTTATGGCCGACATTGGCCGCATATCGTTCATCACTGATGATGCATACGTTATCAATCACACACCATCGTATTTCACGGAATCTACAAAACGTAATCGGCGCTGCGTGTCGAACGTTTGCATCGATACAGGAAGGCGGGCACCGTCGAAATAACGATGCCCGCCTTCGCGGGAAAAGGCCTGATCGACCAGACGCTCAGCGCTGCGCGATCAGATGGGCCACGGCTTCGAGCGCGAGCCTGTATCCGTAGAACCCCATGCCGGTGATGGTGCCGGTGGCGACCGGCGAGATCACGGAACGTTTGCGGAACTCGTCGCGTGCGGACGGATTGGAGATGTGGACCTCCATAAGCGGCAGCCCCTCGTCGATCACCATGTGCGCGGCATCCGCCAGGCCATAGGAATAATGCGTGAACGCCGCCGGATTCATCACGACCGGCGTCTTCTCGTCAGCGGCCTGATGCATCCAACGGATCATCTCGGCCTCGTCGTCGCTTTGGCGCACCTCCACGTCAAGTCCCAGCTCACTGCCCCATTCGGTGCACATCCTGCGCAGGGTCTCGAGATCCTGCCTGCCGTACACGTCGGGCTGACGCACGCCCAGACGCCCCAGGTTCGGCCCGTTGACAACCACTACTTTGGTCATTTCGCTTCCTTCGTATTCGTTTTGCACGCTTGTGTCCTACCGCTGGATGCGCCGGAACGCCTCTTCGACGGCATCAGCCGGCGGGTCCTCAAGATGGATGGGATGGCCCAGCGATTCGAGGATGACGAAACGCAGCTTGTTGCCGCGCGCCTTCTTGTCGCGATGCATGAGCGCCAGCACATCGTCCCAGCTGCCGTTGTTCCACGATGTCGGCAGGCCGAGCGAGCCGAGCAGCGAACGATGGTAGTCGACCAGATCCTGGTCGATATAGCCGAGCAGATGCGACAGTTCGGCCGCATACACGCATCCGACGGCGACGGCGTTGCCATGCCTCCAACGGAAATGCTCCAGTTTCTCGATGGCGTGGCCGAGCGTATGGCCGTAGTTGAGGAACTCGCGCAGTCCGGCCTCCTTGAGATCGGCGGAGACATGGTAGGCCTTCACGCCCACGGTGTGCTCGATGAGTTCGGCCACCACGTCCTTGAGCCCGGAATCGAGGAACGACGCGCCATCGAAGGAACGCAATTCGTCGGCATGGGTCTCGAGGATGCGCAGGATCTCCGGATCCATGATGAATCCGGACTTGGTGACCTCGCCCAGACCCTCGATGAAGATGTCGTTCGGCAATGTGGCGAGCGTGCGCATGTCCGCAAGCACGCCGGCGGGCGTATAGAACGAGCCCACAAGGTTCTTGCCCGCCTCGGTGTTGATACCCGTCTTACCGCCGGTGGACGCGTCGACCATGGCCAGCAGCGAGGTCGGGCAGTTCACGTACCGGATGCCGCGCATCCACGTGGCCGCGATGAAACCGGCCAGATCGGTGGCCGCTCCCCCGCCAAGACCGACGATCGCATCGGAACGGGTGAATCCCTCGTCACCCAGTCTGCGCCATACACCGTTGGCGACGTCCACGGTCTTGCCGGCCTCGGCATCCGGCACCACGATGTCGGATACCGTGTACCCGGCCTGACGCAGCAGCGTGCGCGCGTGGTCGCTGTGCCGCTGCACCGGCTGGGTGTGGATCAGGGCCACACGCACGACCCCTTCGCCAAGCACGTCGGGAAGATGGTTCATCGTACCTTCGCCGATGCACACGTCGTATGGCTCGATCCCTTTGCCAGTAACGTGCACGATGCGCTCACGAATCATATCCATCACCTTCCTCGCCGCCATCTGCGGCGTCTGACCGCGTGTATGCACGCGTACGTTCGCGACCTTGCGGAACACCGGGTCGCGTTCCTTGTACAGTTTCTTCCAGCGAGCGTCGGCGTCCCCGTTCAGCATGGGCCTGCCGCCGCCGCGATTGGCCCGTTCCATGGCCTCGGCCGGGTCGGCGTCCAGATACACCACGCGCCCGCCCCTGGCGATGTAGTCGGCAAGGGCGCGCTGCGTGGACGGCGTCATGGGCGCGCCTCCGCCCAGCGAGAAAATGCCATCGAAATCCTCGAGCATATCGGCGATGAGATCGGCCTCCACCTTGCGGAACGCCTGTTCTCCCCTGCGTTCGAAGAACTCGGGGATGCCCATGCCCACCTCGTGCTCGATCTCCACGTCGGCGTCGGCGAACGGCAGATCCATGATGTGGGCGACCTCCTTGCCCACACGGGTCTTTCCCGCGCCCATCATGCCGATGATGACGGCGACCGGCATGGTCCGTACGCCGCTCACCGCATGTGCTCCGGCCAGGAGGCGAGGTAGGACTCGCAGTTGCGGCGCGTCTCCTCGAGGCTGTCGCCACCGAACTTCTCAAGCGCGTACTGCGCGATGGTCAGACGGACCATCGCCTCGGCGACCACGGCCGCCGCGGGGACCGCGGTGGAATCGGAACGCTGGTTGATGGCCTGCGCGGCCTCGCCGGTGAGCACATCCACCGTGCGCAGCGCCTTGGGAATGGACGGAATCGGCTTCATCGCGGCACGCACGACGATCGGCTGCCCGTTCGACATGCCGCCCTCGATACCACCGGCACGATTGCTCACACGTGCGATATGGCCATCCTTCATGACCATTTCGTCATGTGCCTCGGAGCCCGGGCGCATCGCCTCGAGGAAGCCGTCGCCGATCTCCACACCCTTGATGGCCTGCACGCCCATGACGGCGCTGGCCAGCGCCGCATCAAGGCGACGGTCGGATTCCACATAGGTGCCGATGCCTGCGGGAACGCCATAGGCGATGACCTCGATCACGCCGCCGAGCGTATCCGAATTCGCCTTGGCCTCGTCGATGCGTGCGATCATGCGCGCCTCGGCATCCTTGTCGAGCGTGCGCACCGGGGAGGCATCCAAGGCCTCGAGATCATCGGGGGTCGGACGCTTGGCGGCGGTCCGGTCCTCCACCCCGGCGCCGCCGATGGACAGCACGTGGGAGACGGTGCGGATGCCGAACGTCTGCTCGAGGAAGTCCGCGGCGATGGCACCGAGCGCCACGCGGGACGCCGTCTCGCGGGCGGAGGAACGCTCCAGCACCGGGCGGGCGTCATCGAACGCGTACTTGCGCATGCCGGTCAGATCGGCATGCCCCGGACGGGGGCGGCTCAACGGTGCGTTACGGCCTTCACGGGCAAGCTCATGGTCGAGCGGGTCGGCGCTCATGACCTCGGTCCACTTGGGCCATTCGGTGTTGGCGATCTCCACGGCGATCGGAGTGCCGAGCGTACGACCGTGGCGCACGCCGGTCAGCAGACGCACCTTGTCCTGCTCGAACTTCATGCGCGCCCCACGACCATAGCCGAGCCGGCGACGCGCCAGGGCGTCCACCACATCGTCGCTCACGACGCGGACGCCGGAGGGCAGACCCTCGATCATCGCCACCAATGCCTCGCCATGCGATTCGCCTGCCGTCTGCCAACGCAACATACGTTTCCCTTTCACTCGCAAATAACTGGGTTAATGTTAAGGCATGGCATACCTGTTCTACCTGCCGAGTTTGCTATGTGGGCTCGCAATCAGCGTCGAGGACGCACGGCACCGCCGTGTTCCCGCCCTATGGGCGCTGATCGGCTCCCTGGCGCAGCTCGTTTCCAACATCGTCGTGGCAGCACTGGGCAATTCCTTCTTCGCCGTGCTGCAATCCATACTGTTCGCGCTGCTGTGCACCGGCGTGATGGCGCTGCTCGCGCTGGTGCGATCGGGCGGGATCGGACGCAACGAGATCAGGGCGATGTTCTCCGTCGGACTGGCGGTTGGCATGTGCGCGCTGCCGGCGGTCATCGTTTGGTGGCTGCTCATGCTGGCGTTCGGCCTGGCGTTCACGGCGTTCTGGAGACGCTTCGATCCGCAACGTGACACGCCCTATCGCGGCGACGTGCCGTTCGTTCCGGTGATCGTCGTGGCCGCGATCTGCGCGGTGGCCGTCATCACGGTGTGCGGCATGTGATCGATAGCACATCGACGGAAAACGGCGCCGGCCCCATTGCAGGGCCGGCGCCGTTTTCCGTTCCGTTGCTACAGTTGCCGATGCTAGTTGGCGTTCTTGTTGTTCGCCTTGTACTTCTGCACCAGCTTGTCGAAATCGTCGGCATTATCCGTGAACTCGGTCTCGCCCGAACTCAGGTCAGTGGTGACGAAGTACAGCCAATTGCCCTGCGGCGGGTCGAGGGCTGCTTGGATGGCGGCGTCCCCGGGGTTCGAGATCGGCGTGGGCGGGAGTCCCTTATGGATGCGCGTGTTGAACTTGTTGGAGCTGTCATCCAGCATCTTCTGCGTGATCTGCGAGGACTTGACGTTATTGCCATAGGCCACGGTGGAATCCATGCCGAGCGTCATGCCCTTGTCGAGACGGTTCAGGATCACACGGATGACCTTGCCGTAGTCGTCTTTCCGGTTGACCTCAGCTTCGGCGATGGACGCCATGTTGAGGATCTTCTCGCGTTCGCTGCCGGTGGGCACGCCCAGGTCGTCCAGCTTCTTGATACGACGGTCGACCATCATCTTCAGGATCTCCTTGGCGGAGGACTTCGACTTGATGTCGTACTGCCCTGGTTCAAGCCAGCCTTCGAATTGACCGTCCGCCTCGGACGGCAGGATGCCTGAACCATCGCCGTCCACGATGGAGGTGAAGTCGGATTCGGCGATGCCGCTCATCTCGGCCGCGCCCTTGATGACATCGCTGACGCGTTCGCCGGCGCGTACATCGAAGAATCCCTTCGCCTGACTGGTGTCGGAGAGGATCTTCATCGCGTCGGCATTGCTCATGTGCTTCTTCAACTCGAACGTGCCCGGATACAGATTGACGCTATTCGCGCTCACCACATTGGCGAACGCCTCGGCGGATTTGACGACCCCGGCCTTGACCAGACGCTTGCCGATGGCAAGAGCGTCCTCACCGGACTCGATGGTAAAGGACACCTTGCCGGTTCCCGGGCCTTCGTAATCCTCGGAAAGCCGTTCGTTCATCTCGTTCTGCGCGCGGACCGCATTGATGCGCCGCACCCCGAAATACGCGGCGGAACCCACCAGACCCAATACGACGATGACGACGATGGCGATCAGCCAACGCTTGCGCTGCCTCTTCTTGCGGCGCTTGCGCATCTCCCTGCGCGACTTCGGCGGCTTCGGCGGCTCGACGACGGGAGCCGCCGAATTGCCTTCCACCCATTGCGTGTTCTCTTCGAAGTAATCGTTGAAAGAATCGGCCATTACTTCTCCCTGCTATTCCTCTTATCCAACGCGGACTGCAATATCACGACAGCGGACTGCTGATCGACCATGGGCCTATGCCCTCTTTGTGCAATATTCGCCTGACTGAGCTGACGATGCGCGCTTACCGTTGTCAGCCGTTCGTCCATCAATGTTATCTCGGGCACCCGTTCCAGAGTGGTCTCGCCGGATTCCATATACAGACCGATCCGCTTGGCGAGATTATTGGCCCACCTACGAGCCTTCTTGGCGCTTTTGCCTTCTTCGCCGCTGAGCAGAAGCGGCAGGCCAATGACCACATGGTCCACGTTTTCGTCTTCGATGGTATAGATCACGTCATCTATGGCGCGAAACGAATCGCCATAGGCTTGGATGTTACCAATCGGATGTGCAAAGGTGAGCTCGGGGTCGGACAACGCAAGTCCGACCCGAGCATCACCCAGATCAATTCCCAACCAGGTCATGCCTGTGGGTTCAGCCCTTCACTGCCTGGGCCTTAAGCGCCTCGAGCGCCGCGTCGATCTTCGAGGCATCGGCGCCGCCGCCCTGGGCGAAGTCCGGCTTGCCGCCGCCGCCACCGCCGAGCATCTTGGAGGCGCCTCGGACCAGGTCACCGGCCTTGATGCCCAGATCGCGTGCCGCGGCGTTGGTCGCCACGGCGACCATGGGCTTGTCCTCGGCGCTGACGCCGGCCAGAGCCACCACCACGGGCGCATCCTCGCCAAGGCGGGCACGCACATCCATCACGGTCTTGCGCAGTGCGTCGAAGGAACCGAAGTGGCCGACGTTCTTGGCCGCGACCTTCACGGAGGCGGCGGATTCGTTGGCGTCCTTCACCAGCTGCGGCACGGCGGCGGACAGCTGGCCCTCGTACATGGCGGCCAGACGGCGATCGGATTCCTTCAGCTTGGCAAGCAACGTGTTCACACGCTCGGCGAGCTCATCGGGACGGGCATTGAGCTTGTCGCTCAGCTGGGAGACCAGCGCATGCTCGCGGGCATTGAACTCGTAGGCGCCGGCACCGACGACCGCGTCCACGCGGCGGACGCCGGAACCGACGGACGCCTCGGACATGATGTTGATGGCGCCGATCTTGCCGACATGGTCGATATGGGTGCCGCCGCACAGTTCACGGCTCCAGCCGTCCTCGCCGATGGAGACGACGCGCACGATGTCGCCGTACTTCTCGCCGAACAGGTGCATGGCACCGAGCGCGATGGCGTCGTCGAACTTCATCTCCTGGGTGGTGACGGCGAGGTTCTCGCGCAGCTTCTCGTTGACACGGGCCTCGACGGTGTTCATCACGTCCTTGCTCGGGGCGCTGGACCACTGGAAGTCGAAACGCAAACGGTTCGGGGCGTCCTCGGAGCCGCGCTGGGTGGCCTGCGGGCCGAGTTCCTCGCGCAGCGCCTTGTGCACCATATGCGTGGCGGTGTGGGAGCGTGCGATGGCGCCACGACGGTTCAGGTCGATGTTGGCGTTCACCTGGGTGCCCACCACCAGGGTGCCTTCGGTCAGACGGCACTGGTGGACGATCAGGTCCTTGATCGGCTTCTGCACGTCGTCGACCTCGAGCACCGCGCCGTCGTCGGACAGGATCTGGCCCTGATCGGCAAGCTGGCCGCCGGCCTCCGCATAGAACGGGGTGCGGTCGAGGATGACCTCGATGTTGGCCGGACCGGTGACGGCCGGAACGGAGCCCTTGCCCTCCTGCATGATGCCCAGCACGGTGGCGCGGGCGGAGAAGTCGGTGTAGCCGAGGAAGTCGATCGGCTTGGCGAGGGTCTTCTTGAAATCGTCGTATACGGACAGATCCACGTTGTGACGCTTCTTCAGGGCGTCGGCACGCGCACGGCTCTTCTGCTCGGCCATGAGCTCGCGGAACTTGTTCTCGTCGACCTTCACGCCCTGTTCCTCGGCCATCTCGAGCGTGAGCTCGATCGGGAAGCCGTAGGTGTCGTGCAGCTTGAAGGCGTCGGCGCCGGAAACGGTGTCCTTGCCGGATTCCTTGGCCTTGCTCACGGCCATGTCGAAGATCTCGGTGCCTGCCTCGAGGGTGCGCAGGAACGCGTCCTCCTCGCCGTACGCGGCTTCGCTCACATCGTGGAAGGTCTTGTTAAGCTCCGGGTAGGAAGCCTCCATGGCCGCCTTGGAGGTGGGGAACAGGGTGGGCATGACGGCTTCCTGGACGCCCAGGGCGCGCATGGCCTTGACGGTGCGGCGCAGCAGGCGGCGCAGCACGTAGCCGCGGCCGGTGTTGCTCGGGCGCACGCCGTCGGACATGATCATCAAGGCGGAGCGCACGTGGTCGGCCACGACACGGAACTTGACGTCGAAGGCCTCGTTCTCGCCGTACTTGTGGCCGGACAGACGCTCGGCGGCCTCGATGACCGGGAAGACCTCGTCGGTCTCGTAGATGTTGTTCTTGCCCTGCATCAGGTATGCAAGACGTTCCAGGCCGGCGCCGGTATCGATGTTCTTGTTCTCGAGCTCGCCCACGATATGCAGGTCGGTCTTGGACTTGACGTTGTCGACCTCGTAGTTCTCGAACACGAGATCCCAGATCTCGATGTAGCGGTTCTCATCGGCGATCGGGCCGCCCTCCACACCGAACTCGGGGCCGCGGTCCACGTAGATCTCGGAGCAGGGGCCGCCGGGGCCGGGGCCGCCGGTGGTCCAGAAGTTGTCTTCCATGCCCATGATCTGGATATGCTCGGGGTCCACGCCCTCGTTCTTCCACAGGGAACGCGCTTCCTCGTCGTCGGTGAAGGTGGTCATCCACAGCTTCTCCGGGTCGAAGCCGTAGCCGCCCTTGTCCTGCGGGGTGGTCAGCAGTTCGTACGCGTAGTGGATGGCCTCTTCCTTGAAGTAGTCGCCGAAGGAGAAGTTGCCCAGCATCTGGAAGAACGTGCCGTGACGGGTGGTCTTGCCGACCTCGTCGATGTCCAGGGTGCGCACGCACTTCTGATTGGAGGCCATACGCGGATGCGGGGCGGTCTGCTCGCCCATCAGGTACGGGATGAACGGGACCATGCCCGCGATGGTGAACAGCGTGGTCGGGTTCGGTGAGATCAGCGATGCCGAGGGAACGACCAGATGGTCATGCGCGGCAAAATAGTCGAGATAGCGCTTCGCTATTTCTGAGGTTCGCATTGGCGAATGGACTCCTTGTGGTTGGTGCGAGGGCACAGTGCACCCTCTTGGTGAATTGGTGATGGACGTATGGTTATGCGGCCGAACGCTCAGTGCCGGCGATCGGCGTACTTCTTGTTGAGCTCGGTTTCGCGGGCCTTGCGCGTTTCGTTGAATTCGCGGAGCATGGCCTGCGCCGTGCGCAGACCGACATTATCGATATCGGGCCCGAGCAGGAACTGGCGCGCCGGAGCCGGCGTATTGGCCTTCACGTAGGCCTGCGCCTTCATCACGGTGAACACGCCGGCGCAGAATCCGGCGGACATCCAGAACAGTCGTTTGAACATCACTCCCCCTTGGCTTCGGACTTGCCCTGCTTGTTGAGGAACGACTGGACGGTGGACTTCGCGGCGTAGACGGCGGATGCGGCCTTGATGACCGGCTTGCCGAGGAACGAGCCGTACAGATCGGCCAGGGCGCTCACATTGGTGGCGGTGGTCGAGGCCGCGGCGGAGATCTTGTTGGCATCCTCCAACGACTTGTTGATCTGGCGCACAGTCGTGACGCCCTCGTCAAGCGCCGGAATGGCATGATCGCCGGATTCCTTGACCGTGACGGCGATCTGATCGAACAGCTTGCCCAGACGAATCAACGGATAGATCATGAACCCGGCCAGCACAGCGAATGCAATCGCGGCAATGAGCCCTGCGATCTCTCCAACACCCATAGAGCGCCTCCTACGTAATCAGTTACCCGCTCAAGAGTAGCACTACGTGCCGCTTTGACGAAGACGCGCCTCACACCGTGATGTCAGGCGCGCCGATCTTCCACCGCGCGCGACGCCTCGCCGGCGACTATTTGCCGTACGAGACGATGGTCAGCGCCTGGTCGAAGGGCTTGGTCGTATCGAAATCGATGTCGGTGATGGAACCGTTGGCGGGCCGTTCGCTCAGGTCGAGATCGGGACCGCCGAAGCGATGGCCGAGGCTGAGCAGCGTGTTGCCGTGGCTGATCTGCAGCACATCGTCGCCGTCGTTGAGCTCGGCGTTGGAGGCGATCAGGGCGAATGCGCCCTCGACACGCCGCCAGTATTCCGCGTCGGACTCGGCGTCGTGGAACGGATCGGCGTCCTTCAGCCAGTCACGCGTGGCCGCAAGCCCGTACCTGCTCACGATCTCGTTGTAGCTTTTCACACCGTGCGGGCCGCCCGCCGCATACCATGCCTGGCTCATATCGGTGCCTTCGAAGTACCCGTAGAACTGCTCGCGGAAATGCATGTCGCACACCAGAGCCGGGCGGGGGTTGCCGACCTGCTCGTTGATGTCGAGGATGCGTTCGGCGGTCATTTGGGCACGCGTGGTGTCGGAGCAGTAGGCCGCGGCGAAGGTCATGCCTTTCAGTCGCTCCCCCGCCTTGACGGCGTCGGCCAGACCGGATTCGGTCAGCGGCGAATTCGACCAGCCCTGCAGCTTGTTGTATCGGTTGAAGAATGTCTGCCCGTGGCGGACCAGATGCAAGTGAAGGATCATGCCTCCATGCTACCCACATGCCGCCCGCCTCGACGCGCGGCGACACGATGTCCGGTGGGAAAACGCGGGAAACCCCTTAAGAACGCGGAAACCCCGCGTCGTATGACGCGGGGTTCGAGCGGTATGTCCTTGACTGTACTGAATACAGAAGTGGGCCCGGATCAGCGGGCGTAGAATTCGACCACGTACTGGATGTTGACCTGCACCGGCACCTCTTCGGCTTCCGGCTTGCGGGTCAGGGTCGCCTTCAGGGAGGCCAGGTTCACGTCGAGGTAGCCCGGGACCGGCGGCAGAACGTCGCGGTGGACACCTTCGGCGGCAGCCTGGAACGGCTCCATGGTCTGGCTCTTGGCCTTGACCTGGATGGTCTGGCCGGGCTTGACGCGGTAGGACGGGCGGTTCACGATGTTGCCGTCGACGAGGATGTGACGGTGCACCACGAACTGGCGGGCCTGAGCGGTGGTACGGGCGAAACCAGCACGCAGCACCAGGTTGTCGAGGCGGACCTCGAGATCCTGAAGCATGGCGTTACCGGTCTGGCCGGAAGTCTTGGTGCCCTTCTCGTACACTGCACGGAGCTGCTTCTCGGACAGGCCGTACTGTGCGCGCAGACGCTGCTTTTCGCGCAGACGCACCGCGTAATCGGACTCGGTGCGGCGACGGGTGCGGCCGTGCTCACCGGGAGCGTACGGACGCTTTTCGAAAATGCGCTGAGCCTTCGGGGTCAGAGCAATGCCGAGGGCGCGGGAAAGGCGCACCTGACGGCGAGAACGCTGAACGTTCGTCATGGTAATTAATCCTTCTGTCGTTATTTGAACGGAACGCCATTGCCTTCGATCGAAGGTATGACGTTGAGCCAGGCCTCTCCAACGCTTCGTCGTGCGAACACGAGCGGCCCCATGGGGACCGTCGACCCGTTGATGGGCTAAGACTCCAGATGGCATCCGCTTTCGGCAGACACCAGTCGACCAGCATACACTCAGGGGCGGGACAGCACGCCGGCGTCCATGCGCAGCGCGTAGTCGGCGTAGCCCAGCGCCTCCGGATCATGGGTGACCATGAGAATGGCGGTCCCCTCGTCCGCCAGCCGCCGCAGCAGCGTCATGACGATATCCGTGCTCTCCTGATCGAGGTCGCCGGTCGGCTCGTCGGCGATCAGCAGACGCGGAGCGTTCATCAATGCGCGCGCGATCGAGACGCGCCGCATCTCGCCGCCGGACAGTTCGCGCGGATAGCTGCCCGCAAGGTCGGCGACGCCGAGCCGTTCGAGCAGGCGCATGGCCCTTTCGTTCAACGGATCGGGAGCGATATCGTCGGCATCGGGATGACCGGCCAAGTCGGACTGATCGGCGGGTCGCTGCGAATGGTGGTCGGCGAACAGCACGGCCGGCAACACCACATTATCGAGCACGGTGAGGTTGGACAGCAACGTCTGGCTCTGCATGACGAAGCCGATGGTACGGTTGCGCAATCCCGACAGCTCCATGTCGTTCATCTCGCCGACGAGGCGCCCCTGCACGCTTACCGAGCCGCAGGTCGGGCGTGTCAACCCGGCGATCATGGTGATCAGCGTGCTCTTGCCGTTGCCGGACCTGCCGACGATGGCGACGAAATCCCCCTCGTCCATAACCAGATCGGCATGGCTGACGGCATCGAACTCCTTGCCGCGGCGGCGGAACCGTTTGGTCAGATCGCTCACGACCAGCAGATGGCCCTTGCGATCGGAATCACGTTCCATATCTTCCATATCACTGCCCTTCCCGAAGAGTCATGTACGCCTCCGGCCTGGCGAGCCTGCGCATGGCCAGCAGCGACGCGACCACGCACACAGCCACCGAGCACGCCACCGCAAGCGCGATCATGCCGATGACGACCAGCGGTCCCGCCTGCAGATACGGCAGCTGCAGCTGCCTGCCGATCAATGTGCTGAACGGGAACACGATCAGGGACGCCAACGCCACGCCGATCACGCTTCCGGCCAGCGAGACGATCAGAGCCTCTCTGACGATCACCCCACGCAGCATGCCCCGGGTCGCGCCCATGATGCGCAGCGACGCGAATTCACGCTTGCGCTCGTTGACGGACGAGAAGAACACCGCAAGCAGCACGATGACGCCCATGATCCACAGCACCGCGACGACGATCGCCGTATATCCCACCAATGAGCCGAGCGAGGCCTTGGTGGAGGCTGTGATGCCTCCCGGATAGACGAAACCGAGCTTGCCGTATGAGGAATCGAGCCTGGTGATCGATCTGGCCACCATATGCGGATCGTATCCGTCGGCGACCTTGATGAGCACCGCGGAGACGGCCTTGCGCGCATATTCGGCCGGCATGACACGATGCGACACCTGTGCGGAGGCCTCGACCATCTGCGGCACCGTCGCGCGGTTGACGAACACGGAGTTATCGAGACTGGTTCCGGTGCTGGCCAGCTGGGCTACTACGGGCCAGTCGCGTCCATACAATTCGATGGTGCCATCCGCGGACACGTTCACGCCGGCGCCCGCCACGATCTGCCCGTCCTTTACGTCACCGTCGAACTGGGACGACAACCACGGCTGGATGACGAAATCGGTGGCTGGGTCATAGCCGATGATCTGCAGCTTCGACGAGCAGCACGAAGCCGCCAGCGACGAGATGTACACCTGCTCGGTGGATTGCGCGACGCCGTCCGCCTTGGAAATCGCGGAGGCGACATCGCGGGTGAAATAGAACGTGCCGGGCGAGCCGCTGGTCAGCAACGCCTCCGCCTGGCTGGCGCTGTTCTGCGGCACGACCATGAGATCGGCTCCCAGGCGCCGCTCCATGCTGCGCATGCCGTTATCGAGGTTCATGCTCAGCATCGACCCCGCGAACAAGGCAAGGCTAAGGAGCGTTACCACAATCGTCAGCGCTGCTGTGCGCAACGGCCTGCCTTTCAGGTTCTGCCACGGCAGCGAACGCAGCGTGATATGCGATTCCATGCTCACGCCGTCTTCGCACGCGACTCGGCCCACGCGGCGGCAATAGCGCAGACCAGGGCGAGAACGCCAAGCACGATGAGCGTGGGAAGCAGGACCATACGGCAATGCATCATCTGTCCCTTGCAGACTCCGATGAGCACGGTCGGCACGGCGAGCAACAGCAGCGAGTTGACGGCCACGGCGATATTGATGCCGACGCGCACCTGGCGCGGCACGAAGAAGGAAATAACGCCGAGCACGGCGATGACAATGCCGATACCAGCGGCGATCTGCTGGGAGTAATGGCATGCACCGAACGGGGTATGGCCGGAGCAGGCATGGGCGAAGGTCTGCGGCGCGATGGCGATCAATGCGCCGAACAGCACGGATGGGACCGAAGCGAATATCGTTTTCTTCATTGCGCTCTCTCTGATCGGGTGCCGGGCCCTGAAACGGCCCGGCCGCAACAACGCCTCATTATGTGCGATGCGTCAATGAAAAACAAGACTTGACTTTTGGCGGCACACGCGGTATACGCCTCATACCCGCAGTACGACCGACTGGGAACGGCCGGCATGGCCGTTTCCGGAAACCATCCGTGTCCGGCTGCTCCTGCGGCGTCTCAACGCAGCCGGACACGGATACCGCAGGGAACCGCCACACCGGTCATTGCCCAGCGTGGCAATGTCCGGACACCATCCAACAGATGCCGCATCTACAGTCAGACAGTGTGACCAGGCACGGACGACAACCGAATCGCGCTATGCCCGGCATCACCCGGCGTGGCAATACCCGGGTACTTTACGAACGAGACCACGCCGCTCTGCCTTCAGCATGGTCGAATGCGGATGGAGCCCGTCTGCGGCTCTGCCAAGCCACGTCCCGCCGCAGCCGAATGCGGACGATAATCGGAACATACGACGGTATCGTGCCGAAAGGCGGAACCGACCGCTCGAAGCCCTGCGTCACTCGGGCCTGATCATGGCGTACTGCGATTCGTAGAGCCGGTAGTACGCGCCCTTTCTGGCAAGCAGATCGGCATGATCGCCCTGCTCCACGATCTGTCCATGGTCGATGTAGCAGATCTCGTCCGCATTCTCGATGGTGGACAGGCGATGCGCGATGATGAAGCTCGTACGCCCCCTGAGCAGGTGGTTCAGGCCGGCCTGCAACGCCTGCTCGGTACGGGTGTCGATGTTGGAGGTCGCCTCGTCGAGGATCAGGATGCGCGGATCGGCGAGCAGCACGCGCGCGAAGGCGATGAGCTGACGCTGACCGGCGGAAAGCGTGGCACCCCGCTCCTCCACCACGGTGTCGTAGCCGTCGGGCAGATCCATGATGAACTCGTGCGCGTGCACGGCCCTGGCCGCGGCCTCGATCTCCTCGTCGGTGGCGTCGAGTCTGCCGTAGCGGATGTTCTCGCGCACGTTGCCCGAGAAGATGAACGTATCCTGCAGCATCACGCCCATCTGGCGTCGCAGGCTTTCGAGCGTCACGCTGCGCACGTCGTGCCCGTCGATGGTGACCGACCCCTCCGTCACATCGTAGAAGCGCGACAGCAGGCTGACGATCGTGGTCTTGCCGGCACCGGTCGGACCGACCAGTGCGACCGTCTCGCCGGGCCTGACGTGCAGGTCGACCAGATTGAGGATATTGCGGCCGTCCGGCTCATAGCGGAACACGACGTCGTTGAAGTCGACGCGACCCTCGACGGGCGGCAGGTCGACGGCATTCGGTGCGTTCTCGATCTCCGGCTTGACGTCAAGCGTCTCGAAGATGCGTTCGAGATACGCCGAGCAGGTGATGAGCTGGTTGTAGAAATTGCCGATGCTGATGACCGGGTTCCAGAAATTGTTCGCATACCCGACGAAGGCGATGAGCACGCCGGTGGTCACGTTCACCGCGCCGAATCCGGTGACGCCCACATAGTAGATCAGGGCGATGGTCATGACGGAAATGGTCTGGATACCCGGCCACATGAGGGTCTGGATGTGCACGGCGCGCATCCAGGCGTCGCGCACCTGCCCCTGCTGTTCCTGGAAACTTCTGAACTGTGTCGCCTCCTGCGCGAAGGTCTGCGTGGTCTTCACGCCGGCGATCGACTCATGGATGTATGCGTTGAGATTGCTCTGCTTGTTGGAGAGCACCTGATAGGCGCGACGCTGGAAATGCTGCAGCACCAGCACCCACGCGACGAGCAGCGGGAACAGGGCAAGGCTGAACAGGGCGAGACGCCAGTCGATGACGAACATCACCACCAATGTGATGAGGAAGGTGAACACGTCGGAAATCACGTTGATCAGACCGGAGCTCAACGTGTCGGACAAGGTGTTGACGTAGTTGACCACGCGGATGAGGATCTTGCCGTGCGGGCGCGAATCGAAGTAGCTGAACGGCAGGGTCTGGATATGCGTGAAGATGTCGCGGCGCATGTCCTTGAGCATGAGCTGGCCGACCTGTGTGATGGCTACCGTTCGATAGCGAAGGCCGAGCTCGTAGATGACGATCAGCACGGCCATCAGTCCGGCGAGTCTGCCCAACAGCCCGAGGTCCTTGTGCGGTATGGCGTTGTCGATCATGATCTTGGTCAGGTACGGCACCACCACGGCGATGCAGCTCATCGTCACGACCACGCACAGGATGCGCACGACCTTGGCCTTGTACGGTTTGAGATACACGCCGATGCGGAGTATGTCGTGGAGGTTGATCCGCTCCTCAAGCTCCTCGTCCTGGCGGGATGTGTTGCGTTGCGCCATTGCCTATTCCTCCGTCCGTTCACCGTGACCGCCGGTTTCGAAGCCGTGCGACCCGCCGGCCTGCAGGCCAAGCTGCCTGCGGTAGATCTCCCAATATCTGCCATGCGCCGCCACAAGCTCGTCATGCGTGCCTCGTTCCACGATGCGGCCATGCTCAAGCACGAGGATGAGGTCGGCGTCCTTGACCGACGAGATGCGGTGGGCGATCGTGACGATCGTCTTCCGCTCGTCGAGTTCGCTCAGATGCCGCTGGATCTCCGCCTCGGTCTCCATGTCGACGGCGCTGGTGGTGTCGTCCATGATGAGAATCGACGGATCGTCGGCCAGTGCGCGGGCAAGGCTCAGACGCTGCTTCTGCCCGCCGGACAATCCGACGCCGCGCTCCCCGACGATGGTGTCGTACCCTTCGGGCATGCCGCTGATGAAATCGTCGGCGCCCGCGATGGCGGCCATGCGGCGCACGTAATGCTCGTCGTACCCGTGCTGCTCGCCCGCGCCGAACCCGATGTTGCCGCCGATAGTGTCGGAGAACAGGAAGGTGTCCTGGGCGACGATGCACACCTGGGAGCGCAGCGTGGCCAGCGGCCAGTCGCGCGCATCGATGCCGTCGATGAGCACGCTGCCTTCGGTCGGATCGTAGAAGCGGGAGATGAGGCTGACGAGCGTGGACTTGCCGGAGCCCGTCTCCCCCAGGATGCCGAGCTTCGACCCCGCCGGGACGTGCACGTCGATGTCCTTCAGGATCGGCGTGGACGGATCGTCGGGGAAGGCGAAGCCGACATGGCGCAATTCGATGTCGCCGCGGACGTGCCTGCCCTCGCCCTGAGCGCCTGGCTTCTCCCGGATGCGCGACTGCGCGGTGAGCAGCTTGCGGATCTTGACACAGGAGGCGTTGAACCGCTGCCAGTCGTTGATGAGCCAGCCGGACTGGCGCACCGGACCGTCGATCATCCACAGGTACGAGTTGAAGGCCACCAGATCGCCGAGACTCATATACCCCTTGATCACCAGGAATCCGCCGAGACCGAGCGTGATGAGCTGCAGGGAGAACCCGAGCCCGTCGAGCCAGGGCATGTACTTGCGGCTGTTGTAGGCCTGGTCCATGTTGCGCCGCATGTAGTCATCGTTGCGCTCGTCGAACTTCCGCGTCTCGTAGGGTTCGCGCACGAACGCCTTGACCACGCGGTTGCCTTCGATGTTCTCCTCGACCATGGAGTTCAGCGCGGCGAGCGAGTTGCGGATGGCGAGGAACAGCGGCCTGGCATGGGTGGAGAGCCCGTGCGTGAGGATGAATATGAACGGCGTGACGCAGGCGAGGGCGAGGGCGAGACGCCAGTCGATGGTGAACATCATGACGAGCGCGCCGACGAACATGACCACGCAGTCGAGCATCTGGTAGCTCACCCAGCTCAGTGCATGGCGGATGGCGTCGGTGTCGGAGGTCATGCGGCTCATGATGTCGCCGGTGCGGGTGTGGTTGAAGTAGGTGAAGTCGAGCTCGTGCAGCTTCTCGTATTCGTCGCTGACGAGCCGGTAGATGGAGTTCTGCCCGAATCGTTCCATCCACATCTGGTAGCCGTAGCGCGAACCGACGCGCACGACGGTGAACACGATCATCATCATGCACAGGCGCGTCAGCTCGTCGACGTGCCCCTGCATGATGACGCGGTCCACGATGACCCCGGACAGCAGCGGGATGATGAGCGCCATCGCGTCGTTGACGCAGAACAATATGATCGAACCGATGATGCGCGGCAGATCCGGCCTGCAGTATGGCAGGATCCAGCGCAGATTGCCGGCATCGGCGTTTCGTTTCGGGTCAACGTACATGTGCAGCCCGTTCCTCTTTCTCCACTCAATCGAACAGCATGATTCTAAAGGCCCAGGGCAACATGACGACGGTTCAGCGTTTCCCGGGCAGGACTGCCCGGGCGGCTTTCGGGAGGAACGGGCCACGCGGATGGCTGCGGCCGGCTACAGCTTCTCGATCGGGGCGACGCGGAGCATGAGCCGCTTGGTGCCATCGGCGCCGAAGTCGATGGTGATCACGGAGTTGCGACCCCTGTCCTGGGTGTCCACGACCTTGCCGAGCCCGTACTGGTCGTGGGTGACGAGGTCACCGATGGCGAAATCGGCGATGTTCAGACCGTTGTCCTTCTGCAACGACGAGACCGCGACGCTCTTCGAGCCGCCCGCCCCTCCGCTCCTCGGGGTGACGCGACGCATGCTGACCTTGCCGCCCCGGGTGCCGCCCGAATGCGCACCGTGGCGGGATGACGAACCATGACCGCCGTATGACGATCCGTATGACGACGATCCGGAGCGCGGGGCCGCGGACCCCCACCTGCCGGACCTCGAATCGGAACGCGAACCGTACGAGGAGCCGCCGAACGTGGGGCCGGAGGAGAAATCATCATCCTCCCAGCCGCCGAATTCGTCGCTGTCGCTCCCCCACCCGGTGCGCATGCGCTCCGAGCCGGTTTCACGGCGCTTCCAGTCGATGAGCTCGTCGGGGATCTCGTCGAGGAACTGGCTTGGCAACATATCGTTAGCCTGACCCCATTGCGCCCTGACCGCGGCACGAGTGACGTACAGACGACGCTTGGCGCGCGTGATGCCCACATAGGCCAGTCGGCGTTCCTCGGCAAGCTCCGAGGTGTCCTCCAGGGAGCGCGAATGCGGGAACGTGCCCTGCTCGAGGCCGGTGAGGAACACCACCGGATATTCCAGGCCCTTGGCCGTGTGCAAAGTCATCATGGTGACCTTGCCGGAATCCTCGTTCTCGTCGGGAAGCTGATCGGAATCCGCCACCAGCGCGGTGGTTTCGAGGAAGCCGCCCAGGGTGGCGTCGGGCGTGTTCTGCTCGTATTCGGCCGCGGTGGATTGCAGCTGCGACAGATTCTCCACACGGGACTGGTCCTGCGGGTCGACGGACTTCTGCAGCTCCTCCAGCAACCCGGACTTGGACAGCACTTCGGCCACGATCTCGCTCGGCTTGGTGATGTTGGCCCTGGCGAAGGCCGACATCGACGCCATCAGATCGCGGAACACCTTCAGCCCCTTCGCTGTACGGGTGGGCATGCCCTCGATCTGCTCCATGTGCATGAGCGCGTCGAAGAAACTGGCCCCGCGTTCACGCGCATAGTCCAGCACGATGCTTTCGGCCCGGGCTCCCAGACCGCGCTTGGGCACGTTCAGGATCCGTCGCAGGTTCACGTCATCGGCCGGATTGAGGATGGCCTGCAGGTAGGCAAGCGCGTCCTTGATCTCCTTGCGCTCGTAGAACTTGGTGCCGCCGATGAGCTGGTAGGGCAGCCCGGCGTTGATCAGCGCCTCCTCCAGCGAACGGGACTGCGCGTTGGCGCGGTACATGACGGCCATATCCGAATACGCGATGTTCTCCTCGGCGTGCAGGCGGGCGATCTCGGAGGCGACCCACACCGCCTCCTGCTGCGCGTTGTCGGCGGCATAGCCGACGATCGGCTCGCCCTTGCCCACGGCGGTCCACAGCTTCTTCGGCTTGCGCCCCTCGTTGTGGGAGATCACCGCGTTCGCCGCGTCGAGGATGGTCTGCGTCGAACGGTAGTTCTGTTCGAGCAGAATGGTCTTCGCGTCGGGGAAATCCTCCTCGAAGTCCTGGATGTTGCGGATGTCCGCACCACGGAACGCGTAGATGGACTGGTCGGAATCGCCCACCACGGTGATCCAGGCGGGCCCCTGCCGCCCGGCCGCCGTCGCCGTGGGCGCCGGCGACTCCCCCGCGTCCACGCCCGCGAGCTCGCGGATCAGCACATACTGCGCATGATTGGTGTCCTGGTACTCGTCGACCAGAATGTAGCGGAACTTGTGCCGGTAGTACTCGGCCACGTCGGGGTGGTCGCGCAGCAGCTCCACGGTGCGCACGATCAGGTCATCGAAGTCGACGGCGTTCGCCATGGCGAGACGATGCTCGTATTCGGCATAGATGATGGCATACAGCTCCTCGACATTGTCGAAACTAGAGATTCTGTACCCTCTGCTTCCCGGCTTGAAATCCGGGGCGTAGTCGGCAAGCTGCGTCCTCCAGCCGATGAGCTGGTTCTTGTAGTCGGAGATGCGACCGAGGATGGAACGCGGCGTGTAGCGCTTGACGTCCACGTTGAATTCGGTGGCGATGATCTTGACCAGGCGCTCGGAATCGGCGGAATCGTAGATGGAGAACCCCGACTTCAGACCGAGGGCCTTGCCGTCGCGACGCAGGATGCGCACGCAGGCGGAATGGAACGTGGATACCCACATGCGCTGCGCGACCGGGCCGATCAGCGCGGTAAGACGCTCGCGCATCTCGGCGGCCGCCTTGTTGGTGAAGGTAATGGCGAGGATCTGGCTCGGCCATGCGCCGAACTGGCTCAGGATCCACGCGATCCTGCGCGTGAGCACCCGGGTCTTGCCCGATCCCGCTCCTGCGCCGATGAGCAGCGCGGCGCCGCGGTACTGCACGGCTTCGGCCTGCTGCCTGTTCAGATCGCCCACGAGTTCGTCGGCGGTACGCGCGATCAGTTCCGGTTCCTGTTCCACTGCTGAATCCTCCCCATCCGCTCGATTGGTCCTATGTGCATACCCTTACTAGCACACCACGCGGTCATGGCCGCACGATTGGTCATTCCAGAAGCGTAAGCTTTGGCAAATATTGGGCGTCTTTCGGCGCGTACACACTACCGGGATCATAAACGGATCACAACGGATCAGAAACGAGGCATCAATGCAGGAACTCGAAGAACGCATCCAGAGCGAGGGAACGGTCAAGGAAGGCAACGTGCTGAAGGTGGACGCGTTCCTCAACCACCAGTGCGACGTTCGTCTGTTCGATCACATGGGTGCGGCCTGGGCGCAGCACTTCGCGGGCAAGAAGATCGACAAGATCCTGACCATCGAGGCTTCGGGCATCGGCATCGCCTGCGTCGCCGCACGGCATTTCGGCGATGTGCCGGTCGTGTTCGCCAAGAAGGCCCAGTCCATCAACCTCGACGGCGACCAGTACGTGACCACCGTCTATTCCTTCACCAAGCAGAAGGAATTCCCCGTCATCGTGGCGAAGAAGTATCTGAATGCCGGCGACCATGTACTGCTCATCGACGACTTCCTGGCGAATGGCAAGGCGCTGCACGGTCTGATCAACCTGTGCGAGGACGCCGGCGCGACCGTCACCGGCATCGGCATCGCCGTGGAGAAGGGCTTCCAGGGCGGCGGCGACGCGCTGCGCGCCGAAGGCTACGATGTCGACTCGCTCGCCATCGTGGACGCCATGGACCCCGCCACCGGCGAGATCACCTTCCGTCACTGAGCGGGCATGCGGCGCACGCCGCAATACAGGATTTTCGCAAGCCATAGTCGAAAAAAGAGAGGGAAACATTGGCTGAGAAGAAAGAGAAAAGCGGCATTTCCATGGAGGCGCTGACCTCACTGGATGCCCCGGTATCGTTCTGGAGAGGCATTCCGTTCGGCCTGCAGCATGTGATGGCGATGTTCGTGGCGAATCTCGCCCCGATCTTCATCGTCACGTCCGCGGCGAAGATGAATTCCGACCAGTCCGCCGCGGTGATCCAGGCCGGCCTGCTGGTCGCTGGCCTGGGCACCTGTCTGCAGCTGTACGGCGCATGGCGCATCGGCTCCCGACTGCCCATGGTCACCGGCATCTCCTTCACCTATGTGGCCGCCGCATGCGCCATCTGCTCCTCCAAGGGGTACGGTGCGGTCGTCGGCGCGGTGATCGTCGGAGGTCTGCTGGAGCTCGTGCTCGGCCTGACCGCCAAGTACTGGCGTCGTTTCGTGCCGCCCATCGTCTCCGCGATCGTCGTCACCTCCATCGGCTTCTCCCTGCTCAACGTCGGCGCCACCAGCTTCGGCGGCGGCGACGGCGCCAAGGATTTCGGTTCCTGGCAGAATCTGACGCTCGGCCTGATTTCCCTGGTCGCCTGCCTGGCGTTCCAGCTGCTGATGAAGGGCACCGCCAAGCAGCTGTCCGTGCTGTTCGGTCTGGTGGTCGGCTATGTGGTCGCCATCTGCATGGGGAAGGTCGACTTCTCCGGCTTCCAGCATCTGGCCATTCTTTCCCTGCCGCAGTTCATGCCGTTCAAGCCGGTGTTCGATCCCGGTTCCATCATCTCACTGGCGTTGCTGTACGTGGTGTCGTCCGTCGAGGTGCTGGGCGATACCGCCGCGCTGGCGAAGGTCGGTCTGAACCGCCAGCCCACCGAGTGCGAGACCGCCGGCGCCATTGCGGGCGACGGCCTGATCTCCTCGGTCTCCGGCCTGTTCGGCTGCCTGCCGCTGACCAGCTTCGCGCAGAACATCGGCCTGGTCGCCATGACCAAGGTGGTCAACCGCAAGGTGATCCTCTCCGGCGGCCTCATCCTGATCGTCGCCAGCTTCGTGCCGGCCATCGCCGAGGTGTTCAACTCCCTGCCGCAGGCGGTGCTTGGCGGATGCACCATCATGATGTTCGGCAACATCATCCTTTCCGGCTTCCAGATGATCTCCGAGGCCGGCTACACCCAGCGCAACATCACCATCGCCGCGCTGTCCCTGACCATCGGCATCGGCTTCACCCAGGTGAGCGACATCTTCGTGAACTTCCCCGACCTGTTCAAGTCGATCTTCGCGTCGAACTGCATCGCCGTGGCCTTCGTGGTCGCCGTGATCCTCAATGCGGTCCTGCCCAGCGAGGAGCACTTCCTGAGCGCTCCGGCCGAGCAGCACGAGGACTGAGCACGACTCCTCCGCTATACGCGAAGAGGCGGTCTCCCGAACGGAGGCCGCCTCTTCGTGTATCCGGACGGACCAGACGCCTTCGGGTCCCGGCTACCCCTTGTCACTCATGCGTATACGGCGCAGAGCCAGCCCCAGGCAGACGAACGCGGCGCCGAACAGCATGACCAGACCGGCGCACTGCGCCCAGGCCATCACATCGACGTGCTGCGCGGTGCCGACTCCAAGCGCGTTGTCGACGGACACGCAATACCACCATCCCGGCAGCAGCTTGCCGATCACGATCAGAGACCGGGGCATGATCGACGGGGAGAACGCCATGCCGGAGGTGAACATGATGATCAATCCCATCACGTTCGCGGCGCCGTTGACCGCGATCTCGCTCAGCCCCGCCGCGGACAGCAGATAGCCGAAGCAGGCCGCCACCAGGATCACCGCGAAGGCCGATATCGCCGCCATGGCATAGCCGCCCAGAGGTATGGCGCCAAGATCCGCACCGCAGAACGCCAGCAGGCCGACCGACACCAGCATGTACAACGCCCATACTGCCGCCGAGAAGGTGACGCATACCAGAATCTGCTGCAGGCCGATGCCGAATTGCGGCGTGGCGCAGACCGCCAGCCTGCGGCGACGGTTCGCCTCGCTGAACGAGGCCGTCGCCACGGAGACCAGCACCGTGATGGCGACGAAGGCCGCGTAGCAGATTATCTTGATGGTGAAGGCGAAACCGGTGGCCTCCGACGCGGCATCATCGCCCGCATCTTCGCTCACCACCCGCACATCCCAGCTTCCGGATTCCACGGCGCTGCGTTTGTCCTTCACCGCCTGCCCGGCGGCGACGGCCACCAGTCCGCCATCGCCGTCGGCGGCGTCACCGCCATCGCCCGACGCCGCGGATGCCGCGGAAATACGCACGTTATCGAGAAAGGCATCGATCTCCATCCGGGCCATGGTGCTCAGGCTGGACGAGTAGCTCGTCACCGTATCCAGCTTCGGCATGGCGCTCCCCTGCCTGCACGCCCTGTCGAAATCGGAGGCGTACCCCTTGGGCACGATCGCGATGAGGTCGACATGATCGGTGGCCACGGCGTTCTGCAACGTCATGGGCTGATCGTCCAGTTCGACCAGCGTGTCCGACACGGCGACATACCGCCGCAACGATTCCGCCAGCGCACGACCCGCGTCGCTTCCGTCGCGGTTCACCACCGCGACCGACGCCTTGGCCGTGGCGAATACGGTCTCGTCGTCGCCACGCACGCTGCCGGACACCACGGAGAAACTCATCATCACCATCATCACGCACAGCCACACCACGTAGAAGGTCATATACAGTCTGTGCGCGGCTATGATGCGCCAACCGGTTCTAAAGGTAGTCATAGCGTTGCCTCCTGAGCAGGAACGCCGCCGCGGCGAGGAACACGAAGCCGAATGCGGCGAGGATGCCGACCGTTTGGAAAAACGGACGGTAGCTGTCGAAATACATGAGGTCGTAGAACAGGTTCGTCACCTGCTTGGCGGGATTGAGCACACTGAGGACCGGCGCCTCGCGGTCGATGAGATCGGACAGGTCCATGGCGAAGGTGCCGTACAATCCGGCGAACAGCGAACAGAAGCATGCCAATGCCACGGAGAGGCCGGTCTTGGCGCTCGCGCCAAGCCTGGGAAGTGCGCCGATGAACAGGCCGAGCGCACTCGACATGAACGCCGCGACGGCTATGCCGAGCACGGCCATCGGCTCGCGCCCGCCCATGCCGACGTCGCACACGTAGCGGATGTACAGCATGAGGATGAGCATGCTGGCGAAGGTGCACAGCCAGCTGACGAGCAGCGCCGCCGTCGCCTGCTTCCATTTGGGGCTGGGACTGACGGTCTGCCGAAGGCCGAGCGCGGAGAGGTTGGCCTGCATGCCGGCGATGATGGTGATGCCGAACGACATGGCCATGAGACTCACCATGCCGAACAATGCGTAGAAGAACCGCGCCGTGGCATCCGGCCTGAAGTTGATCAGCATGATCTCGTCGCTGTACGAGCCGTAGGCGCCGATGTCGGCCAGGACCTTGGGGTCGCCGAGCGCCCGGGGATTCGTGGCGACGATGCGTCTGACGGTGGAATCGGTGGCGTTGTAGCGTGCGATGAGGTTGCGCAGCACGGTCAGCGATATCTGCAGCGAGTTGGTTCCCGTGGCCGGATTGGCTTTGGCCGCCGCCTGGCCGCTGACCGACAGGCGGAGCTTGCCGTCGGCGGTCGCATTGACAGCGGCGACCACGGTGTGCTCGCCCATGAGCCGTTCGGCCTCGGCCATGGTGGGGACGGTGTGGGTGACGATCAGTTTGCCGTCGGCGCTATCGGTGCTGTCGGCACTGTCGGCACTATCGGCGTCGAGTCCGCCGATACCCTCGATGAAGGTGTCCAGATAAGGGTTCCGCTTCCACGTGGCGTCGTTCACCACGGCCACGTCAAGGGAGTCGAGCCGGTACGTCTCGTTGAGGTGGCTGAACATCGCGTTGAACAACGTCGCGAGAATCAACGGGAATGCGAGAAGCCAGAATAGTCCGGCTTTGGACCGCACGCTCGTTTTGAGGTAGACCAGGATGCTGTTCCACATGACGGTGCCTTTCAGTCGCGCAGGGCGGTTCCTGTGAGTTCCAGGAACACGTCGTTGAGGGTGGGCGGGCGCGAGGTGAGATGGCCGATGGTGATGTTCTCCGATTCGAGGATGCCGAGGATATCGAGCAGATTGTGCTCTCCGCGCCGGCATCGCACGGTGAGCTCGCGTCCGTCGTATTCGGCCTCGATGACGAAATCGAGCGCCGCTATACGCTCGACGATCCGATCGGCGCTTCTCCCCTGCTCGCCGAGGTCGAGGGTCTCCACGCTGATGCGTTCGCCGAGTTCGATCATGTTCTTCAGCTCCTCGCAGGTGCCGAGCGCAAGGTGCCTGCCGTGGTCCATGATCAGCACGCGATCGCAGATCTGCTCCACCTCCTCCATGTAATGGCTGGTGTATACCACCGTGGCGCCTTCGGCGTTGAGCCGCTGGATGCCTTCGAGGATGGCGTTGCGGCTTTGCGGGTCGACCGCCACCGTGGGCTCGTCGAAGAAGATGAGATCCGGCTTGTGCGCGATGCCGCAGGCGATGTTGAGTCTCCTGAGCAGGCCACCGGAGAGCTTCCTCGGGCGGAATCCGCGGAATTCCCCGAGTCCCACGAAATCAATGGCCTCGTCGACCAGCTTCGCGCGACGTTTGCGATCCGGCACGTACAACGAGCAGAAGTAGTCGATGTTCTCCTTCACGGTGAGCTCGTCGAACACCGCCACGTTCTGCGGCACGATGCCGATACGCCGTTTCAGCTCGTAGCTGGTGGGCGTCAGCTTCTCGCCGAATACACGGATGTCGCCTTCGCTGTAGGTGAGCAACGCCAGGATGCAGTTGATCGCCGTGGTCTTGCCCGAGCCGTTGGGGCCGAGCAGTCCGAAGATCTCGCCCCGGCGCACATCAAGGTCGAAATAGTCGAGCGCGAGCATGTCGCCGTACCGTTTGACCAGATGCTCCACATGCACCGCGCCGTTGCCGCTCATATCGCTCATGGATGGCTCCTTTCCCTGTTGCATCCATTCTCTCAGGCGCGAGCCGCGGCATACCGGTGAGTGCCGTCACCACTCGCGGCGCGCATGGTGACATTCGTCACGATTGCCGGCGAAGGCAGGTGAAGTAGACTCGGCTTGTGCAGGAAATCTTGGAACAGCTGACGCTCACGGCCATGTCCGTGCTGCTGGCGACGGCGTATGGCGGCGGATTGACGCCCGGTGGCGTGGCCGGAACGCTGTTGGCCGTGTGCTGCGCGGGCCTGACGCAATGGCTGCTGCTTTCCCGCGTCGAATGGGCATGGACGCCGCCCCTGTTTCTGGGGTTGGCAGCGTTGTTGCTTCCTCCCCTGTTCGTGGCGCTACCCGCCGTCGCATATGCGGGCGCACGTGCGTTCCGCTGCGTGCCACGCACGGCGGCGTTGTTTTCCCGCATACCGGCACCGGTGTATACGGCGTGCTCATGGTGCGTGGCATTGCCCTGGATTCCGGCCGTCATCCGTCTGATCGTGCAGAGCGCGTGCGGCGCACCGATCGTTGCGGGATCATGCCCGTATGCAATGGCTGTCCTTTGCGCCATGGGACTGCTGTGCGCCATCGCCGGCATGCTCGGATACGCCAGGTTCAGGCTGTCGTGCCGTTCGCGGGACCTACGCCATGCGCATGACGAGCATCGTGTCATGATGCGCGAGCTGACGGCCGGGCTGTCGTGCTCGGCCGAGGAACGCGGCATGGCCGTGCGTATGGCGACGCTGAACGAACGGACCCGCATAGCACGTGACATCCACGACAATGTGGGGCATCTGCTCACCCGCGCCATCATGCAGGCCGAGGCGTCCAAAGTCGTGGCGCGGATGCGCGGCGACGAGGCCACGGTCCGTTCGCTGGACGATATCGGATCCACTTTGCATGAGGCGATGTCGACGATGCGCCGTTCGGTGCACGATCTCGCGGATGACGGCACCGATTTCGCCGCCATGATCGAGTCCGTCGCGCGGTCCTCCCCCACCTTGCAGGTACATGTGGCGAACGGGGTCAGGGATGCGCCGGCACCTGTGGCGCGCTGCTGCTCGGCGCTGATCCGCGAGGCCTTGGCAAACGCCGTCCATCATGGCACCGCCGCCCATGCCGAGGTCACCTTGCGTGATTTCCCGGCGTTCTGGCAGATCGTCGTGCAGGATGACGGCGGGAATACCGCCGGCAACGAAAACGCCGATCCCATGCAGCAGGACCGTGAAAGCGGACGCGGCATGGGGCTTGCCGACATCGAGGACCGCGTGCATGCGTTGGACGGCACTTGCACGTACGGCCCGTATGGCGACGGCTGGCGTGTATTCGCATCCATCCCCAAGGCGGGTTTCGGTACGGCACGCACCTGCCGGGAATGAGCCGCGCGGCGGGACGTGGATGCGTGGGCCGGCGACGGGCTAGGATTATGGGCGAATGGGAGGAGCGTGTATGAAAGTCGCGATAGCCGATGACGACCCGATCGTGTGCTCGTCGCTGCAGACGATTCTGACGGCCACCGGGACCGCAGACGTGCTTTGGACCGCCAATACCGGCGAGGAGACCTGCAAACGCTATATGGCCGGCCCCGCGCACCGCCCGGACGTGCTGCTCGTCGACGTGCAGATGCCCGGCATGGACGGCATCGAGACGGCGCGCAGGATCCTGGAATTCGATAAGGCCGCCCGTATCCTGTTCCTCACCACGTTCGCCGACCGGCAGTACATCGCCCAAGCCGTCGCGCTTGGTGCGCGGGGGTATCTCATCAAACAGGACGTGGCATCGATATGCCCCGCGGTGCAGGCGGTGATGGCCGGTCAGATCGTGCTGGGCGCGGAAGTGCTCGGCAAACTCGCCGACTCGATGAAGGAGCAGGGCGAGCATGACGCCCGGCATCATGCGGATGAAGCGGTCTCGGCGGCATTGGATACGCTGAGCGGCCACGAACGCGACATCGCGAGGCTGGTCGCGCAGGGATTGGACAACCGGCAGATCGCCGCGCAGCTGTTCCTGAGCGAGGGCACGGTGCGCAACCGCATCAGCGGCATGCTCGACAAGCTGGCGCTTGCCAACCGCACGCAGCTGGCCATCGCCTGGCTGAACGCCGAATCATGATCCGACCGCGCTGATCGCACCCATCGCCGGGCGCTGCCGGGCCGGGGCATCGCCCACGGGCAAGAACGGAAACACGGATTCGGCAACGGTTCAACAGCAGCAGCCGGTATTGGGATGGTATTTGTCGTATTCCTCCCTGGCTCGCAGGAACTCGACCTCGCTCATGGGCGTCTCGCCGGGGTGTTCCTCACCGAAACGTTCCAGGTAATGGTCGTATCTCGCTTCCCCGCTGATCTCGCGCATGTACCAGACGATGCCCTGCCAGATCCTCCTGGCCCTGCCGGCAATATCCATATCGTGTTCCTTATGAAAAAATCGTCGTTCCGAACGAGCGAACGCTCGGAACGACGATACTCAATCGTTATGACCGGCAATCAGGCGGTGGCCTGTGCGGCCTGGCGCAGTTCCTGCAGCTTGGCGCTGTACTCGCGCTGCACCTTCTTCTCCAACTTGGTGGCGACCAGGCTGGTCGGGGCGAACCATTCGGATTCGACGAATGGCTCCTCGCTGGTGGTCTCCACACCGAACTTGCCGCGGGCCAGGATCCTCACGACCTCGACCACGCCGACGATCACGAAGATGCCCATCATGACCATGAAGAACACGGACAGGAAGCCATCCAGGTAGGCGTTGGACAGCGCGGCCTTGGCATTGGTCAGGGCCTCGCCGCTCAGCGCACCGCTCGCGATCTGGGCCTTGTAGTTCGCAGCCACGGTGAAGTAGCTCAACGGTCCGAAGATCTTCTGGAAGTCGGCGGTGAAGGTCACGGCCACATCCCACACGAGTGGGACGATCGGGATCCACAGGTACTTCTTGTAGCCGAGCTTGGCGACGCACACGGTCACGAGCACGAAGCAGGCCGCGGCGAGCAGCTGGTTGGAGATGCCGAAGATCGGGACCATGGCGTTGATGCCGCCGTTCGTGTCGGCCACGCCCATCCACAGCATGGAACCCCACAGGGCCACGGCGATCAGCGTGGTGATCACGTTGCCGATCTTCCAGGTCGGGTCGGCGAACTTCCTGAGCCTGCGCACGTTGCCGAGCAGCTCGCCGATCTGGTAGCGGGCCACGCGGGTGCCGTTGTCGACGGTGGTGAGGATGAACAGCGCCTCGAACATGATGGCGAAGTGGTACCAGAAGGCCATGGCGTTGTGACCGCCGAGGAAGGACTTCAGGAAGCTCGCCATGCCCATGGCGAAGGTGGTGGCGCCGCCGGTGCGGGAGACGATGGTCTTCTCGCCGATGTCGGATGCGGCCTTCTCAAGCGCCTCGGAGCCTTCGTAGGTCTTGGCGTTGCCGTTGTCATCCACGGAATCCCAGGTGACCTTCATGTGCTCGCCCTTGATGTTGCTGACCTGCATGGAGTTCACGGCCTTGACGGCTGCGTCGGCCTGCTGCTTCGGGGTGGAGGTCGCGGAGACGGTCACGCCGGAGGCCTTGCTGATCTGCAGGGCGGACATGTTGGTGGAGAAGTACACGCCCTGGGAGACGGTGATGGCCGCGATCAGGGCGATGATGGCGGTGAAGGACTCGACCAGCATGGAGCCGTAGCCGATCATGCGGATCTGGTTCTCCTTCTCCAGGGCCTTCGGGGTCAGACCGGAGCTCACCGCGCCGTGGAAGCCGGACAGGGCGCCGCAGGCGATGGTGATGAACAGGAACGGGAACAGGTTGCCGGAGAAGGTGGGGCCGGTGGAGACGCCGGCGAGTTCGGTGATGGCCGGGACCTTGACCATCGGGTTGGCGATGATGATGCCGATCACCAGGAGGATCAGCGTGCCGATCTTCATCAGGGTGGACAGGTAGTCGCGCGGGGTGACGAGCAGCCAGTGCGGCAGCGCGGCGGCGGCGAAGGAGTAGATCACCAGGGCGATGACGAGCTGCTTGCCGGTCAGTGTGAAGATCGGGGCGAGCACCGGGGAGTCGGCGATGTAGCCGCCGGCGACGATGTCGATGACGAGCAGCACGAAGCCGAGGATGGTGGTCTCGATCACGCGGCCGGGACGCAGGAAGCGCTGGTAGCAGCCCATGATCAGGGCGATCGGGATGGTCATGCCGATGGAGAACACGGCCCACGGCGAGGAGGCCATGGCCTTGACCGCGACCAGGGCGAGGAACGCCATGGCGATGGCGGTCATGACCACCAGGAACACGGACAGGATGGTGCCGCCGAACTTGCCCATCTCATCGGTGGCCATCTGGCCGAAGGAACGGCCGCGGCGCTTGGCGGAGATCCACAGCATGAGCATATCCTGCACGGCGCCGGCGAAGATCACGCCGAGGATGATCCACATGGTGGAGGGCAGGTAGCCCATCTGTGCGGCGAGGATCGGTCCGACGAGCGGGCCCGCGCCGGAGATGCCGGCGAAATGCTGGCCGAACAGCACGCGGCGGTCGGTGCGTTCGAAGTTGGCGCCGTCGTGCACGCGCTCGGCCGGGGTGGCGTTCGCGTCGTTGGTGCGCATGATCTTGATCTGGATGTAGTACGCGTAGAAGCGGTAGGCGATCGCGTAGGAGCACAGGGCCACCACCACGAACCAGATGGCGGAGATCTCCTCGCCGCGCGACACCGCCAGCACGGACCAGCCGATGGCGCACACGATCGCCACCACGGCCCAGATGACGGCCTTCGGCCAGGTCCACACCATCTTCGGCTTCACGCCGACGGGAAGACCCTTCGAATTGCGGATGACGCGCTCCGCCTCGGCGGGCGTGTAGTCGTCCTTGAATTCCAGTTTGCCGGGCGCGGGTATGCGAGCGCCGGCTGTGCGAGTTGCACTTGTCATTGTTTCTCTCTCGATTGGCTGATTGTCTGTTTGTAGCCATTACCTGTGAAGGCTCTTCTCCTTGATGGCTATGGAACAGCGTAAGTCAGTCAATCGTATTGCCGTGTTACTTCTCACGATATGGAATATGCGGGTGTTGGTGCTGGATGGGCTGTGTGGTGGGTTAGAACACGAGTTGGATGAGTGCCATGTATATGGCGGTTCCGCCTGCGATGGAGAGCAGCATGTTCCTTTTCCATAGGTGGAGCAGGATGATGGCGATGATGGCGAGCGCTTCGGGGATGCCGTGGTTGCCGGTGAGTGGTTGTGTTCCTTTGAGTGAGTAGACGACGAGCAGTCCTGTCATGGCGTGTGGCAGTACGGTGCCGAGGTAGGTGATGAGGCGTGGTGGTTCTTTGGATTCGGGGAATAGGAGGAATGGCAGGAATCGTGTGATCATGGTGCCGAGTACCGCCATGAGTATGGTGACGATGCCTTGCCAGGTGGTCATGGTCGTCATGCGTGGGTCTCCTTGGTGGCGTGGCCTGTGTGGCTGGTGTGGTCTGTGGTGTCTGTGGTGTTCAGGTCGTCCAGGTAGGGGCGTAGCGCGATGAACATGATGAGCATGGCGATCAGCGCTGGGATCATGAAGTTGTCGGGGCCGAGGAGGCTTAGGCTGATGGCGGGTACCGCGATGCCGGTCAGTGCCGCCATGTGGCTTTTGCGTGTGGTTGTCATCCATTGGTCTATGAAGATGACGACGAACATGGCGGTCATGACGAAGTCGAGGCCTGTGGTGCTGAAGGTGATCCGTCCTCCGATGATGCCGCCGAGTGTGGCTCCGGATACCCAGGAGAGTTGGTTGAGCAGGGCGACGAAGAGGTAGAACCATCCGCGGTCGACGGTTTTGGGGATTGTGGTGCCGTTGTCGATGGCGAAGGTCTCGTCGCATAGCGAGAAGATGAGGTATGGCTTTTTCGCTCCCATGTTTGTGAATCGGCCGAGCATGGAGATGCCGTAGAACAGGTGGCGGGTGCCGAGCATGAGGGCGAGCATGAGGGCTGCGAGCGGGTTGAATGCGGAGACGAGCAGGTCCACGGTGACGAATTCCATGGAGCCGGTGTAGATGAATGCGCTCATGCACATGGGCCATAGGAACGAGTAGCCTCGTGTGCCCATGAGCACGCCGTATGACATGGCCAGGAAGAAGAAGCTGATGCAGATCGGCAGTGTTCTGGGCAGTGCGGTCGTGAACGCTTTGGCGATGGCTTGTCTTCTGTGTTGCGTGTTCGGTGCCAAGCGTGTGTTCCTTTCCGTGTTCCGCCGTGCCCGTGCGGCTGGTTCCTTCCGGTATCGGCCATCTTACTATCGCGGTCCCGTGCCAAATGCCTTTGGCGGTATCGGCTTCGGTTATGGCCGGTTACGCCCGGAGCGGGTTGTGGTGGGCTATCATGTCTGCGTACCGGACATCTTGGATCGAGAAGGAGCATGGATGAAAACGCTGGTTCTGGTATTCCACCCGCATCTGGAGAGATCGCGGGTCAATCGCAGGCTTATGGATATCGCCGAGGAGACCGGTGATGTGACGGTGGTCGACGAGTATGCCGCGTACCCTGATTTCAGGATCAACGTGGAGCATGAGCAGGGGCTTATCGAGACGTATGACCGCATCGTGCTGCAGTTCCCGTTCTACTGGTACAGCTCCCCCGCACTGCTCAAGCAGTGGGAGGATGCGGTGCTGAAGGCCGGCTGGGCGTATGGCGGCGGCCGTGCGCTGGAGGGCAAGGAGTTCATGGTGGCGGTGTCCACCGGTTCGCCGGCCGAT
>ERZ808246.487-NODE-487-length-32981-cov-18.349511_pt1 | contig 32981 bp, 27 predicted proteins | sample MGYA00521083_ERZ808246 | MGnify/ENA primary metagenome ERZ808246 (study PRJEB31516, sample SAMN03275577) | gut metagenome | biome: mammalia-associated habitat; material: feces | host: Papio cynocephalus | place: Kenya | collected 2012-07-07 ...
CGGTTGATTACCCTACCCCCCCCCCCCCCCTGCGTTCTCTGCGTCTACGCGTGAGATATCCCCCCTCTCCCACCCTACATTCTCTACACGGTTAATTCCGTGCGGGCGGCAGGGACTGCCGCCCCTACCGTTGGACGGTCCACGGCCCCATCTGCATTCTCTACATTTTCTACGCGGTTAAATTATTCTCTACACGCCCCCTACTCTGTGCCTCTGTGTTAAACCTAAAAATCGCAGTTGGAAGGCTGGAATCTAGGCGGAGGACTTTGTTTAAAATGGCAAGCGGATTTTCCGTCCCAGTCCCCCGGGTTGGGCGGAATCATCCGTCCAAGGGTTCCGTACGCACAAATGCCGCGAGGGCGTCTTGCCAGGCGGGGGTGCGGTAGCCGAGGAGATTGAGGACGCTTTTTTTGAGAGCCGAGTTCGCCGGTCGCGGAGCCGGTCGCGGAAACTCCGCCGTCGTGCAAGGCACTATCTCGCGCGTAAACGCCGGCACGAGGCGCTTGATTTCGCATGCAAGGCCGTACCAGGTGCATTGCCCCTCGCATGTTCCGTGCACAATGCCGCTGACGTCAGGTTTCGTCAGGAGAAACGCGATCACGTCCGCCACCACATCGCAGCTCGTGGGATTGCCGCGCTGGTCGTCCACCACCTTGAGGGGGGCGCCCGGCCGCGCGCCCAATTTCGCCATCGTATGCACGAAACTGGGGCCGCCCGCCCCGTACAGCCAGGCAATGCGCAGGATGACGGCGTCGGGCAGAATCATCTGGATCATCTGCTCGCCGGCGAACTTGGACGCCCCGTAGACCGTCCGCGGACGCGGCGTATCCAGTTCGCTCCAGGCCCACGGTTCACTCGGCGGTTCGCCCGAGAAGACGTAGTCCGTCGAGATGGCGATCAAGCGGGCGCCGCAGATTTTCGCCGCGAGAGCGACGTTGCGCGAGCCGTCCTCGTTCAGGCGAAAGGCCCGGGTGCGGTCGGTTTCGCAATCGTCCACTTTTGTCATCGCCGCGCAATGGATGATGACGTCCGGCGCGGCCGCGGCCGTCTTTTCCGCGAAAGCCGCGTCGTCCGTAATATCCCATTCGGGCAAGTCGGCGACGACTATCTCGTCCGCGGCAAACCGCCGCTGGAGCGTGCGCCCCAACATGCCTTTGCCGCCCGTAATCAGTATCTTCACGTTTCTCCTTATGTTTTCGACGGACTACATTATAGCATTTCCGGCTCGGGGGGACAATAAAAGAAGGAACTGGCTGGCGGGGGGAGGCCGTTCCGGTGCAAGGGCATAGGCGTTCCGGCGCAACAGGGGAAACCTTCCGCATTTCCTGCATTTCGCGCACGGTTGATAGCCCACGCGGGGAAACAAAAAGGAAGCGCCGCGTTCGCGGTGCTTCCCTTTCTTCTTTCCGTTCGACGGACGGCTTACTTGTTCGTAAGCGCCGCGACGCCCGGGAGGATCTTGCCTTCGAGGAATTCGAGCGAGGCGCCGCCGCCTGTCGAGATGTGGGACATCTCGGCCGCCTTGCCGCTCTTCTTCACCGCGCTGACGCTGTCGCCGCCGCCGATGATCGAGATGCCGCCATTGGCCTTCACGCCGGCGACCGCGTCGCACACGCCGAACGTGCCCTTGGCGAAAGGCGGGAATTCGAAGCAGCCCATCGGGCCGTTCCACACGACCGTCTTGGCCGGCTTGATCGCCTCGGCGAAAAGCGCCACGCTCTTCGGGCCGATGTCCAGACCGAGCCACCCGTCCGGGATGTCGCCCTCGCACACCTTGATTTCGACGTCGCTCGCGTCCTTCTCGGCCGGGAACTTGTCGGCGATGACGCTGTCGACCGGCAGGAGAATCTTCACGTTCTTGGACGCGGCTTGCGCCAGCATTTCCTTGCAATACGCGACCTGATCGTCTTCGCAAAGCGAATTGCCGATCTTGAAGCCCTGCGCCTTCTTGAAGGTGTAGGCCATGCCGCCGCCGATGATGAGCGTATCGACCTTGTTGAGGAGATTCTTGACGACCGCGAGCTTGTCCGAGACCTTCGCGCCGCCGAGGATCGCCACGAACGGGCGAACCGGGTGCTCGACCGCGTCGCCGAGGAACTTGAGTTCCTTCTCGAGCAGGAAGCCCGAGACCGCCGGCTGGATGTAGTCCGCGATGACCGCCGTCGAAGCGTGGGCGCGGTGCGCCGTGCCGAACGCGTCGTTGCAGTAGATATCGCCGTAGGAGGCGAGCTTCTTCGCCATTTCCTGGCGCGCCGCCTTGAGCGCCGCCTTCTGGGTCTGGTACTCTTCTTCGGTGAGGTGGATGCCCTTCTTCTCGTCATCCTTCTTCACCTTGCCGTCTTCGGCCTTGTAGAAGCGCGTATTCTCGAGAAGCACGACTTCGCCCGGCTTGAGCGCCTTGACGATATCGTCCGCCGCCATGCAGTCCGGCGCGAACTTGACTTCCCGGCCGAGCTTCCTGGAGAGCTCTTCCGCGACCGGCTTGAGGCTGAACGCCGCCTCGTAGCCCTTGCCCTTCGGGCGCCCGAGGTGGCTCATGAGCACCAGGCTGCCGCCCTGCTCGAGCACGTACTTGATCGACGGAAGCGCCGCGACAATGCGCGTGTCGTCCGTGATCTTTCCGGAACCGTCTTTCGCCATCGGCACGTTGAAGTCGACGCGCATCACAACGCGCTTGCCGGCGAGCGACACGTCGCGGAGAGTCATCTTGTCCATTTCTTGCACCTCTTTTCAGACGGACGGCGCAGCGGCCATCTTGTTCACTTTCAATTGAGCGCGGCTTTTCTTGCGATCCGCCGTGTTCTTCTTGATAATGCCCTTCTTGACGGCCTTGTCCAGACCGGAGACGAACTCCTTGAACTTCTTCTCGGCAGCGTCCTTCTCATTCGCTTCGGCCGCCTTGAAAAGCTTCTTGTGCGCGTCGTGAAGCTTCGCCTTCGCGACGGAATTGCGCTTGTTCGCCTTTTCGTTCTGACGATCGCGTTTACGTGCGGCGCGACCACCTTTGATATTTGCCATGTTGTTCCAACTCCTGTTTTCGGGATGTTACGAGCACATATTATACACTTTTCTGACCGTACTATGCAAGCGGAATATTGCGGAATCGCGAATTTATCCGTTTTTGCACCTTTCCCGCGCCAGCCGGACGCCCTGCCGCCGTCCGGCTCAGTAGGTTTCGCGCAGATGGGTGACGCGCAGAGCGCGCCGGAAAGCTTCCGCCGAGACCGGCTCCTTCGCCTTGAAGCGCAATTTCCGCGGCCGGTCGGGCAAAAGCGTGAAGGCGTTGTCGCCGAATTCGCCGCGAATGCCGGGCACGGACAGCCAGACGAAGAAAGCGGCTTTGCCGGTCGCGAGCTCCACGTCGAACACGCCGGGCTCCGCCCCGTTCTCCACGGTGGCGGAAACCCGGGTGCGCGGCAGATCGTGGTTCTTGAAACTGTCGAAGAACCAATCGTTCTCCGACACCGCCGCCCCCGCCTCGAGCCGCAGGGAGAGGAACCCGTCCTCCCGCCGCGGCTGCACGTCCAGCGTCTGCACGCAATTGGGCGGCAGCACGACCGGCCGCGTCGCCGTCTTCAGGACGCGCCCGTCGTAATCCCGGACGGAAACCGTGAGCTCCGCCGAAACGGGCGCGAACGTATCGTTGAAACCGACGACCTTCGCGACGCCATTGCTCCCCGGCACGGCGGCGACGGCGACAGGCGCGTAGAAACGCCGCGCAAAGTGCTGGAGAGGCTTCCATTTGCCGCCGTATTCCAGGGAGCTCCAGCTCGCCACGGGCCAATTGTCGTTCAGCTGCCAGAAGAGCGTGCCCGAGCAGCGCGGACGTTGGGCGCGCCAATTCTCGATCGCCGTTTTCATCGCGATCGCCTGCTGGATCTGCGAAAGGTAGAGTATGGCGTCCGTTCCCTGCGGGAAGCGGAAGTAGCGCGCCATCGTCTCCAGCATGCGCGCATTGCCGCCTGCGTTCTTCTGGTGCCACTCGAAATCGGGCGAGGTCGGGTTCACGTCCTCCGGAAGGCAGAACGTCTCGGCCGTTTCGCGCGAGGGGAAGCTCTGGTAGCCGAATTCGCTGCAGAAGCGCGGACGGTACTTGTAGTAGTTCTCGAAACCCTTGTTCTCGTGCCAGACGGTCCAGTTGTGCATATCGCCCTTGGAGTCGTCGTGCCAGGCGTCCGAGTAGTCCCCCGGCCCGGCGCAGGGCGAACTCGGCCAGAAGAGGCGGTCGGGGTCGTATAGCGCGACCGCCGCGGCGGAGACCTCCTGGCGCTTCTCCAGATTCTTCCGGTTGGCCGCCTTCACCTCCGGCGGATCTCCGAACCAGTTGAGCGCGCCCACGCATTCGTTGTCACCGCACCAAAGGGCGATGCAGGCGTGATCGCCCAGGCGGCGGATCTGGTGCGCGAACTCCGCGGCGATATCGTCGAGGAACGCCTTGTCCCCCGGGTAGACCGCGCAGGCGAACATGAAATCGTGCCAGACCAGCAGCCCCAATTCGTCGCACAGATCGTAGAAAGCGTCCTTCTCGTACTGCCCGCCGCCCCACACGCGGATCATGTTCATGTTCGCCGCGGCGGCGCTCTCCAGCAAATCGCGGTACTTCGCCGGCGTCTGCCGGTTCTCGAACGCGTCGCACGGTATCCAGTTGGCGCCCTTCATGAAGATGGAGCGGTTGTTCACGCGGAACGAAAGCGCGCCGCCCGCCGTCACGACTTCGAGCTTGCGAAGCCCGATCCTGCGCGTCACCTTCTGTCCGCGTATGTCGACGGTGAAGGTGTGGAACTTCCGCTCGCCGGACCCGTTCGGCCACCAAAGCGGCGGATTCTCAACCTCCAGCGTCCGGTGTTCCTGCGTGCCGTCTTCCATCCACGCCGTCACCTCGAGCGTGCAACGCGACAGGTCGTCCGCCCACTTCTGCCGCGTGCGGACGTAGTCGATGCGGTCGCCGTCGGAGGCGATCAGCTTCACGGGGCCGCAGAACCCGGCGATCATCTGCGCGGGGCCCCAGTCCCAGCCCGCATGGCACGCCGGCTTGCGGATGAGCGCCTGGTTCTTGCACCACGGCACGTTGGACATGTGGCATTTGCCCGTCTGGGTCTTCGCCCTTTCGTCCGCCACGCGCCAGGCACTGGCGAAGACGCCGCGCATCTCGTTCCGTCCCGGCTTGAGAAATGGTTTCACGTCGAAATCCCAACGGCGGAAACGGTTGGACGTCGAGCCGACTTTGGTTCCGTTCACGTACAGCGTGCAGAACGTGTCGCAGTCCTCCAGGCGCAAAACGACGCGCGCATGGGCGAGCATTTCGGGCGAAACGTCGAAGACGCGCGACACCGTCCAATCCTCCTTGGCGACCCATTGCGTCTCGATCTCGTTGCGACCCCAATATGGATCTTTCATCAGCCCGGCCGCGAGAAGCGCCGAATGCACGCCGCCCGGAACCTCTATCGGGCAGACCTCGACCGTTTCGTTTGTCGCGTTCGACAGCCGCCAGACACCCGACAGATCCTGCTCGACAACCGCCGCGGACACACTCTGCATCCACAGCCCCGCACCCGCACACAGGGCGATGGCGGCGCATCCCAGTTCTTTCTTCATATCGCTTTAGGACTCCTTTCAAGACATTGCTGAATTCATTATACCATATTGGAGCACGAAAACACAAGCGCGCATGCTTTCGCGGACATGTCGGCCGACAATGGCCCTGTACAGAAGCAAACGCGGTTTTCCTTTGCGTTTGCAAGCCTGTCCTGACAGACGCCGCGCCGGGCGCCGCGGACAGAATCCGGGAAATTGAGAACGCCCAACGTTCACGGAACGCGCGGAAAGAAAACTCCGGCGGGCGTGCCCCCCCCCCCGGAGTCCGTCCCGCGATGTCGCGAATCAATTCTCGGCGTAAGCCCCGAGAAAGACGAAATGCTCGATTTCCGGATCTAGCGACAACTCCGACAACAGGCACAACACCCGCGGATCGGTCGGGGTCGCGTCGAAGTCGAACGTAAAGCGGAACTCGAAATCCATGCCGGGGATGGGCCGCGATTCAAGTTTGGAGAGATTGACGTCTATGGACGCGAATTTGGAGATGATCGCATTCAGCGAGCCCGGATGGTGTGGCAGGGTCAACATCAGGCTGAGCTTGTTCGCGTCCGGATAGATCTCCAGGTTCTTCGAAATGCAGATGAAACGCGTATAGTTGAACGCCGCGTCTCCGATATCCTCGGCTATGACCGAGAGCCCGTACAGCTCGGCGCAGGCGCGCGAAGCGATGACGGCCGCCTCCTTGCATCCGCTCGCGGCGAGTTCCTTGGCCGCGCGCGCCGTGTTCGTCCCGGGAACGACGCTTATGGCCGGATGGCTCTTCAGGAAGTTCGTGCACTGGGCTATGGCGTGCGGATGGCTGGAAACGGTTTTGATGTCCTCCAATCTCGCGCCGGGCACGGCCAAAAGCACGTGATTGACCTTCAGTCGGAGCGCGCGCACGATATGGAAGCGGTGCTTGCACATGAGGTCGTAGACGGCGGCCACGGTCCCCGCGGCGGAATTCTCGACCGGCAGGACCCCGTAGGGGCAATCGCCCTTTTCCACGGCCTCGAACACGCGCTCGAAGCCTTCCACGAACCGGATCGTCGGGAAGCGGAAGAAGAGGGACGCCGCCTGCTGGGCGTAGGCGCCCTCGACGCCCGGAACCGCCACGACGGCCCGCGTGGGGAAGTGTGCGGGTGTCGCCGCGCGAGCTGCCCGAATCGTCCGCACAAGAGGCGAATCGCCCTTCAAGAGGACGCGCTGACGCGCCTTTGAAATGTTGAAAAGCGTGGAAAAGAAGAGACGCGCGTCATTCTCGTACTCCGTCCCGACTTCCTCGGCGACGTGCGAGAGAATCGCACGTTCCCGGGCGGGATCCGTGATCGGCAGCCCCATCTCGCGCTTGGCCGCGGCGACTTCGCGCGAGACCTCCAGCCGCTCGAGGAAAAGACGGACGAGCTGTTCGTCTATGGCGTTGATCTTGGCACGCGCCTCTTCCAGCTTGGTCATAGGGCCTCCACAATCGCCGCGCCCATCCCGGACGTGGAAACCGAAGCGCCGCCCGCGGCGATGTCCGCCGTGCGCACGCCCTTGGCCAGGACCGTGCCGACCGCCTGCTCGATCGCCGCGGCCTCGGCCTTCAATCCGAAGGAGTGGCGCAGCATGAGCGCGGCCGAGAGAATCGTCGCGATGGGGTTGGCGATGTTCTTGCCGGCGATGTCGGGCGCGGAACCGTGGATGGGTTCGTACAGGCCGTGTCCGCCCGTGCCCAGCGAGGCGGACGGCAGCATGCCGATGGAGCCCGTAATCTGAGAAGCTTCGTCCGAAAGGATGTCGCCGAACATGTTCTCCGTCAAAAGAACGTCGAAATGCGCCGGATCGCGCACAAGCTGCATCGCGGCGTTGTCCACGTACATGTGGTCCAGCGCCACGTCCGGATACTCCGCCGCCCCCAGACGGGACACCGTCTCCCGCCACAGGCGGGACGTCGCGAGCACGTTGGCCTTGTCCACGCTCGTCACGCGGCTTTTGCGCTTGCGCGCGGCTTCGAAAGCCAGTCGGGCGATGCGTTCGATTTCGGGGACCGAGTAGGCCATCTTGTCGCACGCGCTCTGGCCGTCCGGCGCGGTTTCATGCGCGCCGAAGTAGATTCCGCCGATGAGTTCGCGCACGACGAGCACGTCGATGCCCGCCGAGACGATCTCCGGCTTCAACGGGCTCGCCCCCTTGAGCGCGTCCCACACCTTGGCCGGACGCAGATTGCCGAAGAGCCCGAGCTCCTTGCGCAGCGTCAGAAGCGCCCGCTTCTCCGGACGCTGGGGGCCGGGCAGTGCGTCCCACTTCGGACCGCCCACGGCGCCGAGCAGCACGGCGTCCGCGGCTTTGCACGCCGCAAGCGTCGCGTCCGGCAGGCAGTCGCCGCACAGATCGTACGCCGCGCCGCCGACCGGATATGTCGTCAGGTCGAAATCGTGCCCGAACTTCCTGGCGACGGCGTCCAGAACCTTCACCGCCTCGCCCACAATCTCCGGACCGACTCCGTCGCCGGGGATGACCGCAATCGTCTTCTTCATTTTCTGCCTTTCAGATAGGCCGCCAGACCGCCCGCCTTGATGAGTTCGCGCATGAACGGCGGGAACGGCTCCGCGGCGAAACGCGCGCCGGTCGTCTCGTCGACGATCGTGCCCGAATCGAAATCGATCGAAACCTCGTCGCCATTCCGGATGGCGGCGGCCGCCTCCGGGCATTCCAGGATGGGCAGCGCGATATTGAGCGCGTTGCGGTAGAAGATGCGCGCGAAGCTCGCGGCGATCACGCAACTCACGCCGCACGTCTTGATGGCCAGCGGCGCATGTTCGCGCGAGGAGCCGCACCCGAAGTTGCGTCCGGCCACGAGAATGTCGCCCGGCTTCACGGAAGAGGCGAACTGGGCGTCGATATCCTCCATGCAGTGCGCGGCGAGCTCCTTCGCGTCGGGCGTGTTGAGGTAGCGTGCGGGGATGATCACGTCCGTATCGACGTTGTCCCCGTATTTGTGGACTTTTCCTTCGACTTTCATCTTAACACACTCCTTCCGGTCCCGCGATGCGTCCGGCGATTGCGCTCGCCGCGGCGACGGCCGGACTCGCCAGATAGACTTCGCTTTCGACATGCCCCATGCGCCCGACGAAATTGCGGTTCGTCGTCGCCACGCACCGCTCGCCCTTGGCGAGAATGCCCATGTGGCCGCCCAGGCACGGTCCGCACGTCGGCGTCGAGACGGCGCAGCCGGCCTCGACGAATATCTTGAGGAGCCCCTCCTCCAGCGCCTGCAGATACACGCGCTGCGTGGCCGGGATGACGATGCACCGCACGTTCGGCGCGACCTTCTTCCCCTTCAGGATCTCCGCGGCGATGCGCAGGTCGCCGATGCGTCCGTTCGTGCACGACCCGATGACGACCTGGTCGATCTTGACCTCGCCGACTTCGGAAATCTTCTTCGTGTTCTCGGGCAGGTGCGGGAAGGCGACCGTCGGCTCGAGCACGGCCAGGTCGATCTCGACCGTGCGGTCGTAGGCGGCGTCCGGATCCGCCGCGTAGACGCGCGGCGCTTTCGCGCCATGCGCCTTCAGATAGGCGAGCGTCTGGTCGTCCACCGGGAAGATGCCGTTCTTCGCGCCCGCCTCGATCGCCATGTTCGCGATCGAGAAGCGGTCGTCCATGGAAAGCGCGGCGACGCCCTCACCCGTGAATTCGAGCGACTGGTAGCGCGCGCCGTCCACGCCGATGAGGCCAATCAGATGCAGAATGACGTCCTTGCCGCCGACCCACTTGCGCGGACGTCCCTTGAGGACGACCTGGATGGCGGAAGGCACGCGGAACCACGTCTCGCCCGCGCTCATGCCGGCGGCCATATCCGTCGACCCGACGCCCGTCGAGAACGCGCCCAGTGCCCCGTACGTGCAGGTGTGGCTGTCCGCGCCGATCACCAGGTCGCCCGCCGTGACAAGCCCCTTCTCGGGCAGAAGCGCGTGCTCGATGCCGCAGTCGTGCCCGACCTCGAAGTAGTTGACGATGCCCTGCTCCCGCGCGAAAGCCCGCATGCACGCGCATTGCGCCGCGGCCTTGATGTCCTTGTTCGGCGTGAAGTGGTCCGGGACGAGGGCGATCTTCGTCTTGTCGAAGACTTTCTCCTTGCCGAACTTCGGGAACGCGCCGATCGCCACGGGCGTCGTGATGTCGTTGCCGAGCACGAGGTCGAGCTTCGCCATGACGAGCTCGCCCGCGTGGACTTCGTCTCTTCCGGCGTGCGCCGCGAAGATCTTTTGTGTCATTGTCATTGCCATAAAGAGCCTCTTCTTACTTATCCGTGTGCCCGCCGGAGAGCATGTCCTCCTCGTAGGTCTGCTGCGCGATCGACGCCGCGCCGCCGCCCAGGCGTTCCGTCTGCCCCGCCAGCATGCGGTTGACCGCGTCCAGCGTCGAGAGGATGGACCCCTCGATGACGTCCGTCGACACGCCCTTGCCGCGGTAGACGCCCGCGTCGTCCGCAATCTTGACGTTCACTTCGCCCAGCGCGTCGCGGAATTCCGTCACCGCGTCGATGCGGTAGTCGAGCAATTTGAACGGATGGCGCACGATCTTCTCGATGGCGCGCACGGACGCGAAGACAGGCCCCGTCCCGTAGGCGGTTTCCGTCACCTTCTCGCCTTCGCGCTCCAGGGTGACGCACGCGGTCGAATACATCCGGTTGCCGCTCGACACCACGTAATTGACGAGCTGCCAGTCGTTCGCCCGGTGCGGATGCCCCACGGCGGCCTCGACGAGCGCGACGATGTCGCGGTCCTCGATCGTCTTCTTGCGGTCCGCAAGCACCTTGAAATCGGCGAAAAGCTTGTCTTCGACCGGCTTTTCGAGCGTATAGCCGAGCTCCACGAGCCGCTGGGCGAAGGCGTGCTGGCCGGAATGCTTGCCCAATACGAGCGCCGTCTTCTTGAGTCCCACGCTCTCGGGCGTCATGATTTCGTAGGTCTTGGCGTTCGCCATGACGCCGTGCTGGTGGATGCCGCTTTCATGCGCGAAGGCGTTCGCCCCGACGATCGCCTTGTTCGGCGCGATCTTCACGCCGGTGATGGATTGCAGAAGCTGGGCGGTCTTGGCGATCTCCTCCGTATGGACCGAGTAGCCCAGGTGGTAGACGTCCGGCCGCGTGCGCAGGTTCATCACCACTTCCTCGATCGCGGCGTTCCCCGCACGCTCGCCGATTCCGCAGATGCACCCTTCCACCTGCCGGGCGCCGGCCAGGACGCCCGCGAGCGAGTTGGCGACCGCCAGCCCCAGATCGTCGTGGCAGTGCATGGAAACGACCGCCTGGTCGATGTTCGGCACGCGCGTCATGACGTTCGTCACCATCGCGGCGATTTCCGCCGGCGTCGCGTAACCCACCGTGTCGGGCAGGTTCACCGTCGTGGCGCCCGCCCGGATGACCGCCTCCACCACGCGGCACATGTAGTCCTTGTCCGTGCGCGAGGCGTCCTCCAGCGAAAACTCCACGTCTTCGCAGTATTTGCGCGCATACGCCACCGCGTCCACGGCCCGCTGCAAGGCCTGCTCGCGCGTCATTTTGAGCTTGTACTCGAGATGCAGGTCGCTCGTCGCGAGAAAGGTGTGGATGCGCGGACGCTTCGCCGCCTTCACCGCCTCGTACGCCGCGTCGATGTCCTTCACCAGGGCACGCGAGAGCGAGGCGACCGTAATGTCGTCCACCGCCTCGGCGATCGCCTTGACGGACGCGAAATCGCCCGGCGAGGCGATGGCGAACCCCGCCTCGAGAACATCCACTCCCAGCGCCTCGAGCTGACGCGCCATGCGGATCTTCTCTTCTATGTTCATCGAATACCCGGGAGCCTGCTCGCCATCCCGAAGCGTCGTGTCAAATATTCTGATCTTATCCATTGTATCTCGCGATTTTAGGCTCGGATAGACGGGCACAGCCCCGCCTTCCCGACCTCGTCCAATCAATTACGCCACTAGACCTCATTGTTGACCGTATAGTATACCACGATTGCCCTTCCCAGTCAAACGGTAATGCCCGCCGCAATTTGTCCTGACAATGTGCGACGGATTTGCAATATGGATCCATCTGAGGCGGAACGGACGCTGCAAGGGGTGAGAAGCCGACCGCAAGGGCCCGCGCGCAGCCTTTTGTTGCTCCCCGGAGTTTATCCTCTGGGGCGAGACCAGGCAAGAGTCGGGAAGACGCGCCTCGCTCAGACGATTTCGGCGAGGATCGCATCGCAGACTTCCATGCCGCGCGGCGTAAGGAAGTAGACATTTCCCCGTCGCGCAAGGAGACCTTGCGCGGCGTTCCGGTCCAAAGCCGGACGCCATTCGGGGAATGCCGCGGTGTCCAGCCCCTCGGATGTCCGCAAACGGAAGAGCGTGCGCTCCTTCAGGTCTTCCGCGGCGGAAAGCCGTTCGCCCGAAGGCGTGCGCAGGCGTCCGATCCGTCCATAGGCGCCTTCGCCCAGCCCCAGATAGTCCTCGCCCCGCCAGACGGCGAGATTATGCCGGCAGGCATGTCCGGGCGCGGCATAATTCGAGATTTCATAGCGTTCCAGCCCAATCGCGGCAAGATGGTCCGCATAGCGGCGGAGGGCGTCCATTGTCTTGTCGTCGTCCGGCGACTGCAGGCGTCCGGACGCGATCTGCCGCGCCAGGTGCGTATCCGGCTCGAGAATAAGCGAATAGACGGAGCAGTGGCGCAGCCCCCAGTCCGCCAAACGGGACCACTGGCGCGCTTGCTCCGTTCCGTCCCCGGGCCAGCCGACGATCAAGTCTATGCCGGCATCGGGGAAGCGGGCGCGCACCCGGCCGAAACGCCGCGCCGCCTCGTCGGCCGTGTAGCCGCGGCCCATTTGCCGCAGGGCGGCGTCGTCCAGGGATTGCACGCCCATGGAAACACGCGTCACGCCGCCGGCGGACAATGCCGCCAGCAGATCCGGCGTCGCGTCCAGCGGGTGCAACTCGACCGTGAACTCCGCGTTGGGCGCCAAATGGGGGGCCAACACGGCAAAAAGCGGACGCAAATCGCACAAAGCGGGCGACCCCCCGCCGAAGTAGACCGTCTCAAAGCCAGCCGGCGCCTGCGTCTCGCACACGCGCGCCAACTCCACGCAAAGCCCCGCCACATAGTCCGCGCACTCCGCCGCGGACCTTCCGGCACGCGAATGGAGCGCACAGTAGGCGCACTTTCCGCGGCAAAACGGGAAGTGCACGTAGAGGTTTTTTACCGGCTTTCGAAGAATTTCTTCAATATACGCACTTTGTTCGTCTTTTCCCACGGATAATTGCTGTTCCCGAAATGTCCTTTGGAAGCCGTCTGTTCATAGGTCCAGCCCTTGGGCGTCTGGAGCCCCAGTTCCTTCGTTATCGCGTAAGGCCTGAAGTCGAACACCTTTCCGGAAGCCAGCATATCCTCGAGCGCGGCGTCCTCGATGCCCTTCCGCGCCGTGCCGTAGGTGTCGACGAGAAAGCTGACCGGCTTTTCCACGCCGATGGCGTAGGCGACCTGGATCTCGCAACGCGCGGCAAGCCCCGCCGCCACGATGTTCTTCGCGGCATAGCGCGCGTAGTACGTCGCCGAGCGGTCGACCTTCGAAGCGTCCTTGCCCGAGAATGCGCCGCCGCCGTGCGAGGCGAGCCCGCCATAGGTGTCGACGATGATCTTGCGCCCCGTCAGCCCCGAATCGCCGCTGGGGCCGCCGACGACGAACTTGCCCGTCGGGTTCACGTAAAAGCGCGTGCGCGGCGACACGAGCCCCGTCGGCTTCAGGAATTCGCGCGCGAGCTCCTCAAGCTTCGCGTAGCACGCGTCTGTAGCCCCACTTTCCGTCGTCTGGTGCGAAAGGACGACCGTCTCGATTTCCACCGGGCGGCCGGCCTCGTAGGCGACCGACAGCTGGCACTTCGCGTCCGGCCGCAGCCAGGGCAGGCGCTTGCTGTGGCGCATAAGGGTGAATGTGTTCAGCAATTCGCGCGCATACAGCACGCCGGCGGGCAGAAGACTCGTCGTTTCGTTCGTCGCGTACCCGAACATCATGCCCTGGTCGCCCGCACCCTGTTTCAGACGCGCCGCCGCCGAAACGCCGCGCGCGATATCGGGGGACTGTCCGTGCAGAAAGTCGAAATACCGGAAGGTGTCGTACGAGAAATGTTCCGTCGGCTCGTTGTAGCCGATGCGCTTGATGACGCGCGCGGCGATCGCCTTCGTGTCGATCTCGTTGAATTTGCGGCAGGCGATCTCGCCCAGATTGACTACGACATCCGGCCCCACCGCCGTCTCGCACGCGACATGGGCTTGCGGATCCTTCTTGAGGCACGCATCCAGGATGGCGTCCGATATCTGATCGGCCACCTTGTCCGGGTGCCCTTCGGAGACGCATTCCGAAGTAAAAACATGGCGTCTGGCTCTATTTGTCATTTTTCATTCCCTGTAGACTCAGTTGTCGCACGCGAAAAGCACCATGCTCGGCGTCACAGACTGAAATGAGGACGCATATTATACCATATTCGCGCTTGCCTGTTCAATCCCTCATGGAAACTGGAGTCTCCCGGGATTTTCAACTTGCCCCTCCCTCTCGGACGCACAAAACGGGTGAAACGGGGATGCCAGCCCCGGGGCGTTCCCGTTTTCATGGGATATCTACGAGTTTAACGCTTGATTTCGACAGAAAGCTCAAACTAACGGACGATTTCCCGTCTGCAGGCACCCCGTTCTCGTGGGCACGGGAATCTCGTCTGTTCGTAGTGCCGTTCAGCCGGCCAAAGGGTCGGACGGAGAGATGTTGCCTCCCCTCCCTTATCCTTTCGGCTGCTCAGAACCCGCTTCCCCTACTCCTTATATATAGAGCAACTTCCAGGGGCTCCGCGGGGGTCGACGGCACCCCTCGCGGAGCCCCTCCCGCCTTCTCCGTGGACGAAGGGGGTCGACCTTCGCGAAGGTGGGGGGTCGACCTTCGCGAAGATGGGGGCCAAAGGCAGGGAACGGGGCGAGACAGCCGCATTCTTTCCGCATCGCGCGGCCGTTCCAGTAGAACGGGGTGGCCGTTCCGGCGCAACGGCATCACCGTTCCGGCGCAACGGCATCGCCGTTCCGGCGCGACGGCATCGCGGTTCCGGCGCGACGGGGTTGTCCGAGAAGAGCCCCCGTCCTAAGCATCCGCCATCTCGCGTTAAACGGCAAAACCGCGTCCCAATACGACACCGGATTCGCGAGGACGTCATAAGAAAGCAAACGGCCGGATGAAAGCAAACGGCCGGTCGAACGTGAAGCGGCGAATCCATTCGCCGCCGTTTGCTGGGCCAAAGGGGATCCGGAACGGTTTGCGCCGCCGAAAACGCTTGATTTCCAGCGGAGAATATGAGATAATAGTCTGAAAGCTGTGATTATGCGACTTCTTGTTTCCATAGCGGTGGTCATTCTGAGCGCCGCGGCAGGTCTTGCGGGCGCCGCAGAAGCGGGAGCAACCGTTCTTCCCTATGTTTCGATAGGGTCGGTCGATTCCGTTTTTGCGGAAAAGCCGCACGCGGGCGCCACCAACCGCTTCGTGACGGAAGGCGTGGTCTCGGCGACATTGGGCGGCCGCGCGGTGCTCTCCTCCGGAGGCGCATCCATCTACACCTTCAATCCGCCCGATGCGCCGGACCCGAACTGGCGTTCGGGCGACCGCGTGCGCGCGGTCTGCGCCATCTCGCCCAGCCCGCTTTTGCCGGACGAATGGCAAGTCACAATCCTTTCCCACAGCGTGCTGGAGCACGGGCGCCCCGTCCCGCCGGTCCGGCTCGACCTGAAGGACGTCGGCGCGGGCCGGGCGGACATGCGCACGATCGTCACCGACGGCGTCATCACGGACGTCTACCGCGACGAGGTCAATCCGCGCTTCGTCTATCTCGTCCTCTCCTCGGAGCACGAAGACGTCACGCTTTCCGTCCCCAATCCGGAGAACAAGTCGCTCGACGAAGCCTATGCGCTGTTGGACGCCGCGGTGACGGTGCAGGGGCTGTGCGTGCTGGGCCACAACACGATGCGCCGGTACATCACCCGGTATATCGAAGTCGCGTCGCTTGCGGACATCCGGCCGATAAAGGAGCGCGCGAACGCCGCGCCGCAGATGATTCCCCCGAAGGCGGACGTCCCGTCCATCCTGCGGCGGCACTTCCCGCACCGGCTGGGCATCCGCGGCACGATCGTCGCCACGTGGCATGAAGCCGACGCGCTTTTGCGCGCGGACGACGGGCGGGTCATGCGCTTCCATCTCATGCGAGACGGCAAGATGCCGCCACCGGGCACGCACGTCGAGGTCCGCGGCTTTCTGCGCACGAACGCCTTCTTCGCCGGACTCTACAACTCCGTCGTCCGCGTCGTCGGCGACCGCGCGCCGGAAGCCGAACCGCCCCTGGCGGTTTCGCCACGCGACATCCTCTACGATTCTCTCGGGCGCATCCGCATCGACCCCCGCTATGACGGACGCATCCTCACGCTGGAGGGGTACGTCAAAGACAGGACGTCCAACTTGCCCGGCGAGAAGCGCTGCATCCTGGAGCAGGACGGCGAGCGCATTGCGGTCCTGCTGGGCGACTTGCCGATCCCGTCCGTGGGCAGCAAAATCCGCGTAACGGGCGCGTGCCGCATCACGTTCGACGAGTACGGCCTCTATCTGACGCGCCTGACGGGATTCGAACTCGTGCCGCGCACCGCCGCCGACATCGCGACGATCGCCCCGCCGCCCGCCTGGACGGCGAAACGGCTCAAATGCCTTCTTTGCATCCTCGCGCTGGCGGCCTGCGCGATCCTTCTCTGGAACGCGAGCTTGCGCCACCTCGCGGAGCGCCGCGGACACGCCCTCATGCGCGAGGAATTCGAACGCGCCGCCTCCGAACTGAAAGCCGAGGAACGCACGCGCCTCGCCGTCGAACTGCACGACTCGGTCGCCCAGAACATCACCGCGGTCTCGCTCCAGCTCGATACGGCCGGGCGCTTCATCGGCAAGAATCCCGAAGCCGCCAGGCAGCAGCTCGGCATCGCCGTGCGCATGCTGCAGTCCTGCCAGCACGAAATACGCGCCTGCATCTGGGACTTGCGCAACCTGGCGATGGAGGAGTCGAACCTGGACGACGCCATCCGGCGAACCGTGCAATCCTGCCTGGGCGGCGCGCATCTTTCGGTCGCGTTCGACGTGCCGCGCGCGAAACTCTCGGACCCTCTCACGCATTCCATCCTGCGCATCGTCCGCGAACTGGCGACGAACGCCGTGCGCCACGGCAAAGCGAAAAACATTTCGATTGAAGGCTCCATCAAGAACCGCCGCCTCCTCTTTTCGGTCACGGACGACGGTTGCGGCTTCGCGCCCGAGAAAGCGCCGGGGATCGCCGAGGGGCATTTCGGCCTGCAGGGCGTGCGCGAACGCCTGAGACATTTTAACGGACGGCTCTCTGTCGAGCCCGCGGCAAACGGGGGGACGCGCATGTCCGTCGAACTCACTCTCCCGGAACTTAATTCAAACGAGGAACTCGCATGAATCCAGCAATACGTATTCTTGTGGTAGACGACCATGCCATCGTGCGCATGGGGCTTATCGCACTTTTGCGCACCGAGCCCGACTTCGAGGTTGTCGGTGAAGCGGAAGACGGCAACGAGGCGATCAAAAAAGCGCAAGAGCTCAAACCTGACATCGTCGTCATGGACATTCTGATGCCCGGATGCAACGGCATCGAAGCGACGGCCGGCATCCGCAAGGTCTCCCGCCGCACGCGCATCGTCGTCCTGACGACCAGCAGCTCGGCGCGCGATCTCGTGCGCATCCGCGAAGCCGGCGCCAAGGGCGTCGTCATGAAAGGCTCGGCGAACGAAGACCTGATCACGGCCATCCGCAAGGTCGCGATAGGCGAGCATTACATCACGCCCGAAGCCGAATCCCTCCTGGTCTCCACCCCCAACATTCCCCCGAAGATGACGGAACGGCAGACGGAAATCCTGGGCGCCCTCTCGCGCGGACTCACCAACAAGGAAATCGCAAAGATCTGCGGCGTGAGCACGAACTGCATCAAACTTCACGTCACGACGATCTTGAACAAGCTCGGGGCGTCCAACCGCGCGGAAGCGGTCACCATCGCCCTGCGCGAGCACATCATTCCGACGCGCAACTGAACAGGCGCGAATGCCTGATCTCTACGTCCGCGCGGATGGACGCGGCGTCAATCGCCGGCCAGACGCCGCGGTCGTAGAGGAGTTCTCCGTCCACGTAAGTCTGTTCCACATCGGACGCTTGCGCCGAATAGACGAGCAGATTCGCAAGGTCCGCGCAAGGCTTCAGGTGCGGACGCGTCAGATTCAAGACGCACAAATCCGCCTTCTTTCCGACGGCGAGTTCGCCCGTGTCGGACCGTCCCAAAGCCCGGGCGCCGTTCTTTGTCGCCATGTCCAGGACGTCCCAGGCCGGCAAAACGGTCGGATCCCCCAGCCGCCCCTTGTGGACGAGCGCGGCGAGATGCATTTCCTCGAACATGTTGAGATTGTCGTTCGACGCGCAGCCGTCCGTGCCCAGCGCGACGTTCACGCCCGCGGCAAGCGCTTCCGGAATGCGCGCGAACCCGCTCCCCAGCTTCATGTTGCTGGAAGGATTGTGCACGAGCGTCACCCTCTTCTCGCGCATGATCGCGAAGTCTCCGTCCGTGCAATGGACGCAATGCGCCGCATAGCCGCCGCAATCGAGCAGCCCCAAATCCGCCAAATAGGCGATGGGCGTCTTGCCGTGACGCGCAAGACAGGCTTTATGCTCTTCCGCCGTCTCCGACACATGGACATGGAGCGGCCGCCGCAAGGTTCGGTTCGCTTCCGCCAAGGCGCGGCAAAAGGGTTCGTTCGTCAGATATTCGGAGTGGATGCAGATGTCGGCGACCACGCGCCCGTCGGACCACTCCTCCACAAATCGGATGCACTCCTCCAGCCGTCCGGGCGGATTGTCCGCGGCGAACGCAAGCCCGACGCGGCAGACATTCCCCTTCATCCCCGTCGCGGCGAGCGCGCGCCCTCCCTCGCGCGGGAAGTCGTACATGTCGGCGACGCAGGTCGTGCCGCCCGCCAGCATCTCGAGCGCCCCCCAGGTCATGCCACAGGCGACATCGTCGGGGGTCAATTTCGCTTCGACAGGAAATATGGCTTCTTCGAGCCAGCGTTTCAGGGGGAGTCCGCTTCCGCATCCGCGCAAGAGCGTCATGGCGGTATGTCCGTGGCAATTCACCAGCCCCGGCAGGACGGCGCGCACAGGCACCGCGACGGGATATTCCCTTATCGCGGAGATATGGCAGCCTTCGACGGCGAGCGATCCCGTGCCGATGCGGCGGTCGGGGAGCACGAGGGCGACGTCGCGCAGTTCAAATGCCATAGGCGCGCTTCCAGTCGTCCGGGAGTGCAGCCAGCACGGAGGCGACCACCTCGTCCAAAGTCAGATTGCTGGAGTCTATCTCGAACACGCCATCCGCCTTTCGCAGGGGCGCGCAGGCGCGCGTGGAATCGATCTTGTCGCGCGCCAGCAGGGACGCCTTGACGGCTTCCGCCGTCTGCCGGGCGATCCCCTTCTCGATTTCCTCTTTCCGGCGACGCGCCGCGCGCGCTTCCGCGCTCGCCGTCAGGTAGAACCGGGCGGGCGTATCGGGGAATACCACGGTCGTGATGTCGCGCCCTTCCACGACGAGGTCGCCATGGCGCGAGAGTCGGCGCAAAATGTCCGTTATCCTGTCGCGGACCGCTTTGACGGTTGCGACTTGCGAGGCGTGCGCGTTAATTTCGGGCGTCCGGATGCGATTGCCCGGTTCCTCTCCGGCGACGCGCCAGACGATCGCGCCCTTCTCCGGCGAACCGTCGACGGCGACTTCCGCCGCACAGGCGGCGACGGCGGCGGGGTCGTCCGTATCCACGCCTTTCTCGAGGCATTGCCATGTCATGATCCGGTAGAGCGCACCGCTGTCGACATGCAAGAAGCCCAATCTGTTCCCAACCTGGCGCGAAACGCTGCTTTTCCCCGCACCGCTCGGTCCGTCTATCGCGATAACGCGAACTTGTCTTTCGGACATAGAATCCATCTCCTCTTTATGATGCGCGCACGGCCGGATTCAAGTAGACCGGCAACGGTTCTGAAATCAACAATTTGGGGTTAGCCAGGAAAGCGCGCGCCAAATCCTCCGCGCGCGGCACGACGCCGCCCTTGTAGGCTTCGGAGAATTTCTCCTTGAGAAAGGCGCCTATCCGCTTTTCGTCCGGCGTGACGACATCCACGCCAACCGGCACGCGCTTCGGCAGCGTCTCGGCATCCGTCTCGAATATCGGCGCGGCCAGATTGGCGCCCTCGAACAGCGCGATCCAGTAGAGCCCGCGACGCGCATCGCCGACGACGGCGCGCGGTTCGTTCGTCCCTGTCCATGCGCACGCGCAAGGCGAGGGAAGCCCAAGAACTTCGCAGTGCGAACCGAGGGCGAAGCCCTGCGCAAAAGCAAGCGCCGCGCGGATGCCGGCGAACGATCCGGGGCCGGTCCCCACGACGATGCGGTCGGGCGCCCCCGCTCTCTGTTCGCGCACAAAATCGCGGACGCGCACGACCCATTCGCCGCTGCGTCCGTCCAGACCGTCCAGCGCGCGCGCGGCTTTAACCGATGCCTCTTCCACCCATGCGACGGACTGTATCTCCGTCGAACGATCCACAACCAGCGTTTTCATTTCACCGTCTCTTCTTTCTTTGCGCGCAAGTACGCTTCCTGCCCATAGGGGAAATCGCTTGGAACGTAATCCAGCACGCGCGCGCGCGTCAACGAGTAGGCGCGCGAGTGGTGCGCGAATATCCACGGGCAATCCTCTCGCAAAATCCGCTGGCAGGTCGCCCAATGCGCGCGACGTTCCTCGGCGGTGCGAGCCTCCATCGCAGCGTCGAAAGCGGCGTCGTAGGCGGGGTTCACGTAGTACGAATGGTTCGCCCCGGGACTCACGTTGCGCGAATGGAAAAGCTGCAGAAAGTTTTCCGCATCCGGATAGTCCCCGTTCCATCCCATCATGCACATTTGCACGCGTCCCTCGTTCACGGCGCGCAGGAAGGCTTCCCACGTGAAAAACCTGAGTTCCAGGTTCACGCCGATGCGCCCGAAGAAATCCGCGACGAGCTCGCCCGTCTCGCGCGCGTCTTGCGTGGGGCGACCGATGGCCAGGGAAAGGATCAAGCGCCGCCCCGTCGCCGGATCGACGCCGTTCCTGTAGCCCGCCTCGGCCATCAGCCGGTGCGCTTTCGCCAGATTGAAAGCGTAAGGATTGGGTTCGTCAAGACGACCGTCCACGCCGGGGGGGACGGGCCCGTTCGCCGGCAGGGCGCGGTTGTTGAGAAAGGCGCACCAGGCGGGCGCGTCGAATGCGCACGAGAGCGCTTGCCGCAACTTCTTGTTCGGTCCCAGCACCGGGTCGCGCATGTTGAAACCTATGTAGCGCACGTCCAAAGCATTCATGCAATGGAGCGTCACGCCTTGCGCCTCAAGCCGCGGATCTATCCTGCCGTTCGCATCCACCACGGCATCCCAGTTGTCGCGCGAAATCTCCCCGAGGAAATCGAGCTGGCCGTTTAGAAACATGAGCCATTGCGTGGACGCATCGTCGACCACAAGATAGCGGATCGTGTCGAACGGCTCGGAATCCCCGTCTGCCGGATTCGCTTTCCAGCCTCGCCAGGACGGATTGCGCACAAACACCATCTCATGGTTCTTCCACCAGGAGGACAGCCGGTAAGGCCCCGTACCCCGTCCTTTCGCATCCGGCACGGCGGAGGTTGTGATCGCCATCATCCACGGGAAGACGAACTGCCGGGTCTTGAGCGTCACAACGAAACGGCGTGAATCCGGCGCATCTATGGACGACACGTTTTTCAGCGTCCACCCGCCGGGAGAGGCCGCGGCCGGGTCGCGCACGCGATCCAACTGCCTTTTCACGTCATAAGCCGTCAACGGCGCGTCGTCAACCATTGCAAACGTGTAAACGAGCCCGTTTGAAGAAACCTCGGGAAGCTCGCAAAGCCCGGGAATCAGTTTGTAGGGACGCGCCGCGTAATCGATCGTGAGCGGCGTTTCGTAAACAAGTTGAACAGCCTTGGAGTCGTAGACCGCCTGCGCATCGGCAGGATCCATCGAATTGACGCGTTCCAATGTCCGCGTGAAGGTTGCCGCCAGCACAAGACCGCTCGCGAGAACGCCCGTCATGCATGAATCTCCAGCTTTATGGAGAACTTCGCAGGCGCGCCGGGAAGCGCCGCGACGATCCGGCGCACGGCCGCCAGCTTCGGACGCACAATGAACGCCGCGGGCGCATTGCGCACAGCCAGAAACAGAGTGCCGTTCTCGAAGCGGAGCGGACGAGCCCTTAAATCGGGGAAGAGCGACTTCCACCGGTCCGCTATCTGCGCAAAGAACGGATTCCGTTCCAGATAAAGCGACTTGAACGAAAACTGGACGGCGTCGGAGAACGAGCGGAACCGGCCGCGCGACTCCGGCTCAAGAGGCTGCCAGTTCACGCCATTCTCAAACGCCATTACTTTGCTTCCGTCGCTTTTTTCTGCAGCCAAGCCTCGATGAACGGCTGGATATGGCCGTCCATCACGCCATTGACGTCGCTCGTTTCGTACTGCGTGCGCAGGTCTTTTACCATGGTATAGGGGCAGAAGACGTACGAACGGATCTGGGAGCCCCAGCCATTCTCGCTTTTCGCGCCATAGAAGCGGTCCATCTCGGCGCGCTTCTGGTCCTCGTAGTATTCGTAGAGCTGGGCGCGCAACATGTTCATCGCCTTTTCCTTGTTCATATGTTGCGAACGCTCTTTCTGGCACGCCACGACAATGCCCGTGGGCAAGTGCGTCAACCGGACGGCAGAGTCGGTCTTGTTGACATGCTGGCCGCCGGCGCCGCCCGAACGGTAGGTGTCGATGCGCAGGTCTTCGTCCCGGATCTCGACGTCGATGTCGTCATTGATCTCGGCGACCGTCTCCATCGACGCAAAAGAGGTCTGGCGGCGCTTGTTGGCGTCGAAAGGCGAAATGCGCACCAGGCGATGGATGCCGCGTTCGGCTTTGAGCATGCCGAACGCATAGGGTCCTTCCACACGGAAGTAGACATCTTTGTACCCCGCCTCCTCGCCCGGCTGGGAATCGTACTCCTCGACCTTCCAGCCCTGGCTTTCGGCATAGCGCTGATACATCCGGTAGAGCATGGCGACCCAATCGCACGCCTCGGTGCCACCCTGCCCGGCATGAAGCTTGACAAAGACGTTGCACGCGTCGAACTTGCCGCCCAACAGGGACTGGAGCCGGATTTTGCCGAAGTAGGCGTCCGCTTTCCCGCATTCGTCGATCGTCTCGCGAAGCGCCGTCTGGCGCGACAGCCCCTCTTCCATTTCGGCGAGCTCCAGGAGGACTCCCGCATCTTCTATGGACTTCAGCAGCGCATCGTACGGTATGATATAGGCGCGTTCGGCGTTCGTGGCGGCAATGACATCGCGCGCTTTCGTCGCGTTGTTCCAGAAGTCGCCTTGAGACTGCTGCGCCTCCAGTTCGGCCATATGCGCCCGCCGCGCATCTATCTTGATGTAGGCGGCCATCTCGGCCGCCCGCTTCTTCAAATCTTCGATGCGCGAACGGACTTCTTCGCTCTCAAGAAGTTTCTCTTTTGCTTCTTCAGCCATAGCCGGACGGATTACTTCGTTGAAATGCGGTCGTTGTACTCGCCGGATTCCGTGTTGATGCGGATAAGGTCGCCTTCGTTGATGAAAAGCGGCACGGCGAGCGTGTAACCGCCTTCGACCGTCGCCGGCTTCGTCACCTTGCCCGACGCCGTATTGCCCTTCACGCCCGGCTCGACCTTGACGACGCGGCGTTCGACGAGCTGCGGCAAATCGACGCCGATGACCTTGTCGTTGAAGAAAAGCGCCTTGACTTCCATCTGGTCCATCAAGAAGTACTTCTTGTCGCCCATGACCTCATAGCTGACGCGGATTTCCTCGAAGTTGTCGTCCGTGAACACAAACGCCTGGCCGTCGTCGTACGAATAAATGACCGACATCTGCGTCAGGTCCGGCTTTTCGAACTTGTCGCCCGAGCGGTAGCTCTTCGACATGCCGCCGCCCGTCATCATGTTGCGGAGCTTGCAGTTGTAGATGGCCTGTCCCTTGCCCGGCTTCGAGAAGTCGAATTCGGTGATTTCCCAAGGTTCGCCGTCAATCAAGAGCTTCACGCCTTTGTGGAGTTCGCCCGCGCCAATTACTTCGCCCATTTGTATCTCCTTTTTTGGAACATTTCCGTTAGTTTGGTTTGTATTACATCAAAATCTCACAGATACGGCCACTTGAAGAGGGCGCCCGCCCACGTCAAGCCCGCGCCAAAGCCCGCCAGCGCGATGGTGTCTCCGTCCTTGAGCACGCCCTCGCGGACCGCTTTGTCGAGGCAAAGGGGAATCGAGGCGCCCGAGGTGTTGCCCACCGTCTCGAGGTTCATGTAGAACTTCTCGAGCGGCAGTCCCATGCGGCGCGCGACCGCCTCCAAAATGCGCTCGTTCGCCTGGTGCGCGTAGATGCGCGCCAGATCTCCGGGCTTCATCCCGGCCTTCGCGCAAAGCCCGGACACGATTTCGTCCAGTTTCTTCACGGCGAAATTGAATACCGCCCGTCCCTGCATCTTCATGTAGGCGATATCGCGTTGCCGCGGCGTCTCCTTGATCGGATCCGGCGAGAGCGGCTGGCGGCAACCGCCGTCCAGCGTGATGAACGCCGCGCCGGAGCCGTCCGCCCCAAGCAAAAGCGGCTTCGAGGCGACGGGACCGTTTTCTTCCGAAACGAGAACCGCCGCGCCCGCCCCGTCGCCAAAGAGCATCGAGACCGTGCGATCGCTCCAATCCACCGTGCGCGAGAGGACTTCCGCGCCGATGACGAGCGCCTTCTCGCCCGGGTGCGCCAGCAGCCAGCACCGCGCCATCTCGAGCGAATAGACAAATCCCGAACAGGCCGCCGACAAATCGTACGCCGCGGCATTCTTCGCGCCGATCTTTTCCTGGATGATGCACGCGGTGGACGGGAACACCCCATAGTCCGGCGAGGACGTCGCCGTGACGATGAGGCCGATGGCGTCCGCCTTGACTCCGGCCGCCTCCAGCGCACGTTCCGCCGCCTGGGCGCCCAGATCGCTCGTCGCCTCGTCGTTCGCCGCAAAGTGACGCGAATGGATGCCGGTATGCGAATAGATCCACTCGTCCGAAGAATCCATGTAATCCGCGATGTCGTCATTGGTGACGACTCGCGCAGGCAGATACGAACCCGTCCCGGCAATGCGAATCGAACAGCCCATCAGCGTCTCCTCACCGTAACCTCAATGACGTTGACCTGGTTGCGCAGCTGCAGGATGACCTGCTGTATGACCTTCTCGGACGCCAGCACGTCTATCTTCATGCGCGAGACGGTGCCGTCTTCCGTAGGCCCCACGTTCAGCGTCTGGATGTTGTACCCGCGGCCTGAGATCAAGCCGACGATCCGCGCCAGAACGCCCGGACAGTTCTCCACAAAACAGTTCAGCCGGTAAATCTCTTCTTTCTGCTCTTTCATGTCCATCCCGCCTCTCAGTCGAAAATCGTGTTTTCAATCGTCATGCCGCCCGGAATCATCGGATACACGTTCGCGCGCGGCTCGACAATCACCTCGACGACCGACGTTTTCCGGGAATGCACGGCTTTGCGGATCGTTTCCTCCAGCTTGGCCGGATCGATCACCCGGTATCCCTCCGCGCCATGCGCCTGGGCGAGCTTCACGAAGTCCGGCAGATAGTCGTAGGTGAGCGCCGCCTCGTCCAGATGCTCGTTCGCGCACCGCCCTTTCGGGGAGAGGATGGAGCCCACGTAATTCTTGTTGTAGACGATCTCCTGCCACTGGCGCACCATCCCGAGGCAGCTGTTGTTGATCACCACGAGCGTAATCGGCAGCTGGTGTTCGACCGCCACGACCATCTCCTCGAACGTCATCTGCGCGCCGCCGTCGCCGCACACCGAAACGATCTTCGCCTCGGGATGCGCGAACGCCGCGCCGATCGCCGCGGGGATGCCGAAGCCCATCGTACCCATGCCGCCGGACGTCAGGAAATGCCGCGGCAGGGAGTGGCGGAAGTATTGCGCCGCCCACATCTGGTTCTGGCCCACGTCCGTGACAATCAACGCCTCGCCGTCCGTCGCCTTGTCGATGGCCTCGATGACGGCCTGCGGCATGATGACGTCCTTGTGCATCGGCTTGTAGCCGGCCGGGTGCGCCGCGCGGAAGCCTTCGACCTCCGCCAGCCACTCCGCATGGTCCGCCGCCTTGACGCGCGAAAGAACCGTGGTCAGGACATCCTTTATGTCCGCCACGATCCCGAGATTCACGCCCACGTTCTTGCCGATGGAAGCCGGGTCGCAGTCCACGTGCACGACCTTGGCTTTTTTGGCGTACGCCGAGAGCTTGCCCGTCACACGGTCCGAAAAGCGCGTCCCCAGCGCCAGCAGGAGGTCGCACGAGGCAATCGCCTTGTTCGCCGCCCACTCGCCATGCATGCCGGCCAGATGGAGCGCGAGCGGATCGTGCTCGTCGAACGAGCCGATGCCCATGAGCGTCGTCGCGACCGGGATGTTGGCACGGTGCGCCAACGCCGCCAAATCCGCCGCCGCGCCGCTCGAGATGACACCGCCGCCCGCGAAAAGGACCGGCCGCTTGGATTCGTTGATCATCTTCGCCAAGCGGTTGAGCTGGCTCGTCGTCGCGGAAGATTCGGGGTGGTAGGCCCGAAGCGAAACGCGCTCGGGATACTGCGCGGCGGTCATGCCGCGCTGACAGTCTTTCGGAATGTCGATGACGACAGGGCCCGGCTTGCCGTGCGTGGCGATATAGAACGCCTGCGCCACGATCTCGGGAATCTCGTCCGCCGAATGCACCAGGAAGCTGTGCTTCGAAACCGCGCGCGTGATGCCCGTCGTGTCCGCCTCCTGGAACGCGTCCGTGCCGATCAGGGAAAGCGGAACCTGTCCCGAAATGAGCACCATCGGGATGCCGTCCATGCACGCCGTCGCAAGCCCCGTCACCGTGTTCGTCGCACCCGGACCAGACGTCACCAGGCACACGCCCGGCTTGCCCGTCGCGCGCGCATAGCCATCCGCCATATGCGCGCAGCCCTGCTCGTGGCGGCCCAGCACAAACTGGAACTTCGCCGTCCCGAGGTGGTCGAATATATCGAGAACCTGCCCTCCGGGATAACCGAAGAGCACTTCCGTGCCCGCTTTCTCCAGCGATTCAACGAGCGCTTGCGCACCCGACCTCATACCCGATTTTTCCTTCATAGCTTTTGTCTGCCTTGACCTTCGTCCTTACTTCAGGATCCCAATAAATGAACACGCTTGTCCGCCGCGAGCCTGTGCGGACAGGCAAGAGCCGCCTTCCCGCCGAAGGCGTCCACGCTGTCTATTTGCGAATTCTCTCCAACTTTTCCAGTCATGAGGGATATATTATATCATAAATCGCCGCTTTTTGCAGGCAAATTCGACACCGGAAAATTGTTCGCCCCGTCCAGGCGGATGCCGCCGGCGCACAGGACGCCATCCCGCGGCGCACTGAGATGGCCAATGGGACACGGCTGCGCCGGAACGACGAACCTCTTCTCGCGGAGGAATCAACTCCGGCGCGTGTCCAAGGGGCCTGGCAAAGCCCCGCCGCCGGCTTTCCTGGGCGTCCCCGACGGCCCAAACCCGGTGCGCGCGCCTGTCACTGACGCGCCGCCAGCACGGGACAGACCGTGCCGGAATCCGGATTCGTCCACGCATGCGGGAAGGTGCGGCACTTGTCCGGTTTGACGGGGTTGATGCGGCAGAGGTTCTCCGCCGTCAACCAGACGCACGCGCCGTCCGGACGGCTCGACAGGACAAGACCGCGGCGATCCGGGGCGAGAACCGTGTCTTCCGCAATGAAAGCCGCCTCGGATTTCCCCAGAAACGCCGCGATGCGGGCTATCTCGGCATCCGAAACACGCACTATGCCGTCCGGAATCCGGCAACACGCCCCGCAACAGCGGCATTTGAAGGCGAACCCGGAAGGCGTCCCAGATGATGCCTTGTCCGAAGCGTCGCCATTCCCCGGTCTCTCGGGTTGCACAATGCGGGTTGTCAGGGAAGCCGGCATTCGAAACGGTGGGTCCCCGCTCCGTACGTTTTCGCCGCGGAACCGTCCGGCGGGCGCACGACGGCCGTCGCACCCTCCGGGATGGTGAAGTCCCAGATCCACATGTCGCCCTCATACCGCCACGCGCTCGCAACAAGGCCCGCCGCGGACTTGTAGGACGCCTTCGCGAACCCCAGCCGGCGGTCGGGACGCGGCGCGAGGACAAGTCGCTTGAAGCCCGGCGTCGCCGGATCCGCCGCGATGCCGGCGACATGCTTGTACATCCACGCCAGAACCGCCCCGTAGGCGTAGTGGTTGAAGCTGTTCATGCCCACAGGCCCGAAACCGTCCTTCTTCGTGTAGCTGTTCCACCGCTCCCAGACCGTCGTCGCGCCCTGGTCGACCGAGTAGAGCCAGCTGGGGTTCTTGTGCTGGAGGAGCAACCCGTAGGCCGCATCCCATTCTCCCTCCTGCGCCAGGACGTCCATCAGAAAGCCCGTCCCGAGGAAGCCCGTCTGCAGGCAACCGCAGTGCGCCGCGATGGAATCGAGCAGGATCTTCTTCGTCCGCTCCTTCGCCGCGCCTTCCACGATGCCGAAGCGCAGGGCGAAGACGCACGCCGTCTGCAGATCGCGCATGGGCCCGAGAAGCAACCCGTCCGCCTCGAGGAAGTTCGCGCGGATGTGCGCCCGGGCGCGCGCGGCGCTTTCGCGGAAGAACGTCCCGTCCTCCCCGATCGCCGCGGACATCTCCGTCATGAGCTGCGCATCATAGAGCCAGTAGCACGCCGCCAGGAAGAGCCGGTAGTTGCGCGCGTCGGGATCCTTCTGCCAGTTTCGCCAGGAGCCGTACTTGTTGCCGCTGGTTTCGAACTTCTCGTAGGAGAGCCAGTCCGCGTAGATGTAGTTCAGCTTGTCCTCGAAATTGTAGCGCGTTTCGTCAAGCTTGCGCACGAACTTCGCCATCGCGGACCAGTTGGCGCGCACGATTTCCGTATCGCCGAACTGCTTCCAGATCGTCCAAGGCACGATGACGCCGACGTCCGCCCAGCCGAGACTGAAGGTCTCGTTGCCGTATTGCGCGTACGGCGCGACGGAAGGATAGCCGCCCTCTGCGCACCGGCTGTCGCGCAAATCGCGCGTGAACTTCGCGAAGAACCGCCGGGTGTCGGCGTTGAACGCGCCCGCCTCGCAAAAGACCTGCGTATCGGCGGACCAGCCGAGGCGTTCGTTCCGCTGGGGGCAGTCGGTCGGCACGGAGAGATAGTTGGAAAGCTGCCCCCAGTACACGTTCCGGATGAAACGGTCGAGGCTCGGGTCGCCGACCTCCAGACGCCCGAGCTCCATCTCCTTCGCGATGGAGGTGACCGGCACGCTTTCCATCTTCTCGATCGTCACGGGCGCCGTGGCCGTCACGGAGACGTACCGGTAGCCGAAGAACGAGAAGCGCGGCATGTAGACGGCCGGCGCGGCGCTCTCCCCTTCCCCGAACGTGTAAACGACGCGCATGCCCTCGTTCGGGCAGCGCAGGTTCAGCCGGTAGACCGAGCCCGCCGGACCGTCGTTCCCGCGGACCTTCTCGCCGTTGGCGTCGTTCAGCATCTCCGCCGGCAGCGCCGTCAGCGTCGTCCCGGGCGCGGCGCGAAACGTGAAACGCGGCACCGCGGCGCAATTCTGCCCGAAATCGACGACCAGCGTCTCGCCGGGAACGACCTGCAGGGGCTCGCCCGGCTGGAAGACGCGCATGCGCACCACCCGTCCGAAACGGTTGGAATCCGCCCCCATGACGCCCTTCCAGCAGTAAGCCTCTTTCGGTTGCCGCGCCAAATCCTCCCGCAGGTGCACCTCGGCGCCCACGGACGGGAGAACCTCGCCCGCGAATTCGGTGTTCGCCTCCGTCTTTTCCGGGAACAGCCCCGTCCCGTCCGTCGGATTCTTCCGCCGCGCATCATACTCCTCGCCGTCGAAAATCGCCGCGTGCCGCACCGCGCCGGCCACGCCGCCCGCCCATTCCGCCGCGCGCGTGCCGATCGTCTCGCGCGAACCGTCCGCGTAGACGAGCTCCAGTTCGCCGCGGAAAGCGCTCTTCTTGCCGAAGAAGTTCACGATCTTGTCGCGCCACCACCCCGCCGAAACCTCCGCGGCGAAACCATTGACCGCCCCTTTCGCGCGATCCAGAAGCGGCGTCACGTCGTAACTGAAGGCATAGCGCGTTTTCTTCACGTGCGTGAATCCCGGCTTGAGGAAGTCCTTCCCCACCCGCGCACCGTTCGCGTAGACGTCGAAAACGCCCAGCCCGGAAACGGTCCAGCGCGCCGAAGCGATTTCGCCGCGGTTCGTGACGGCGCGGTAAAACCAGCTCGTCCCGTCCGCCGCGCGCGCGCCGTCGCGCACCTTGCCGGCAAACACGGGCGCGTCCTTCACCGATAGCCATTCGCTGGCGGCCGGCGAAAAAGCCGGCGCCCCCGCCGCCGCGCAAAGGGGAAGCGCCCCCGCCAGAAACGCGCCCAACACACGCCCGCGGCGCTTCGCCGCCCGGCCGGATTCCGCTCTCAGGTCCATCTGTTCTCCTTCTCTTTCCATGACTCCCATGACGTTCCGTTCAACTCGGCAGACATTATAGCAAATCCGCGACGGTGTGTCCACGGGGAAAAGCGAAGCCGGACGTCGGGAAAGAGCGCCCGCTACAGGCAATAGCGGACGAGCCCCAGGTACTCCTTCCACAACGCCGCGTTCCGGTTGAGCGCGTCCACGGACGGATACCACTCCGTCGCCTTGAACGGCGCGCCCTTGCGCGAGGCGAAGTCGCACGCGGCGGGGACGACGTCCAGCTCCGGCGCATAGCGTGCGCACAGCTTTTCCGCGCGGCGCATGTGCCAGGCGCTCGTCACGAGCAGAATCTTCACGCGTGACTTTTCGGGGAATTTGCGCCGCAGGAGTTGCACGGTCAATTTGACGTTTTCTTCGGTGTTGCGCGCGTCGTTCTCGAGGAGAAGCGCCGCGTCCGGAACCCCCAGCGCGCGCAAAAACGGCGCATCCGCCTCCGCCGCGCCTGTTCCGGTCGGGATGACGTAAGGCGCCTTTCCCGCGGCGAAAAGCCGTGCCGCCTGCCAATTGCGCGCCGCGGAGTCCGACAAGTGCGGAAAAAGCCACTGGTCCGCGTCGAAACCGGCACCGCCGCCGAGCAGGATGATGGCATCCGCTTCAGAGTAGTCCGCGGCGTTTTGGAAGCGTTGCGCCGCGTAAGGTGCCTCCAGTCCCCAGGCGAGCGGACGCGTCACGAGCGGCGAAGACCAGACGAGCAGCCAAACGAGCGCCAATCCGCCCCAGAGCCGCGAACGGCGGCGGAAGACGAGCGCAAGCGCGATCAGCGCGAAAACCTGCGCGAGCGGATTGAGAACAAGCCACGCGGCCTTGTTGAGGTAGTACATCTTTTAGGGTCCTTATGGGATGGGTGGTCCGGATTCCGTCACAGAACCGCCTGGAACCGGGCCACCCAGTCCTGCAAACGGGCGGTCGTGTCGCATTCCACGATAAGCCGCAGGTAGGGTTCCGTATTCGATTTGCGCACGTTGAACCACCCCTCCGCATACTCTACGCGGATGCCGTCCATCGTCTCGCGCCCCGTTTCGGGCGGCAATTCCTTTTCCGCGACGGCGAGGATGCGCGCGATCGCCGCGTCTTTGTCCGCGACTTTGAAGTTGAGTTCCCCCGAATTCGCGTAGCGTCGGGCGACAGGGGCGACCATCGCCGAGAAAGACTGCCCTTTCGCCTTGGCCAAAGCCGCCTCGCCCAGAATGCGCGTCGCGGCGAGAACGCCCGAGTCGCACCCGGCGAATTCGCGGAAATAGTAGTGTCCGGCGAGTTCCCCGCCGCACAACGCGTGGACTTTCCGCAGGATGGGCTTGGCGAAGGCGTGCCCGACCGGCACCATGACAGGTTCGCACCCCATCTCCCGGATGGCCTCGATCGCCGCGCGCGAGGTGCGGACGTCGTGGATGATGCGCACGGGATTCTCGGGCGGCGCGGTCCGCAGCGTCGCCTGCGCCACGAACGGAACCAGGTAGTCCGGCTGGACGAATTCCCCGTTTTCGTCCACGAACATGGCGCGATCGGCGTCCCCGTCGAAGATAACGCCGCAATCCAGCCTGTTTTCGCGCACAAACGCCGCGATTTGCGCCCGCGCCTCGGCCTTAAGGGGGTTCGGACTGTGGTTCGGAAAGCGTCCGTCGGGCGTCGCGTTCAGAAGCGCGGCGCCGGGGAAGAGCTCCGCCGCCAAAAGTGCCGCGGCGCCGTTGGAACAGTCCACCGCCAGGCGCAGTTCGCCGAAATCGGGCGCATGTTCCTTCTGCCAGGCGACATACCGCGGCAATGCGTCCGGAACGGGCGTTGCAGGCGGCTCGGGGGATTCGGGGTCGTAGGTTGCCGTATCGGACAGCACAAGATGTTCGACCGCGCCCAGCCCGTTCGCGTACCCGACCGGCAAGGCCGTCTTCATGGACACCTTCAGCCCGTTGTCCGCAGGCGGATTGTGCGACGCGGTGACCATGACGGACCCGTCGAAACCGTCCGCCGCGGTGAAGAAGTACACCATCGGCGTCGTGCAGTGCCCGAGATCGGAAACTTCCGCCCCGGCTTCGACCAGCCCCGCCACAAGCGCCCGCTTCACCGCGTCGCTTGTCAGCCGGAAATCCCGCCCCACCAGCCAGCGTTTGCCCGGGACGACCCGCGGCAGGGCGCGCCCCACCCGGTAGACCGTCTCCAGCGTGAAATCGGTCCCAAAGGTCCCGCGCATGTCATATGCCTTGAAAAAACTCATTTCCCGACTCCTCCTCCTTGCAAATCCGGACGCCGCTCCGCCGTCAAACGCCGCGCTTCCGAAAGCCGCCACGCCTCTATTTTCGCATGGTCCCCGCTCAACAGGATGTCCGGAACCTTCATGCCGCGAAACTCGGGCGGATGGGTATATTGCGGCGGCTCCAGCAGCCCGTGACGCCCGAAACTCTCGTCCGCCGTCGCCGCCGGACCGCCCCCCAGGACGCCCGGCAGGAGCCGCACGACGGCATCCGTCATGGCCGCCGCGGCCAGTTCGCCGCCCGTCAGGACGAAATCGCCCAGGGAAAACGCGTCCGTCGCCAAGGTCTGTATGCGTGCGTCGAAGCCCTCGTAATGTCCGCACATGAAAACAAGATGGCTTTCCTGCGCCAATTCTTCCGCTGCGCGCTGGTCGAAACGCCGACCGG
>ERZ808246.488-NODE-488-length-32903-cov-4.452661_pt1 | contig 32903 bp, 27 predicted proteins | sample MGYA00521083_ERZ808246 | MGnify/ENA primary metagenome ERZ808246 (study PRJEB31516, sample SAMN03275577) | gut metagenome | biome: mammalia-associated habitat; material: feces | host: Papio cynocephalus | place: Kenya | collected 2012-07-07 ...
CCGATGCCGGGCACCAGGCAGTCCGCCGCGGCCACGGTCTTGCCGTCGTCGTTCATGCGCATATAGAAGGCCTTGATCTCCGCGGGATAATCCGTCACGAACACCGGGCGCTTGAACACCTCCTCCGTCAGGAAGCGCTCATGCTCCGTCTGCAGGTCCGTGCCCCAGTCCACCTTGAAATCAAAGCGGTCGTTGTTCTGCTTCAGAATTTCCACCGCGTCGGTATAGGTAATGCGGCCAAAGTCGCTGGAGGCCACATGCTCCAGCCGCTCCTTCAGACCCTTATCCACAAAGCTGTTGAAGAACTCGATCTCCTGGGGGCACTTTTTCAGAACGCTGGTGATGATATACTTGATCATGGCCTCCGCCACGTCCATGTCCCCGGCCAGGTCGCAGAAGGCCATCTCCGGCTCGATCATCCAAAACTCGGCGGCATGGCGCTGGGTGTTGGAGTTCTCCGCCCGGAAGGTGGGGCCGAAGGTATACACATCGCCAAAGGCCATGGCAAAGTTCTCGGCGTTCAGCTGACCGGAGACGGTGAGGCTGGTCTTTTTGCCGAAGAAGTCCTGGCTGTAATCCACCTGGCCGTCCTCGGTCCGGGGCGGGTTCGCCAGGTCCAGGGTGGTCACCTGGAACATTTCGCCGGCGCCCTCACAGTCGGACCCGGTGATGATGGGGGTCTGCACATACACAAAGCCACGGTTCTGGAAGAACTCATGCACCGCATAGGCCGCCACGGAGCGCACCCGGAAGGTGGCGGAGAACAGGTTGGTCCGGGGCCGCAGGTGCTGGATGGTGCGCAGGAACTCCACGCTGTGGCGCTTTTTCTGCAGGGGATAGTCCGGGGCGGACTTGCCCTCCACCTCCACGGACCGGGCCTTCACCTCCAGGGGCTGCTTGGCCGCCGGGGTCAGCACCACCGTGCCCCGGACGATCAGCGCAGCGCCCACGTTCTGGCCCGCGATCTCCTTATAATTGTCCAGCACGGAGGCATCCAGCACCACCTGCAGATTCTTGAAGCAGGAGCCGTCGTTCAGCTCCACAAAGCCGAAGCCCTTCATATCCCGGATGGTCCGTGCCCAGCCGCATACCACCACTTCCTTGCCGTCCAGGCTCTCCCCGTCGGCAAACAGGGCGGCGATTCTCATTCGATCCATAGCAATATCCACCTTTGTTTATCGTATTTAACAGTATGTATTATTATAAACACATTTTTTCATTTTGGCAACACATTTCCTCTTGACAAACAGGAAGAAGTGTGAGAATATAAGCACAAGATTAGTAAATAAAGTTTTGCTTACGAAAGGAGGTCGCCATGACACAGCGAGAACGACAGATCCTCAACTGGATCGAGGCGGATCCCATGATCTCCCAGCAGGAGCTGGCGGACCGAGCGGGCATCACCCGCTCCAGCGTGGCGGTACACATCTCCAATCTGATGAAAAAGGGCTGCATCGCCGGAAAGGGGTACATCGTCACCAGAAGCCCCTATGTCACCGTGGTAGGCGGCATGAACATGGACATCGGCGGCCGGCCCTACAAGGCCCTGGTGGGTAAAGACTCCAACCCCGGTGCCGTGCGCATGAGCCCCGGCGGCGTGGGCCGGAACATCGCCCACAACATGAGTCTCATGGGCCTGGATGTGCGTCTGGTCACGGCCTTCGGCGACGATGTGTACGCCCAAAAGCTGGCGGCGGTGTGCGGCGAGCTGGGCATTGACATCTCCCAGTCCCCGGTGATCCCCGGGGGACACACCTCCACCTATCTGTTCATCAACGATGAGACCGGCGACATGCAGCTGGCCGTGGCGGACATGGACATCTACGAGAACCTCACCCCCGGGGTGCTGTCCGGCCGCCGGCAGCTTTTAGACGGTAGCCAGGTGGTGGTGCTGGACACCAACCTCCCCGCCGAGAGCATCCGGTGGGTAGCGGAAAATTGCAAGGCCCCCATCTTTGCCGACCCCGTTTCCACGGCCAAGGCCGAAAAGCTCCGGCCGGTGCTGGGAAAGCTCCACACCCTCAAGCCAAACCGCCTGGAGGCGGAGCTGCTGTCCGGAGTAGCCATCACCAATGACGCGAGCCTGCGCCGGGCGGCGGACGCCCTGCTGGCTACGGGGCTGCACCGGGTGTTCATCTCCCTGGGGGCCGACGGGGTCTTTGCCGCCGACCGCAGCGGCCAAAAGCTGAAGCTCTCGGCCCTGCAGGGAGACATCGTCAGCACCACCGGCTGCGGCGACTCCTTTATGGCGGCCCTGGCGTGGGCCTATCTCCAGGGCAGCGACCTGGAAAAGTCGGCCCGGGCGGGCCGGGCGGCCTCCACCGTCACCATGGCCAGCGCCGACACCATTAACGCCGCCATGAGCGAGGATGCGCTGCTGGCACACATGTAAATCCGTTTCCACAAACCATATTTTATATAGTATAAAACAGGAGGTATTTCATTATGCTGAACCGTTATCTGGACATTGCACCCGAAGTGAAGCAGGCCCTGGATGAGGGCAAGCCCGTTGTGGCCCTGGAGAGCACCATCATCTCCCACGGTATGCCCTATCCCCAGAACAAGGAGACGGCCCTGAAGGTGGAGGAGATCATCCGCTCCTGCGGCGCCGTGCCCGCCACCATCGCCATCATCGGCGGCCGCCTGAAGGCGGGCCTCACTGCAGACGAGATCGACTACCTGGGCAAGGCCGGCCACGCCGTGACCAAGGCCAGCCGCCGGGATCTGCCCGTGCTGGTGGCCAAGGGCATGGACGGCGCCTGCACCGTCACCACCACTATGATGATCGCCGCTATGGCGGGCATCAAGGTCTTTGCCACCGGCGGCATCGGCGGCGTGCATCGGGGCGCGGAGACCACCATGGACATCTCCGCCGACCTGGAAGAGCTGGCCAAGACCCCCGTGCTGGTGGTCTGCGCCGGCGCCAAGGCCATCCTGGATCTGGGCCTGACCCTGGAGTACCTGGAGACCAAGGGCGTCACCGTTATCGGCTACGGCACCAAGGAGCTGCCCGCCTTCTACACCCGCTCCTCCGGCTTCGGCGTGGACTATGAGCTGGACACCCCCGAGGAGGTGGCCACGGCCTTCCATGTGAAGCAGGTGCTGGGCCAGGAGGGCGGCCTGCTGGTCACCAATCCCATCCCCGAGGAGTATTCTATGGATCCCGCCGTCATCAACAAGGCCATCGACGAGGCCGTGGCTGAGTGCAAGGCCAAGGGCGTGCACGGCAAGGAGACCACTCCCTTCCTGCTGGCCAAGGTGAAGGATCTCACCGGCGGTGACAGCCTGGACAGCAACATCCAGCTGGTGTATAACAACGCCCGGGTGGCTTCCGCCATTGCCTGCTCCCTGAGCAAGCTGGAGAAGCAGGGATGAATGTGGCGGTCCGTACCGCTCTGCTGGTGTGGCTGGCAGGCGTCAATGTTGTGACCTTTGCCCTGTATGGCATTGACAAGTACAAGGCTAAAAAGGGGCGCTGGCGCATCCCGGAAAAGACGCTTTTGCTGCTGCCGCTGCTGGGCGGCAGCGTGGGCGGGATCCTGGGCATGGCGGTCTTTCACCACAAGACCAGGCACTGGTATTTCCGCATCGGCCTGCCGGTGATGTTTCTATTGCAGGCAGCGCTGGCGGTGTACCTGGCGGCGCGATAAAACAAGGAAAACAGCAAACAGCACCTCCCGGTGGGAGGTGCTGTTTGCTGTTGGGTGGGGGGAATACGAATCGCCACGGGCGCGCTGCGCCCTCGCAATGACATGTTTTTTACAAGGAGTGCCGTGTAAACCCGGGCGGCGGGACACATGGGTCCCGCCCTACAGGAAGCTTCGTAGGGCGGGGTCCCCTCACGCCGCCGCACGGTAGGCGCAGAGGTTTTCCCTGTTCCACCAGGCCAGCACAAGCGGGTCGCGCGTCGCGGATGGAGACGCAGAGACGACACGAAGGCAAGACACGAGGTTTGCGCAGACCAATTCGCGGGGCAAGCGGGGACCGGCGCGGGCGGCACCTCAGCCGCGGAAAGGATTTCAAAACCATGGGTTTTGACGGCGTTCTTTCCTCCCTTTCTTTCGCCGCAGAAAGAAAGGGAGCCGCGGTCGGCAGCGCGGATACAGGCAGGCCTATGGGTTGGGTATTACGGATCGCCACACCAGTGACATCGGTCACTGGCTCGCAATGACAGGGTTTTTCATATGGAGTGCGGTGCAAGACCGGGCGGCGGGACACATGGGTCCCGCCCTACAGGACATTTTGCAGGACAGGGCCCGCGTGCCCTGCCGTGTGGGCGCGGTGGTTACCGGGCGGCGGGCTGGGGGCAGCCCGCCCTACGCATAAATCGAAGGCTGGTGTGGGCGGGCCGATGTGGGCATCGGCCCCTACGGGGAACAAGGAGTACGGTACGTGGCGGGCCGGATGCAGACCGCCATACGGTTAATGGGAAAATTTGGTGCAGGCCCGGTTCGGGGCGTCGGGACGCCGCCCCCTACGGGCTGTGGCAAGAAGTGCGGTGAGGGCAGAAAATCGACAGGGGCGGACAGAGTTTGTCCGCCCCTGTGGGGGATGCTTTATTTCACCGGACAATAATGCCCTCATGGTCTACGGGCAGGGGGAGCTGGCGCCAATGGCCGGGGAGCTCAGAAAGACGGGCGGCAAGCTTTGCGTCAAAATCCGGGTCCGCGGACAGGCACAGCAGGGTGGGGCCCGCTCCGGAGATAAAGAACGCCACGCAGCCGCAGCTCCTGGCCAGAGCCTCAGCCTCGTCAAACCCGGGGATCAAGGTACGCCTAAAGGGCTGGTGGAGCTTATCGCGCAGGGCCACAGAGATGGTCTCCGCATCACCCTCCTCCAGGGCCCGCAGCAGCACGGCGGTACGGGAAACATTGAAAATTGCATCGCCGTAGGGGACTTCCTTGGGCAGGACGCTCCGTGCCAGGTGGGTGGAGAGCTGGAAGTCCGGAATGAGGGCCGTGCAGTGCAGGCTCTTATGCAGGCTGTAGCGGGCGATATAGGGCCGCTCGTTTTCCACAAAGGAGGCGACCAGGCCGCCGAAGATGGCCGGGGCCAGGTTATCCGGGTGGCCCTCGATGTCGTTGCACACGGCCAGCAGCTCCGCCCGGGAAAGGGGCGAGCCGTGGTTTGCGTTGGCGCCGGCGGCACCGGCGGCGATGAGGGCAGCGCTGCTGCCCAGGCCCCGGCAGATGGGGATCTCTGTCTGAATGGAGATGCGCAGGCCCGGCATGGGCAGGCCCAGCTTAGAAAGCACGGCCTTGTAGGAGACCACGGCCAAATTCTCCTCCGTGGCGTAATCCGGCTCCACGCCCTGGAAGAAAAGGCCCTCCGGGAGTTCTTCAAAGGTCAACGTGTTATATAGAGCCAGGGCCAGGCCCAAAGTATCAAAGCCGGGGCCTAAGTTGGCGGTGGTGGCGGGGACGCGGACGGTCACCATTGCTTTTCACCCGCTTTCTGCAGAACATAATCCAGCATATCCTCCCGGTCGATGACGTCGGTATGCCGCACGGGCTTTTGCCGCAGGGAGGAGAGATTCTTGGGCACAGGCACGCCGGTGCAGGCATGAAGATCCTCCATGACGGCAAACTCGTCGTCTGCCACCTTCTGTCCCAGGGCGGAGAGGACGGCAGCGGGGAATTTATAGGGGCTGGCGGTGGAGAGGACCACCACCGGCGCGCCGTCCCGGTGCATGTGGATAAACTGATCGGCCACGGTCCAGGCCACGGCGGTGTGAGGATCACAGAGGTACTTTTCCTCCGCCCAGACCTTGCCGATGGTGCGAGCGGCGGCCTCGTCGTCGCAGCAGCCGCAGGAGAACTCCGCCTGGAGCTTCTCCAGCAGTTCGTTCGTCACCTTATAATGGCCCAGCTCATTCAGGTCCCTCATAAGGCCCGAAACATAGGCATCGTCCCCGGTGAGGAGGCTCAGCAGGCGCTCCAAATTGCTGGAGACCAGGATGTCCATGGAGGGAGAGGTGGTCTTATAGAAGGTACGGCGCCTGTCGTAAACGCCGGTGGAGAGGAAGTCCGTGAGGACGTCGTTACGGTTGGAGGCGCAGATGAGCCGCCCCACAGGCAGACCCATGCGCTTGGCAAAGTAACCGGCCAGGATGTCGCCGAAGTTGCCGGTGGGCACGCAGAAATGGACCTTATCCCCCACCCGGATACGGCCGGAGCGGACCAGGTCGGCGTAGGCCTTGAAATAATACACGATCTGCGGGGCCAGGCGGCCGATGTTGATGGAGTTGGCGGAGGAGAGACGCACGCCGGGCATGTCCTCCTCGTCGCAGGAGGCAAAAATGCGCTTGACGCCGGTCTGTGTATCGTCGAAATTGCCCCGGACGGCGCAGACCTTCACATTGCCGCCCTCCTGGGTGACCATCTGGGCCTGCTGCACGGCGGAGACGCCCCCGTGGGGATAGAACACGATGATCTTGGTGCCGGGCACATCCCGGAAGCCCTCCAGGGCTGCCTTGCCCGTGTCGCCGGAGGTGGCGGTGAGGATGAGCATCTCATCCTCGATACCCTCCATGTCCCGGGCCCGGCTGATGAGCTGGGGCAGCAGGCTCAGCGCCACGTCCTTAAAGGCGCTGGTGGGACCCCGGAACAGCTCCAGCACATAGCGGTCGCCCACGGGCACCAGGGGGGTCAGATCCTCCGTCTCGAACTTCCCGGCATAGCCCCGGCGCACCAGGGCGGGCATATCCTCATAATCCGGCAGCAGGGCCGAGAGGATCCGGGCGGACATGGTGAGGGTATCCTCCCGGATCAGAGACTGCCAGTCCAGCACGGGGATGGCCTCGGGCATATAGAGTCCCCCATCCGGCGCGATGCCCCGGAGTACGGCGGCCGCGGGAGTGGCCGTGAGGGCGCGGTTGCGGGTGCTTTGATATTTCATACAAGTTTCTCCAATCTTTTTCTTGCATTTTGCATAATGATATGATACACTGTCCCCAAGAAAAAAGCAAGTGTTTTTTATCAGTGGACAAAAAGGACTTTTTTGTCAGCGTGATTGAAAGCTTTGCATCAATTTCAAAAGAAAGCGAGTTGAAATTATGTTAAAGGTGCTGAAGTTCGGCGGGTCCTCCATGGCGGACGCCAAGCAGTTTGAAAAAGTGAAGAGCATCGTGCAGGCTGACCCGACCCGGCGGGTGGTGATCGTCTCCGCCGCGGGCAAGCGGTTTTCCGATGACCACAAGCTGACGGACCTGCTGTATCTGTGCTATGCACATCTGAAATACGGCGTATCCTGTGACAGCGTGTTTGACATGATCCGCTCCCGGTATATGGAGATCCGGGACGACCTGGGGCTGAAGACCGACCTGGAGACGGAGTTTGACGCATTGCGCCGGAAAATGGACGCGGGCATCAGCCAGGACGAGCTGGTGAGCCGGGGCGAATACTTCGCGGCCAAGCTCATGGCGGACTACCTGGGCTACGACTTCCTGGACAGTGAGCTGTGGCTGAAGTTCAATCTGGACGGCACGGTGGACCAGCAAAAGAGCTACGAGATCCTGGCCCGGGCGGCCTCCGGCCGGCGGGTGGTGATCCCGGGCTTCTACGGCACCATGCCCGACGGGACCATCAAGACCTTCACCCGGGGCGGCAGCGACATCACCGGCGCCCTGGCGGCGGCGGCTCTGGACGCGGACGTTTACGAAAACTGGACGGATGTGTCGGGCTTCCTCATGGCGGACCCCCGGATCGTGAAGGATCCGCTGCCCATTGAGCGCATCACCTATTCCGAGCTGCGGGAGCTGAGCTACATCGGCGCCCAGGTGCTCCACGAGGGGACCATCTTCCCGGTGCGGGAGAAGAACATCCCCCTGAACATCCGCAACACCAACCAGCCCGACCACCCGGGCACCATGATCATGGAGTCCTTCGATGAGACGGAGGAGCCTCTGGATGGGAACTTCATTACCGGCATCGCCGGGCGGAAGAATTTCTCCGTTATCACCATCACCAAAAACGGTATGAGCAATGAGGTGGGCGTGCTGCGGCGGATCCTGGAGGTGCTGGAAAAGTACCAGCTGGTGCTGGAATACCTGCCCTCGGGCATTGACAGCGTGTCTCTGGTGGTGGCGGCGGACAAGCTGCGGCCCTGCCAATATCAGCTGCTGGGCGACATTCAGAAAATGCTGAAGCCCGACAGCATCCACGTCACCGAGGATATGGCCATTGTGGCGGCGGTAGGCCGGAAGATGGCCTTTAAGCCCGGTACCTCCGGCAAGATCTTCGCCGCTCTGGGCGAAAACGGCATCAACATCCGCATGATCACCCAAGGACCCGATGAGCTGAACATCATCGTGGGCGTGGACAACAAGGACTTTGCCGGAGCCATCCGGGTGCTGTATAACAGCTTTGTGAAATAATAAAGGAGGAGCTTATCATGAAAAAGTATAAAGTAGCGATCCTGGGCGCAACAGGCGCCGTGGGCCGGGAAATGATGAAGGTTTTGGCGGAGCGGGCATTCCCCGTGGAGGAGCTGCACCTGCTGGCGTCCGCGCGGTCCGTGGGGCAGAAGCTCCAATGGCAGGGGCAGGAGCTCACGGTGGAGCCGGCCTGCGACGAGGCCTTCCGGGGCATGGACATCGTCCTGGGCGCGGCGGAGAATGACATCGCCAAGCAGTTTGCACCCGCCATCGTAAAGGCGGGGGCGGTGTTCGTGGACAACTCCAGCGCTTTCCGGCTGGATCCCGATGTGCCCCTGGTCATCCCCGAGATCAATCCGGAGGACGCCAAGAAGCACAAGGGCATCATCGCAAACCCCAACTGCACCACCATCGTGTCCCTGGTGGCCATCAACGCCTTGAACCAGGACAGTCCCATTGAGAGCATCGTGGCTTCCTCCTACCAGGCCGTGTCCGGCGCCGGCGCAGGCGGCCCCATTGAGCTGATGAACGAGGTGGAGGCCCTGCGGGAGGGCAAGAGCTACGAGCCCAAGGTGTTCCAGTATCAGATCGCCTACAACGTTATCCCCCAGATCGGCGGCGAGGCCTTCCTGGGCTACACCTCCGAGGAGATGAAGATGCAGAACGAGGGGCGCAAGATCATGCACCTGCCGGAGCTGAAGGTCAGCTGCACCTGCGTGCGGGTGCCGGTGGTGCGCAGCCACAGCGTGTCCATCGTGGTGCGGACCAAGGAGAAGATCTCCGTGGAGCGGGCCCGGGAGCTCATTGCCGCCGCACCCGGCTGCCGCCTGGTGGACGACCTAAACAGCAAGCAGTACCCCATGCCCCTGGACACCAGCGACCAGGATACCGTGTTCGTGGGCCGCATCCGGGACGACCTAACCTCCGACAGGGGCCTAAACATCTGGTGCTGCGGCGACCAGGTGCGCAAGGGCGCAGCCACCAACGCCGTGCAGATCGCCCAGCTGCTGGTGGAGTAAGCGGCAAAAATTTTCAACATTGCGAAGCCGGCTTGGACAAGTCGGCTTCGCATTTTGCTTTGCCTGTCCCTTATGGTAAGGTATCACGGATCGCCGCGGCCCGGGAGCGCGCACAAGACGCGCGGTGCAAAACCGAGCGGGCGGACAGGACGTCTGCCCCACACGGGGACGGGGGATGCGGATTGCCACACCAGTGACATCGGTCACTGGTTCGCAATGACACACAGCAAGGCGGGCAGCATGCGGCGGCACACATGGGTGCCGCTCTACAGGATGATTTGTAGAGCAGGGCCCGTGTGCCCTGCCGGGGAGGTGTGGTGTGGGGGGACGCGGATTGCCACAGCCAGTGTGCGCACTTGCTTCGCAATGACAGGATTTTTGCATGGAGTGCGGTGTAAGACCGAGCGGCGGGGTGCGGGCGGGGCTATGTGGGGTGTGGAATGAGCAAGTGGCCGCAGGCGCGTTTTTCAACCAAAAAAGCCTCCGGCGGAATTCCGCCGAAGGCTCTGCTTTTTCCTCAGAAATCCACGGTGCCGTCCAGCACCTTCAGGTCATAGGGCTCGAAAACCACATGGCGGTAGGCATCCACGTCCATCTTTACGCCGGTCCAGTCAGAATGGATCTCGCCGTTCTGCTTGATGAGGATGTCGTAGAGAATGGCGTAGGTGACGCCGTCGGCCCCCGTCTCCGTGATGGTGGAATAGGGCAGGGTCTTATGGTAGGTCATGTGCAGGCCCTTATAGGCAAAGTGGAAGCCGTTGCGCATACGGCAGCCGTCCAGCCCCATGTAGGTGAAATACTTCTTCAGATCCTGCAGAATGGGGTCGTTCTCCTGCTCATACAGGTTTTCCGGCGTGGTCTCGGTATAGTCGTAGCGGAACTGGATGGGGATCTTGTAGGGCAGGAAGCGCTCCACATAGTCCACCAGCCTGGCAGCGGGATAATTCTTATACAGCACACAATTGATGCGCGTGGGGCAGGCAATGCGGGCTACCACCTCGTCCGGCGACTCCTCCACATACTTCACCAAATGCCGGGAGATGTTCATGCAGGTGATCTTGTCCTTGTTCCGCTCGGTAAAGGCCAGCATCTCCTCCGCCGGGCAGTGGGGCTGCACGGGGAAGGTGGTGTTGATATAGATCTTGTGAGTGGGGGGAATGGCGTCCAGCATCTGCTGCAGGGCGTTCAGATCCGCCAGGGGCTCTCCGCCGGTGAATACAAAGTCACACGCCGGGGTGATAGCGTCCATGATCCGGATACTGTGCAGGATCGCCTCCAAACTGAAGCCGCTGCAATCGGCGTATTCCTTTTTATTGATACAGAACGGGCAGTGATTGGCGCAGTCATACGGCACAAAAACCGTGACGGTGGCGCCGCCTGCCCGGGTCTTATAAGGGTGGCTCATGTTGACGAATCTACCTCTCCGAAAAAAATCTCCCATACATCTTACAACGAATAATACCGAAAAGCAAGGAAAACATCCAAAAATCCGTCGTTATTTTCTTGACAAACGGCAGCGTTCCCTCTCAATAGGTTTTGCAGGCGCGCAGCTCCCGGCGGATCTGACGGAAGGCCGCCTCCTCCCCCTCCTCCTTCAGCAGCAGGAGCCAGCGGTCCAGCAGGGCGGCGGTCTCCTCGTTGATCCACAGGCGGCCCTTGGTGCGGTGGAAATAGTCGTAGGCCGAGGCGTCGGTATACTTGTCGCCCTGGTAGACCCGGCAGGCAGCGATGCGATCACAGAACATCTCCGCCACATATTTTTTCGGCATCTTGCACCCGCCCATGGACACCGTGCCGTCCTGGGCGATGCGATAGTCGATCCAGTACTCAAAATGGTGGCGGTTGCGGCCCTTGTGGTGCAGCCAGGACAGGCTTACCCCTGTCTCGCTGCGCTCCTGGTCGTTGGGGCTGCGGAAGCCCTGGTAGTATTTGGCGCTGCGCCAAAACTCCGTGGGGCTGTACTTGCTCAGATCGTGGGTTAGGCCCTGCCAATACAGGCCCAGCTTGAAGCAGTAGCGCCGCACCAGCCGGCGATGGCGGTTTACGGTTTTCAAATGTTCCCGAATGTGCATCCTTGGCCCCTCCCCTCCGGAAAGACACTGCTATCATACCACAGTTTGCGGCAAAAGGACAGGGGCAGCGGGCAGAAAAATGGAGAATGCGGCCAGGGTTTTTTCGTGGAGCTGTCCCCGGCAAAAAGAATCGACAAACGGGAAAAAATCTGTTATACTGCGTACAAAGGAGCGTGAGTGCAATGGACGATTTGATCCGCGGAATACGGGTACTGCACCAAAACGCCATCCGCATGGAGGCAGACGGGAGGGTGCTGTACTTTGACCCCTACGGCGTGCAGGACGCGCCCCACGACGCCGATTATATTTTCATCACCCACGACCACTACGACCACTTCTCTCCGGAGGACATCGGGCAGGTGGCCAAGGCGGGCACCACTCTCATCATCCCCGAGAGTGCCCGGGCCGCAGCGGAGACAGTGGGCCTGGCCGTGCTGCCGGTGCAGGTGGGGCAGTCCGCCGCCCTGCCGGGGGTGCGCTTCCATACCGTGCCGGCCTACAATTTAAATAAGAAATTCCATCCCCGGCCCAAGGACTGGGTGGGATATGTGGTGGAATTTGGCGGACGCGTCTGCTATATCGCCGGAGACACGGACGCCACGCCGGAGGCCCGGGCCGTCCGGTGCGATGTGGCGCTGCTGCCCATCGGCGGCACCTACACCATGGACCCCGGAGAGGCGGCGGATCTGGCCCGCGCCATCCGTCCCCGGGTGGTCATTCCCACCCACTACAGCCGCGCCGCGGCCGCCCGGCAGTTTGAAGACCTGCTGGCGGGAGATGTTCCCTGCCGGATCTTACTGGAAAACCTGTAATGGAGCTTTTCACGCAATCACCGAATGGAGGAAAGTCCGCAATGAATCACAGTTTTTTGAAAAATATGGCACTGGCAGCCCTGTTTCTGGCCATTGGGCTGGTGCTTCCCTTCTTCACCGGCCAGATCCCCGCTGTTGGAAAAATGCTGCTGCCCATGCACATCCCCGTGCTGCTGTGCGGATTGATCTGCGGCTGGCAGTGGGGCCTGGGCGTGGGGTTCGTGCTGCCGGTGCTGCGCTCGGCGCTGTTCGGCATGCCCGGCATGTATCCAACCGCCATTGCCATGGCCTTTGAGCTGGCGGCGTATGGCGCGGTCATCGGGTATCTGTACGCCCGGAGCAAATGGCATTGCGTCAAGGCGCTGTATAAGTGTCTGATCCCCGCCATGGCCGCCGGACGCGTGGTGTGGGGCGCCGTGATGGTCGTGCTGATGGGGCTGGGCGGCAGCGCCTTTACCTGGGAGCTGTTCCTGGGCGGCGCCCTGCTGAACGCCCTGCCGGGCATCGCATTGCAGCTGGTGCTGATCCCGGCGGTGATGGTGCTGCTGGACCGGACAAAGCTGGTGCGCTTTACAAAGCCGGATCCCGCCTGCCGACAGGCGGGGGGAGGGCGGGCAAAAACAAATAAAATATTAAATAGTATTCACAAGACAGCCCGGCATATGCGTATGGCAGCCCATGGGATCGACGGCACGATGTCACAACGATCCCATGGGCTGTTTTTTATATGTTTTGTGCCGCGCAGGACAAATTTTACCAACAAAAAAGCCGCATATTCTCGGTCCATCCGCTCAAACTATGCTTGCGATACCCAAACAGGCGAAAGCCGAGTACCCAAAGAAAGGAGATCGTGACTATGTCCAGCAAGAATACCAACAAGCTGAACGTGCCCCAGGCTCGTGCCGCTATGGATAAGTTCAAGATGGAAGCTGCCAACGAGGTTGGCGTCAACCTGAAGGACGGCTACAACGGCGACCTGACCTCTCGTGAGGCCGGCAGCGTGGGTGGCCAGATGGTCAAGAAGATGATCGAGTCCTACGAGAAGAACATGTAACCTGGCCTTCCCGTAAGAACGCATAAGAGCGCCTTGGAGCATGTGCTCCAAGGCGCTCTTTTTAAGTTTTTCACAGAGGCCGTCTTTATCCGCTTTTCAAAACAGGATCTGCACCTCGTGCTGGCAGTGCTGGTAAGCGGTGAGATCGTCATCGATCTCCAGGGTCGCCACATACCGCGGCCGGCTCCGTCCCTCCGTGATCATGCGCAGCACCTCCGGCCGCCAATCATGCTCCAGGATGCGGGAGCGATAGCAATAATACTCCCCCTCCGGCAGCACGACCACGCCGTCCCTGTCCGGCGGCAGCAGCTCCACCGTCATCATCCCCGTATGGGTGCAGCGGGGCGTCCCGGCCGCAAACCGATCCGGGTCCCACTGCCACAGGGAGTAAAATTGACGGTAAAACTGCACTGTGCTATACTCGGGGCGGTTACGCACCCGGCCATAGGCGGCATAGAAATCCTCAAAGCTCTGCTCCTGCTCCCACTGCACCGCTACGATGCTGCGGGCCGGATAATGGCGCACCTGGTAGGTGACGGCTTCATCCCGATGCAGCTGCGCCTCCCGGAAGTAATCCCGGTACCAGTCTATAGTCGCAACAAGGTTTGCCGCCTCCCGAATGCGCTGGAGCTGCCGGTCCTTCTCCTCCGCCAGGCGGCGGGTCAGAAGGTCAATGTCGTTGCCGGCGATGATCTGCTGAATGTCCTTGAGGGACAGCCCGCACTTGGTCAGGTAGCGGATGCGGTCGATATAGTGCAGCTGCTCCGGGACAAAATAGCGATACCCCGTCTCCCCATTGGTGTAGGCGGGCCGGATCAGTCCTATCTTGCAGTAATAGCGGATGGTCTGCACGGAAACGCCCATCATTTCGGCCACCTCGCCAATGGTATATCTGTTTTTTGCCATACTATCACCCGAAAATATTGTATCATTCCCGGCCCAAAGCAGCAAGATAAATTTCTCCTTGACTCTGTTCTCGGGACAGCCTTTATACTGAGATCATCTTACAGTAGGAGGTATTCCCGAATGCATGACGAAAGACAATGGGGCCAGGCCACCAAGGCCATCCGCGCAGGTCTGCGGGTAGACCCTACCACCCGGGCACTGAACACACCGATTTACGAAACCACCACCTTCGCCTATGAGGACATGGCCAGCTACGAGCGCATTTCCGCCGCCGCCCTGGCCTGGCAGCCGGATAACTTTTTCTACAGCCGCACCCAAAACCCCACCACCGCCGCCTTAGAGCGCAAGATCGCCGCTCTGGAGGGGACCGAGGATGCCGCCATCACCGCCTGCGGCATGGGCGCTGTGAACATGGCTCTGCTGAGCCAGCTGAAGACCGGAGATCATTTCATTGCCTCCGACGATATGTTCGTGGTCTCCAGGCTGTCTCTGGAGGACATCTATACCCGCTATGGCATCGAGCACGACATGGTGGACATGACGGACCTGGACAACATCCGGGCCAAATTCCGGCCCAACACCAAGGTCGTCTATCTGGAAGTCCTTTCCAATCCGCATTTAAAGCTCATGGATGTGCAGGCCATTGCCCGCCTGGCTCACGAGCACGGAGCTAAGCTCATTGTGGATAACACCTTCCTCTCCCCCTGCCTGCTGCAGCCCTACGCACTGGGGGCGGACATCGTTCTCCACTCCGCCACCAAGTATATCAGCGGCCACGGCGACGCCCTGTGCGGCGTGGTCAGCGGCTCCAAGGAGCTGATGGATCGGGTGCGCGTTATGGCCGATCGCCTGGGCTCCCACATCAGCGCCTTTGACGCATGGCTGGTCCTGCGTGGCGTGCGCACCCTCTCCATGCGGGCGCACACTGCCAGCGAAAACGCCCTGGCCCTGGCCCGGTATCTGGAGACCTGTCCCCAGGTGGAGTACGTCCGCTACCCGGGCCTGGAGAGCCATCCCCAGCACGCTTTGGCGCAGGAAATGCTGCACCAGGGCTTCGGCGGCATGCTGGCCTTCCACTTGAAGGGAGGCTATGCGGAGATGGGCCGCTTCGTGGATGCCCTGCAGCTCATCAGCAACGCCACCAGCCTGGGCGATGTAGGCTCCCTGCTCTATCCCATCCACAGCGACGACGGCCTGGTCCGCATTTCCGTAGGCTGCGAAAGCATCGACGATCTTCTGGCCGACATCAAACGCGGTCTAAGCGCCCTGTAACTTATCAGCGGGGTGAAAAGTTCTTTTCGCCCCGCCGCCCAGGCAAGAGAGACCCTTCTTGGGTTTCCCGCACACACCCTTTCTTACCGTTATCGAAAATCTTACCCACTTTATCGACAGTCTGACTTATAACCATAGGAGACAAGGAGAAAAGCTATGATCGACATTAAAATGACCCCTGCCCGGGCAGTGCTGGGCTTCGTGCTTCCCTTTGCCGTGGTTCTGACCATGGTGCTCTCCGGTATTGACATTTTTATCGCGCTCATTGCAGCGCTGGCCGTGCTGGTGATCTACGGCATGATCCTGGGCGCCAAGCTCAAGGACATGGAAAAGGCTATGGCCAACGGCGCCTCCGCCGTTATCGGCGCGGTGCTGGTGGTCATCCTGGTGGGCGGTCTCATCGGCGTGTGGATGGCCTGCGGCAGCGTGCCCGCCATGCTGTATTACGGCATCAAACTCATCAACCCGCAGATGTTCCTGCCCCTGGCCTTCATCATCTGCTCCATTACCTCCCTGGCTACCGGCGCCTGCTGGGGCACAGCGGCCACCGTGGGCGTGGCGCTCATCGGCGTGGCCGCCGGCATAGGCGTTCCCCTGCCCCTGGCCGCCGGCGCCATTATTTCCGACTCCCACTTCGGCGATAAGCTCTCCCCCCTATCCGACACCACCCTGCTGGCCTCCGCCACGGCCCGGGCCGACCTGTATGACCACATCGTCTCCATGCTGTATGACACCATTCCCGTAACGGTCATCTGCCTGGTTGCCTACTCCATCCTCGGTGCAGGCTACGGCAGCGGCGCCTCCAACCTCAGCGAGATCACTGCCATTACCGACGGCATCCAGGCGGAGTTCCGCATCAGCCTGTGGATGCTGGTGCCGCCGCTGGTCACGATCTTAATGGCGGTGAAGCGCGTGCCGTCCATCATCGTCTTTGGCTTCAATATCTTCTTCGGTATCCTGTGGGCCATGCTGTTCCAGGGCGCTGCCTTCACCGAAATGTGCAAGGTCGCCTTCTATGGCTACGTCAGCTCCAGCCCCGTGGAATCCGTCAGCAGCCTGCTCTCCCGCGGCGGCGCAGCCAGCATGGCCACCACCATCTATGTGTCCCTGTTCTCCGGCATGTTTGCGGGCCTGCTGCAGAATATGAAGATCCTGCCCACGCTCATGAGCCTGGCCACCCGGCACATCAAGTCCAGCAAGGGGCTTATCACCATGACCTCCGTCACCTGCATCCTTCTGATGGTGGGCGGCGGCGGTCAGTATACCACCCTGACCCTCCCCGGCACCGCCTTCCATGATACATACGAAAAGTATGACATTAAGCCCTGCGTGCTGTCCCGGATCATGGAAAACTCCGGCACCCTCATCGGCAGCATCATCCCCTGGGATGTGTCCGGCATCTTCCTGGCATCCACCCTGGGCGTGCCCACCCTGGTATACCTTCCCTTCGCGCTGCTGCCGCTCCTGTCCCCGTTCATGGGCATTGTCAACGGCTGGCTGGGCTTCGGCGTGTTCCGCACCAACGAACCCGTCCGCCTGACCCTGAAGCGGCGCAAGGGCGACTGATCCCATTCCTTCCAAAGACGGCCTGTCAGCCACATAAAAAGAGCGCCTTGGAGCATGCGCTCCAATGCGCTCTTTTCGGCTGCCGTCCGTATCACCCCGTCGGGATTTTTCGGCAAAAAACAGGCTTTCTGGGTCGGAGCCATCTTGACAGCGCGGATAAAATTTGCTAACATAGATAGGCCAAATGATTGGCCTTTTTTATGTGGCTCAGTTAATCCCCTCTAACCGATGGAGATGACTCGGGGCCCATTTACCGCAAGATCAATCCGATGGTCCGGAGATCCGGCCATTGGCTGCATCTAAATATCTGTATAGGAGGAAATTACTATGACCATGAAGAAAATCGGTATGTTTGCCGCCGGCGTGCTGTTCGGCACGGCCGGTCTGAAGATCCTCGGCAGCAAGGACGCCCGCAAGGTCTATGCGCACACGACCGCTGCCGCCCTCCGCGCCAAGGACAGCGTGATGACCACCGTTACCACCCTGCGCGAGGGCGCCGAGGACGTTTACGCCGATGCCAAGGCCATCAACGAGCGCCGGGCCGAGGCCGAGGAGGCTGCCGTAGTGGAGGACACTTCCGCGGAGGAAAGCAAGGCGGAGTGACCCATGAAATGCACGATCCTACATGAGACCCGGGGACGCATGCGGGTGCATCTGTGCTGCGGGCGCATGACGCTGGAGCAGGCGGATGTGCTGGAATACTACCTGCGGGCGGTGGACGGCGTGCAGGCCGTGAAGGTCTACGACCGGACCCGGGACGCCGTGGTGGTCTATGACGGCCAGCGGACGGAGCTGATCCGCGCACTGGGGGCCTTCTCCTTCGCCAAGGCGGAGGGAATGGACCTGGTGCCGGAGCACACCTCCCGGGCCCTGAACCGGGAATTTGAGGACAAGCTGGCCATGACCGTCATGCGGCGGTGCATTTCCCGGCTGTTCCTTCCGGTGCCCATCACCACCGCCATCTCCCTCTTCCGCTCCGTCAAGTACATCAGGGAGGGCTGCAAGGCGCTGCTGCACGGCAAGCTGTCCGTGGCGGTGCTGGACGCCGCCGCCGTAACGGTGTCCATGGCGCGGGGCGATTTCGCCACCGCCGGCTCCGTGATGTTCATGCTGCGGCTGGGCGAGATTTTGGAGGAATGGACCCACAAGAAGTCCGTGGCAGATCTGGCGTCCGCCATGAGCCTGCGGGTGGACAGCGTCTGGCTGCAGGTAGGCGACACGGAGGTGCTGACCAAGATCACCGACGTGCAGCCCGGGGACTGCATTGTCATCCGCACCGGCGGCATGATCCCCCTGGACGGCCGGGTGACCGAGGGCGAGGCCCTGGTGAACCAGGCCTCCCTGACGGGCGAATCCATGCCCGTGGCTAAGCGGCCCGGCAGCCCGGTCTACGCCGGGACCGTGGTGGAGGAGGGCGAGTGCGTCCTCCGGGTGGAAAAGAGCTCCGGCAGCGGGCGCTATGACCGGGTAGTCCGGATGATCGAGGAATCGGAAAAGCTAAAATCCACCGCCGAGGACAAAGCGTCCCGCATGGCGGACCGGCTGGTGCCCTACACCCTGGGCGGCACGGTGCTGACCTATCTGCTGACCCGGAACGTGACCAAGATGCTCTCGGTGCTGATGGTGGACTTTTCCTGTGCACTGAAGCTGTCCATCCCCATTGCGGTGCTGTCCGCCATGCGGGAGAGCAACGGCCGCCGCATCTCCGTCAAGGGCGGCCGGTTCCTGGAGGCGGTAGCCCAGGCGGACACCATCGTCTTTGACAAGACCGGCACACTGACCTACGCCATGCCCACGGTCGCCCGGGTGATCCCCTTTGACGGCCATGATGAGGCGGAAATGCTGCGCCTGGCCGCCTGCCTGGAGGAGCACTATCCCCATTCCATGGCCAACGCCGTGGTGGAGGAGGCCCGGAAGCGGGGCCTGAGCCACGAGGAATACCACTCTCAGGTGCAGTATGTGGTGGCCCACGGCATTTCCAGCATGGTGGAGCAGAAAAAGGTCCTCATCGGCAGCGCCCACTTCGTTTTCGAGGATGAGGGCTGCCGGATCCCGGACGGGGAGCAGGAGAAGTTTGCCGCCATTTCCCCGGCGTACTCCCACCTGTACCTGTGCATCGACGGCCGGCTGGCCGCCGTGATCTGCATCCACGATCCCCTGCGCCGGGAGGCCCGGGACGCAGTGGCCGCCCTGCACGGCTGCGGCTTTACCAACGTGGTGATGATGACCGGCGACAATCGCCGCACCGCCGAGTCCGTGGCCCAGGCCGTGGGCGTGGACGCCGTGTATGCCGAGGTCCTGCCGGAGGACAAGGCCGCCTTTGTCCGGGCGGAAAAGGCCAAGGGCCACACGGTCATTATGGTGGGCGACGGTGTCAACGACTCCCCCGCCCTTTCAGAGGCGGACGCGGGCATTGCCATCTCCACCGGGGCGGCCATCGCCCGGGAGATCGCCGACATCACCATCGCCTCGGAGGATCTGTTCGCCCTGGTAACGCTGCGGAAGCTCAGCGAGGCGCTGATGCGGCGCATCCACGGCAGCTACCGGTTCATTGTGGGCTTTAACCTGTCGCTGATCCTGCTGGGCGTGGCGGGGATCCTCCCGCCCACCACATCGGCGCTGCTGCACAATGCCTCCACCCTGGGCATCAGCCTGCGGAACATGACCGACCTGCTGGAGGAAGACAAAAACGCATAACGCGATCCATAAGCACCCGGGGAGCGCCTGCTGAGCAGGCGCTCCCCGGGTGCTTTGTTGGGTGATCTTGTATTTACCGATGCTATTAGAGGCGCGGCGGAATTTCCGCCGCGCCTCTGCTGCTATTTGGATTTGGTTATGGCCAAAAGGCTTACGCCTCCCGCTCCTTGCGCTTGAGCACAAAGGCTGCGGCCAAAAGCGCCGTGGGCAGAGCCACGATCCACACCAGCACGCCGCCATCGCCGGTGGCGGGCTCGTCGGTGCCGGGATCGGCAGGATCGGTCTTACCAGGATCACTGGGATCAGCCTTACCGGGGTCAGAGGGCTCCGTCTTGCCGGGATCATCGGGATTATCCGGCGTGGGGTTATCGGGATCCACCGGGGTGATGACTGCCTGGCAGACATCACACTTGCCGTCATGGTCGGCATCCACATGGCCGGTAGCGGGAATCACCCGGGTCTCGGTTGCGCCGCAGGCGCAGGTACGGGTCTCCACGCCAGCCGTAGTGCAGGTGGCGGGGGTGGTCACAGTCCACTTGCCGAAGTTGTGGGTGTGGCTGTCGATCTGAATGGTCACATCGCTCATGTCGTACAGGCTGGTCTGGCCGTTTACGAAGCGGTAGTAGGCCGCCAGAGCGTAGTAGCCCTGCTCGGTGGCCATGCCGTCCAGCTCGCCGTCCGCGGTGTGCTTGAAGCCGCCGCCGTCCACATAATAGCTGGCCAGTGCATCCAGAATCGTCAGACCGTTCTTGATGAAACGGCTGTCGGTGGCGGGGTCAATGCCCAGAGCGGTCAGCGCCACGATGACCTGGGCGCAGGATTCGCTGTTCACGGTGCCCCAGCTGCCGAAGCCGCCGTCAGCGCACTGCAGGCCGGAAAGGGTATCCAGAGCCTTGTTCACAGCGGCCTTAACGGTCTCGTTGGTCTCGTAGTAGGGAGCCAGGGCCTGGATGGCCATGGCGGTCATATCGGTGTCGGCGTTCTCGCCGGAGAGATCCCAGCCGCCGTCCGGAAGCTGGGCGTCCAGGATCACCTGGATCAGCTTCTCCCGGGTCACATCGCCGGAGGTGGGGTAGTCATGGCTGTCCAGGGCAATGAGGGTCCAAATGGGGCCGTTGATGCCCTGCTTCTGCACGAAGTCCATGCTGTCCAGACCCTTCAGCAGGTCATGGCCGCCCACATTGGTGACGTCCTTGCCGATGGCGGTCAGGGCCAGGATGATGCGGGCGTTGTCAGTGACCTTGACCCGGTGCAGGCGCTCATTGGCGTCAGCCTTGGCCTTCACATACTCCGCCACGGCGTCATAGTACCCGGCGGGCACGGTGCGGCCGGAACGGGCCAGACCGATGGTCATCCACTCGCCGCCCACGGAGCCGACACTGGGCGTGCCCAGGCCACTCATGTAGTCGCCGGTGGTCTTGTAAATTTCCTGCAGGCGCTTGCTCTGCTCGGCCAGCAGCCGGGCGTATTCCGCCTCGGCAGCGGTAAGCTTGTCATAATTCTTGACCTCGGCCTGCTGAGCCTCCGTCAGAGCCTCATAGGCATTCCGGGCCTCGTCAATAGCGTCCTTGGACCCCAAGGTCACCTCGCCGATGGCATCGATGAGCTTCTCCACAGGCTTGGCGGGCTTTAGGACCGCCAGGCGCGCTTCGGCGGCGGTGAGCTTGTCATAGTTCTTGACCTCAGCCTGCTGATCCTCCGTCAGAGCGTCATAGGCATTCCGGGCGGCATCGATGGCGCTCTCGGACTCCAGGGTCACCTCGCCAATGGCGTCGATCATATCGTCCACGGCCTTGGCAGCCTTCAGATCCGCCAGGCGGGTCTCGGCGGCGGTGAGCTTGTCATAGTTCTTGACCTCGGCCTGCTGGGCCTCCGTCAGAGCCTCATAGGCGTTCCGGGCGGCGTCAATAGCGTCCTCGGACTCCAGGGTCACCTCGCCGATGGCGTCGATGCGGTCCTCCACGGGCTTGGCGATCTTCTGATTGGCCAGGCGAGTTTCGGCGGCCAGGAGCTTTTCGTAGTTCTTGACCTCGGCCTGCTGGGCCTCCGTCAAGGCCTCATAGGCGTTCCGGGCGTCCGCGATAGCGTCCTCGGACTCCAGTGTCACCTCGCCGATGGCGTCGATCATATCGTCCACGGCCTTGGCAGCCTTCAGGTCCGCTAGGCGGGCCTCGGCGGCGGGCAGCAGGTCATAGTTGGTGACCTGGGTCTTCTGCTCCTCGGTCAGAATGTCATAGGCATTCCGGGCGGCGGTGATGGCGTCCTCGGACTCCAGGGTCACCCCGCCGATGGCATTGATCTTCTCAATGGCGTCGTTTACATACCAGCCCTCCAGCTTCAGGGACAGGGCGGGGATCTGAGACAGGACGTCGCCGATCGCCGTCTCCGTATAGGTGCCGGTGCCAACGCCGTAACGGGCAGCCCGGTGCGCACCGGTGACCTGACCAACTCCCTTCCCCGCGGTAATAGCGCCGGTCAGGGTGTAGGACAGCTCTGTCCAGTCATTGGGGATCGTAACGGTGATCACCTGCCGCTCGGGGTTGCCGTTGAAATCGTAAGTGCCTGCCCAGCTGGCTTTTCCGCTGGCAAACGCCGTATTATCCTCGCCCATCAGGTTGATAATGGGCGTGCGGTTATAAACGCCGGCCATCTTTTCCGCCGGGTTGACCAAGCCGTGGAACTGGATCTTCACCTGATCCCCGGCCTTGAACTCGGTGGTCTTGGGGAGGACATTGCCGTCTGCATCCAGGAAGTCATAGCTGACGCCCCGGGCGGTGACGACCTGGTAGGTCTTAACGCCGTCCTTCTCCACACAGAGTATGTGCCGGCCAGTGGTGAGGCCGGTGACCGTCACGGTGCCGTCGGCCGCCACGGTGACGCCGCTGTCGGTAAAGCCGTTGAAGGTCATCTTGTCGGCGACGGTAGAGCGGGCCACGGTCACGGTGCAGCCTTCCTCAGGCTTAAAGCTGTAGGATGCGCCCTGGTCGTCAAAGTAATAAAGAATGTCGTGCTCGGCATCCAGGGGGGTGGTCTTGGCGCCCAGACGGTCCATCACGGTATTGGTCTCGATGGCAGAGCCGTCCGCGCCCACGGTGACCACGAACACGCCGGTGAACTCCGGCCAAATGGCAGACAGCTCTGTGTAGCCATCCATGCCCTGGGCATGGGTCATGGCATCATAGGTCACCAGCACAATGGCGGTGCCGTTTTTATTGGCAGTCACGCTGGATATGCTGCTGTTATTGGCATCGGTGTTAATGGTCAGAATATCGCTGTCGTTTCCATTCACATCAATGACGCGGTAATGCACATCCGGCAGGGCGATCTCCTTATTTTGAAAGTGTTCAATGGCCTGCCAGTTGCGGAACACCTGCAGGTCAAAGGACTGTCCTACCTCTAGGTTTTTATAGCCCTTCTGGTTGACGGTCAGATACACATTGCCCAGGTCGTACAGGTTCTTATCGAATCCGTTGACCGTGGCCTTTGTGAATTCGCTGTCCCCGATGTGCAGGTCCTCGCGGGTAACATCAATGGTCTGCTGGGTATTCCACTGGTCAAAGGTCCAGTAGGTCACGCCATCCGGGTGCTGCACCCGAACAAAGTGATAATTATAGTTGCCATAGCCGCCAGCAGGAACTACCGGCAGGGTGAATGTGGCGCTGACGCCGTCTGCGCCTTCAGTGACCGACGCAGCCTCCGCAAACTCATAAGTCCAGTAGTTGCGGAAGGTACCTGCGCTGATGGTGGAGCCCTTGGGCGCGTTCACAGTGATGCTGGTTGCCTCAGGGATCGAGCCGGTCAGGCTGATATTGTTTTTTGTCTGCGTTCCTGTCTTGCTCACTGTGGTAGCCACATACTTGCCGGCCTTATCGCCTATGGGAGTGAAGGTAGCCTTGACGGTATCGCCCTGGACAAAAATACCGGAGGTGCGGGTAGTGCCATAGTTAGTGGAGGTGCCCGTCTCGGCCTTGCGGTTCATGCCATCGGCGCCCACCACCTGGTAGGCGATGGTGTAATCGGTGTTCTCGACCCAGCCGCTGTTGGTGGCATAGATCTCATAGACACGACTAAAACCGATGGAGGTGGTATCCTCCGCCACGGTGACAACGATGCCGCCGTTATACTCGCCGGCTGCATTGTAGCCCTGGACCCAGTAGTTGCCCGCGGGCAGACTTACCCCGGCGTACTTCAGACCGTAGCCGTCGGCCACGGTGCTCTTGCCGGCCAACAGGTCCACATCACCCTTGACGCCGCCGGTATAGCTATACAGCTTCAGGGACGCCAGCTGGGCGCTGTGCAGGCCCGTCAGGTCCACGGTGACCACGGGGATCTCCTTGACCTTGGCCGTGGGGTTGAGCAGGACGTAGACCTCCTCGTCCTCGTTGCTCACGGCGGTGAGATAGCCGGTGAAGCCGTTGGTCACGGTGAAGGTGGCCTGGCCCTTTTCATCGGTAACAGCGCCGTCAATAACGGTCACAGCACCGGTCTCGGGATCCATCCAGCCCAGCTTGGCCCCCTCCAGGGGCTTGGCCGCGGCCTTGAGGGAAGCGGGATCCTTATACAGGTAGCCGCTCATGGCATAGAAACCGGTAACGGTAGCGGTGACCTTCTCGCCCACCTGCATTTCGGCGGGTGCGTCCATCCAGGTGTAATAATCGGAATAGTAATCCTCGTCGCTCATGACATAGAAGTCCACCACGTCGCCGCTGAGCAGCGGGGTCTGGGTGACCATGGTGCCGTTGTAGCCGCCGCCATAGGCCGCAGGGGTGCCGTCGTTGGGATAGCCGCCGTTGACATAGTGGCCGCTGGCGTAGGTCTCAACGCCGAAGATCTTGGAGATCCAGCCGGTGCTGCCTACAGCCAGGTACTCCCCGGCGGTATCCTTGGTAAAGGCTTCGCCAAAGACCAGCTCGTGAGCCTTGACCAGTGCGTCCAGGGCGGAAACGCCCTCCACCTCATCGGTGAAGCCGTATTTCTCGGCGTCGATGCTGGAGACCTCCACCTCCTGGGGCGCGTGGAGATAGCTGCCCGCCGCCTGGGAGCGGACGGTGACCTTCACAGCGGTGGGAGCCGCCTGCTCCACGGTGATGGTGTACTCCTCGGCCTTTTCGACGCCCCCGTTCATGCTGGGCCAGGAGGGATCGCCGCACTTCACGGTGATAACGGTGCCATTGGCCACAGGGATCTCCGCCGTGCGCTTATACACTGTCTCGCCCACACTGGTGCGGACCTGGAAATTCTTGTTGCTGGCGGTGGGCGTCACCACCACGCTGCTGACATCGGCGGCCAGCTTCAGCGTGTAGCTGTGGGTGTCCTTATCGAAGGCGGGAGACAGCTCGCCGGCGCTGAAGGTAAGGGCCTTGACGGTGTTGTCATTGTTGCCCCAGCTGCCGCCCAGGTCATCGCCATAGGCGCAGGTGTACATGACGCGAATCTCGTCGCCGCTCTCCAGCTTGCCGGCTGCCACGGTAATACCGCTGAAGCCCACGTTGGTGAACCAGTCGTTCAGGGTTCCCATCCAGCCGGAAGCGGAGCCGCCGTCAAACTCAGACAGGCCGTTGAGCTCGCTGATGTAGGTAGTGCCGGTATGGGTGTATCCCTTGGCGTCCAACGCCTCAAAGACACAGCCCATCATGGTGGAGTCCTCGGTGAGCTTCACCCAGGTGTCCACCAGCGTGCCATCCCAGGGGGCGCCATCGTCTTTGGAATAGGTGGTGTTTTCCACAATGACATGGGTCTTACCCAGGTCACTGGGCGCTGCCAGCACGGAGGCAGGCACCAGGGACAGGGCCATGACCGCTGCCAGCAGCAGGGAGAGAATCTTTTTCTTCATCTCTTGCTTCCTTTCTTTTGAATTTTATGCAAACGCCTCTGGGGCGGATTTGCTGAGGAATCGGGGGCGGAGCGGCTTAAACTCCGCCCCCTATGGAAAGAGATGCGGCTGCTGCGCCGCTCGGCTTGACAAAAAAACGCCCGGCTGCCATAAGCAGCCGGGCGCAATGATCCCTTACATTTCGCGCTTCGACCCCGGGTATGGCAGTGGTCCGGGAGCAGCGCTCTGCGTATCTGACTTATCCTGCCCACAGCAGGCTTCACAGTGACCGTCTCGCGGGGATTTTCACCCCATTCCGCCGCCGGAGCTGACTCCGGCACGCGCTGTCCCATTATTCGGTTGTTTTCACTTTAACACACTCTGCAGCAAAATACAAGCCCCTTTTCGGCATTTTTTTCGCCGCGGAGGGCCTATTTCAGCCGCAGCGGCAGGCCGCAGAAGATCCGGGTAACGGAATCCGCCTGCCGGGCCAGGGCGCACACGGCCCGGCCCACCTCCTCCCTCCACAGGCGCCGGGTCTTATCCATAGGCACCACCCCGCAGGACACGTCCGTGCAGAGCACCACCGCGTCCGGCCGCAGCCGGGGCAGCACAAAGGGCTCCCCGGCGGCCACGGTGGCGTATACCGCCTGCTCCAGATAGCAGATGCAGCGGCGGGAGGTGTCAAAGCCGCCGTCATAGCGGGCCAGGTCCGCCTCCGTCAGATGAAAATGCTCCATAGCGTAGGCCAGCTTCCCCTGATAGGCCCCGCCGATGATGAGATCCATAGGCTTCCTCCTTACAGCAGCAGCAGCGCGGCGCTGCCGGCTAATTCACCCAGTGTAATGGCGGCGCCGGAGATGTCCCCGCACATGCCGCCCAAGTTCCGCCGCAGAGAAAAAACCGTGACAGCGGCCACGAAAGCGGCAGCCGCCGGGGCTGAAAAGCCCAGTCCGGGAACCGGCACGCCCAGGCCTATGCAGACCGCCCCCAGGATCCACGCGGCGGTCGCGCCGCCCCGGCTCCGGCCCATGGCATGGTAGCCGCTGGTCTCCAACGGTTTAAGGCCCAGCACTGCCCCGGCGCTGACGCACCGGACCCCGGCGCACACCAGGGGCAGGGCCCACAGCTTCCCCATCTCCGCCGGGCAGGACCACACGCTGTACCCGGCCATAGCCAGCAGCACCAGGCAGATAACGGCGAAGGAGCCCACATGGGAATCCTTGAGGATCTCCCGCCGGCGGGCCTGGTCCCGGCGGGAGAGCACCGCGTCACAGCAGTCCATGAACCCGTCCAGGTGGATAAAGCCCGTGAGGCACCAGGGGGCCGCCGTCATGCACAGGGCAAAAACGGGCCCCGGGGCCGAAAGATGCAGCAGCAAAAGGCCGATCCCCGCCCAGATAAGCCCCAAAACGCTCCCCAAAAAGGGCAGGCACAGGAGCATCTGCCGATAGCAGCCGCTGTCCCAGCGGCGGATGGGGTTAGGAATGGCGCAGAACATCCCCCAGCACATGGAAAAACCGGTGAACCATTTTTTCATACAGGCAGTTCTCCTTTGTAAACGATGCGGCCCCCGAAGCTCACCTCCGTCACGGTGTCACACGCGGCGGCCAGGCTCCGGTCGATATGGGCCAGGCCCCGGCGGTACTGCTCCGTAAGGTCGCCGTAGGCCAGGGCGTCGGAATAGATATAGTCGCTGACGAACACCATGTTCTTCAGCCGCCGGGTCAGAGCCGTCAGCTCCCGGGCCACCCGCTCCGGGGCGGTGAGATCCACGGACCCGTCCGGGCGGAACATCTCGTTAGAGAGCAGGGCCGTGACGCTGTCCAGCAGATAGGTGCCCTCGGGATCGGCATCCCGCAGCGCCGCCTCCAGTCCCAGGCCGCACTCGATGGTCTGAAAGCCCAGGCCCGAACGGCTGGCCACATGGCGAGCGATGCGGGCGCGGTCCTCCTCGTCGTGGGGGATCATGGTGGCCAGGTAATACAGCCGTCCCGGCCGGCTCAGATGTACGGCGGTCTGCTCAGCCAGGGTGGATTTCCCGTTTTTGCAGCCGCCGGAGAAAAACACAGTCATATCAGAAGCAGTCCTTTCCCCGGATTTCGTTCAGATAGCTGTCGTCGATGGCGGCGCCCTCAAAGGTCGCCATGCCCTCGGCGGCGGCGCAGGCCGCCTCCATCACCCGAAAAGCGATGGGGCACCCGCTGCCCTCCCCCAGGCGCATGCCCAGGTGCAGCCACGGGGCCAAACCCAGCTCCTTTACGGCGGCGGCATAGCCCACCTCGTGGGAGGCGTGGGAGGCGAAGAAATAGTCCCCTGCCGCCGGGCACAGCCGCCGGGCGCACAGGGCCGCCACCACGGAGATGAACCCGTCGATGACCACCGGCAGTCTCTGCCGGGCCGCCCCCAGGAACACGCCGCACATGGCGGCGATATCCAGGCCGCCCACCTTGCTCAAAACGTCCAGCACATCGTTTTTATCCGGCCGGTGCAGCGCCAGGGCATGGGCGATGACCTGCTTTTTCCGCAGGAAGCCCGCATCGGTCATGCCGCCGCCCCGGCCGGTGACGGCCTCCACCGGCAGCCCCGTCAGGGCCGCCAGCACCGCTGCGGAGGTGGTGGTGTTGCCGATGCCCATCTCCCCCGCGCCTAAGATGGCCACGCCCTGGTCCCTGGCCTGGCGGGCCAGCTCCAGCCCCGTAAAGACGGCCCGGGCCGCCTCCTGCCGGGTCATGGCGGGCCCCCGGGCTAAATTGCGGGTGCCGGGCAGGATCTTCCGGTCCAGGATGGCCGGGCAGTCATATTCGTCGGCGATCCCCACGTCCACCACCTGCACCTCATCGCCAAAGTGATGGGCCATGGCGCTCATGCCGGTGCGGTGCTTTGTCATGTTCACCGCCTGGGCCGCCGTGACGCTCCGGGGCGTCACGGATACCCCCTCCTCCACCACGCCGTTGTCCGCGCAGAGGACCACAATGCGGCAGGGGCGATAGGCCGGGCGCAGAGTTCCGGTGATGCCGCACAGGCGAATGTAAATATTCTCCAATTCTCCCAGGCTGCCCGGGGGCTTGGCCAGGGTGCCCTGGTATACCGCCGCCCGGGCCATGGCATCGGCGTCGGCGGGAGTGATATGGGTCAGCTCCTCGTGGAGCAGCTCTTCGTAATTCATAGCGTTAAAGATCCTTTTTCCAGCAGCCAGCGGACGTTCTCCTCCGCCTGCAATGTTTCCAGTGTATAGCTTAGGTGCCCCTCCCCCGCCAGAGTACGCAAAATTGTCTCCATGGGCACGGTGCCCCGCTCCAGCGGATCGTGCAGGTCCCAGCCGCCGGCGTTATTGTGCAGGTGCAAATGCCGCAGATAGGGCCTGCACACCTCCACCCACTCCATGACCGGAGTGTGGGACAGCTTCGCATTGGCGTGGCCCACGTCCAGGCACAGCCGCAGCCGGGGATCATCCACCTGGCGGACAATGTCCACCGGGATCCGGGGCGACGGCTCCATGACGTTTTCCAGGCACAGGACCATGTCCTCCGGCACCTGGAGCAGAAACTCCCGCCAAAACTCCACGGACTTCTCCACGAACCACTCCGGGAAGTACACCGTGGGGATAAATCCCGTGTGGACCACCAGCAGCCGGCAGCCCCAGTCCCGGGCGGCGGCCAGGGCCTGGGCATAGCGGTGCCGGGTTAGGCGCACCGCCAGAGGGTCGATGGCGGCGGGGCACAGCTCATTGAACGGCGCGTGGAACACGAACCGGTCCGCCGCCTGCCGGTGGCGCTGCGCCGCCGCCTGCACCTCCGGAATGTGATCGTCCAGGTTCACGGCGGTGCAGTACTCGGCGATCTCCAGGCCCAGGCCGTACCGGGCGGCGGTCTCGTCGCACCCGGCGGAGACGGTGGAAATATAGAGCTGGCTGCGGTCCATGGCGCTCCTCCTTTTTCTTTCATGCGGGGCAAGTATACCACGGCGGCCCGCCCTTGTAAAGCGGGCGCGGGTCTTTCCTCCCCGTCCTAAGGGCGCAAAAGCGCCTCCCGCTGCCGGGAGACGCTTCCTGAAATTTTCTCCGACCGCCGCAGTTTATGCCTCCGTCAGGCCGTTTTCCGCCAGGGCCTTCCGCAATATCGCCTCCGGATCATTGCCCTTGATGTCCAGTCCCTCCGCCAGGAGCAGCCGGGTGCTGGGGATGCCGAAATAGTCCTCCGCCAGGGCCTTCACATACCCGTAGCCAAAGCGCCCGTCAAAGGGGCCGCCGGACGTTGTGACATAGATCAGCTCCTCCGCCCGGCACATGCCCTCCGGCCGGCCGTCGGCGCCATACCGCGTCACGATGCCTGTGGCGTAGATGTTCTCGATATAGATCTTCAGCTGGGCCGGGAAGGACAGATCCCAGTAGGGCGCCGCGATGACGATCCGGTCCGCCGCAGCGAACTGATGGGCATAGCGGAACATCTCGCCGTCCAGCTCGCCCCGGGCCAGCAGCTCCTCCCGGTAGGGCAGCCGCTGGGGATCCATGGCCCGGATAGGCTCATCGTACAGCCGTAGCTCCTCATACGCCCCCAGCTTTTTCAGCAGCGCCCGGGCCAGCCGGTCCGTCCGGGAGTTGGGCCGGGGACAGCAGTTGATGTACAGGGTCATGGGGTATACCTCCTCAAAAAATCATCTGTTTACGCTTTTTCCATCTGCCGGGCAAAATCCGCCGCCCGCTGTTCAATGCCCGGCAGGCGCACCAGGCTCCCCCGCTCGTTGGCCGTTTCCAGCAGGCAGAAATGGGGCGGCAGGAAAAAGGACTTGTTCATATTCAGGGCCGAAATCAGCTGCCGGGCCAGCAGGTCGCCCCCGGAGTAGCCGGAGACCACCAGGCCAAACAGCCTTTTGTCGTAAAACCGTTGCTGGCGGAACAGAGCCGTCAGACGGTTGACGCAGGCGGTCAGATTGGCGGAAAGGGCGTCGTTATAATTGGCGCAGAGCATCACCAGGGCGTCACACCGGCGCACGGCGGGATAGACCTCCTGCACCATGGGCCCGCTGCCGTAAAAGCAGCTGCCCTGCTCGCCGAAATGCAGGCACGCGGTGTAGCTGCAACCGTTGCAGTCGGGCACGGTGCCGTTGCGCAGGCCGATCTCCTCCACCTCCGTCTCCGGCGGCAGGTTCCTGCGCACCAGCTCCCAAAAGGCCAGGGTGTTGGAGGTGCTGCGCTGGGAGGCATGCAGTGCCAGAATACGGCGTATGGGCCCGGGCTTTTCCCAGGTCACAAGCCGCCCGATCAGCTCCGAGATCGCCGCCCGGAAGGCCGTTTCCTCGTCCACGCCGCCCATCTGCGCCTGGACGCGGAAATTGCGCAGCGAGCCGGTGGCCTCCACCAGCGGCCGGCCCAAAAAGGCGCAGCCCGCCTGATTGGCGGCAAACACCATGTCCCGGGCCACATCCTTGGTGTAAAACTCCCCCACGCCCGTGACCGCTACCCCGGCCACGCAGCCGGCGAGCAAATCTGCATCCCGCCGCAGCCGGGAGAGCATGTGATAGTAGGCCTCGTTGCAGCCCCCCTCGTCCAGGGCCACGGCAAACAGGAGCCGCCGGCCCCGCAGGCCCGACAGGCCCGCCTCCGGGTCCACGATCTCGCTGCCCGCCGGCAGCAGGGGCAGGAGCAGGTCCCGCAGCGCGGGACTATAAGCATTTTTCGGCAAAAGAACGGTCAGCGGCATTTTTACCCCTTCTTTCATGAAATCGCCTTGAGCTTCTCCTCCGTCTCCCGCAGACGCTCCAGCAGCGCCTTCGGCAAAGGCAGGCGTTCAAACTCCACCCCCCCCGGCGTCATGCGGCTGCGCCCGCCCATAAACACGCCGCCCAAGTAGGCCGACGAGCAGTGCCACCGCCCCCGCAGGCACAGCAGCAAACTCAGTGCCCCGGACGACAGGGCCGGGGCCACAAAGGGCTTGAAGCCCATTTTTCGCATCTCCAGGTTGGCGTGGGCGGCCAGATCCGTCAGCTCCCGGGAGAGGGCATCGTCATAGTGCGCGATGGAATTGGCGATGACCAGATCCTCCCCGTGGGGGCCGAAGCTGCGGCCGTCCGTGAGGAAATCCGCAAACCGTTGGTCCTTTTGGGCGTAATAGGCCGCCCGGGCGTTCATCACCCCCAGGCCGAAGCCCTTGACCTGGTGGGGGAACAGGCCCTCGCCGTCCAGCTCGCCCGCCGCATCCCGGTTGCTCTCCAGTAGCACCGCCCGGCACAGGGGGTCCACCGGGTCGCTGACCACGCAGAACAGGCCCTTATACCGGGCTGCCCGGGCCCGTTTCGCGTACAGCGCCGCCAGCTCCCGGTTCAGCTCATACTGAGCCATGCGCACGTCTCCGTTTTTCACCGCCGTGTCCGGCACGAACCGGGACGCGCAGAACAGGAACACGTCTCCATCAAACAGCTTCTCCGGCCCGATGACCTCCACCGGCGGCAGGGCATCATATTCCCAGGGCAGGCCGATCTGATTCAGCTCAAATTCCCACCGCTGGGGCACGTTTTCCCGCAGGTCGCAGATGCCGATGGAGGAGATCACATCCCCCCCCAGCAGCCGCAGACCCTGGAGCAGCGTGCTGCCCACGTCCCCCAGGCCCAGGAGGTTCACCCGGACCTTTTCCTTCCGCGGCAGGGGCGAGAGCAGCTCCTGCCAGCGGGGGTGCAGCCGGTTCACGGCCCGCACCCGGCCCGCCCGGATGGCTCCCTCCAGCTCCGGCGAAATGGCCGGGCCCGGGGCGGAGGCGTCCAGGGTCTCCACGCCCTCCCTGTCCGTCAAGAGGGCCGCGTCCGTCACGGGAAAGGTCTCCCGGCCCGTGAGCATTTCCCGGGCAAAGAGGAAGATGACCTCTCCCTCCCCCGGCAGGGCATCTATTCTTTCATAGGGCAGCGCGTCCCAGGCGCAGAGGGTGTGCCCTTCATAGCGATAGTAGTTCATACCTTCGCCTCCTTCGTCATAAAGCGCATCCGCTTCAGCAGTTCGATGTCATCGTCCAGGTAGGTGGAGGCCCCCCGGCTCAGATCATAGGTCATGCTGCTGCCCTTATCGGGGCACAGGGGCAGGATCACCGCCTCACTCAGGCGGCTGAGCGTCAGGTTCCGGGCAAAGATCCGCCGGTACTCCGTCTCCAGGGCCAGCAGAATGTTCCGGGCGTTTTCCAGGCAGCACAGGCTCAGGGCCCAGGCAGTCTCCGGATCCAGCGGCCCGAACTCCGGAGAGGCGTAGGGCAGGATCCGGTTCACAGACGGCTGCAGGCCGCCCTCCATCCGCTGCCGTTCACGCCCGCAAAAGGCTTTTCGTGAAGCAGGCA
>ERZ808246.492-NODE-492-length-32837-cov-3.986517_pt1 | contig 32837 bp, 34 predicted proteins | sample MGYA00521083_ERZ808246 | MGnify/ENA primary metagenome ERZ808246 (study PRJEB31516, sample SAMN03275577) | gut metagenome | biome: mammalia-associated habitat; material: feces | host: Papio cynocephalus | place: Kenya | collected 2012-07-07 ...
TGCGTGGATGCCGGTTTTTCACTTCAGCCCAAGCTGTGACAGCATCTGTTCGGTCTTTGCCCTATCGCCGGCGGTTGTGGCAGAACTCATTTTCAGCTCATTCACACGCCGCTTTGCTCTTCCGCCGAAAAACAAGGCGCCCCAACGGCGAAGCTCGTACAACGGAAGCAAGGCGCGCTTCCCGGTCAGCGACGGATAACGAAATCTCAGCACATCATAAGGCAGCCAAATTCTGGAAAGGACATACCGCGTCTTTCCTCCCTTTTTCGTCTGCCCGACCGCTACGCGATTTTCAAGCGTTCCGTACACCCCGCCCTTCAACAGATAGCTTTCCATCTCACGGGAAATTTCGGCATACGGCGCATTGCCGAACCAGATTTCCGAAAGGCGTTCGGCTTCTGCGGCAAAAGTCAGAATCCCGCCGCGCCGCAACAGTGCATTGCGCTTTTCATGATCGTTTTTCACGCAATGGTTCAGAATCCACACATCGAGAAAAGGACGAATACCGCATCCGCCGAGAACAGCAAAATGCTTTGCCATATGGGCGATATGATAATAATAAAACATTTCGTCGCTCAGAATGTATTCAAAAGAATTTCCAACCGGTTCTGCCTCTTTCCAGACCGACTGAAGGATTTCCTCCATGCTTCCGACACTTTTTTCTTCGCTCAGGCTGTAATGAAGCTCCAGATGCACACCGCTTTCCGAAAGAAAGCCAACATCATGGGGACCTTTTGCCTGCTGCCGGTACGCTAATTCCGAAACGAGTCGGTCTGTCGCACGTTTGAGGTCATCTTCCCGTACCAAAAGGTCAATATCGCAGCTTGTCCGCATCCACGGTTCGGGGTAATACTGCCGCAGCACCGAACCCTTGAGCGGCAAAAAGGGAATTTTTGCCTTATTCAACGCTTTGCGCAGACGATTCAATTCATCGTTCATCCGCTCGCAGCGATACACGGCGAGTACCACCTGCTTTTGAAACTTTGCCTTGATGTTCTCATCCGTCACCCACCCGTTTTTCAGCAGTGCACTCCCGACAAGATGCGCAAGATCGTGAAATTTTGCAAGCTTATACAAATCCTCAAGTTCTTTTTCCGAAGGCATCGATTGCGGCACTTCCAGTGTTTTTCCGCAAATTTCACTTGCGATCAGATCCGTCATCATGCGCACGGTTTTTTCCATATTCACACCTCCGAAGTGAGCCGTCTTTCTTTTATGAACGAAGCCGATGTATTCAGCGCCGCCACAGCGGCACCGAATACATCGGCTTTCAGTCAGATATTCCTTTTGCCGACATCCGATTTCATTATACAATCAAATACAGACGCCGTCAAGGGTGTGATGTCAATCGCGGACATTTTTTAAACAGTAAGTCCCATCACCAGCGGAACCATGATGAGCACCGTGAGATAACCGAGGGCATCGACCGCAATGCCGTATTTGAAATAATCACGGAACTGATAGCCCGCCGTCATGGAAATACCCCATGTAGAACCGGAAAGCGGGCACGACGCTCCCATGCTGGCACCGAACACGATACCCATCGCAAAAGCGGTCACATTCAGTCCCATCGTCGGGGCAATCGACATGACCACCAACAGGGCAATGGAAATCGCCGTGGAGTTGGAAATAAAAAGGCTGGTAACCTGTGCGAAAAGACCCAAAATCGCAAACAGGGCAAACGGGGTGATATTCGCTCCTGCCAGTTTCATGAACCAGCCGGCAATGATATCAATTCCGCCGGCATATTTCAGCACGGTCGCCAAGCCGAGGCACGCCGCCAGACGTCCGACAATATCCCAATTGATTCCGAGCACCGCTTTTTTCTGAGAAATACAGCCCGTAATGATGCAGGCAAGCGCCGAAAGCACCGCGGTGACGTGCGGTTTCACAACAATATCCGTGAACGGGACTTTCTGCACGATGTAGAAGAAAACCATCAGGGTGAAAATGATTGCAATGGCAACCGCCTTTTTCGGTTCCACCTGATCTTTATGTTCTTTGATATCCTTGGTGAGCGCCTCGGTATTTCGATTTCCCCAGATCTTCTTGCCGAGCGGATAGCCGATAAACAGTGAATAGAGCAAGAACACTACGCCGATAGCAAGTCCGAAAGGGGTGAAATCAAAAACGCCGAAGGTCTGATAGCCATATTGCTCCAAAAGTCCCTGTGCGGTCATCTGCTGGGAAGAACCGACCAATGTCGCCACGCCGCCGGCATTGACGGCAAGGGTAATCGGGATGATATGATTCATCGGGTGAATGTTCGGATTGCTTTTTCCGAGCGCAAAAATGATAGGAATAAAGATTGCAAGGATAGTCACATTCGTCATGAAAGTGGAAAGCGTAAAGGCAATGATGTACGAAACCGCCATCAACACCCGTTCACTTCCGCGGGAGGCTTTCATAATGACCTTTCCAATCTTTCCCGCGACCCCCGTTTCGTCGATCGCCATTCCCACCACGAGAACGCTGACCAACATGATCACCGTCGTACTGGCAAAAGATCCGAACGCATCCTTGAAACTGCCGATTCCGAAGAGCACCATGACGGTACAGCCGAGTATGGCGGAAGTTGCCATCGGGAGCTTATCCCAGATGAACAGTGCCACGCAAAGTCCGAACACCACCAGCGAGGCGACGTCCGCATGAGCAGAAATAAATTCACAAATTCCCATTATTCCGTAATCCTTTCAACTTTCTTTCCTGTCGTACTGCCAAAAGAGAACAACTTTTTCATCAGGCGTTCCTGAGCTTCGCGGGAATAAATTCCCTCCGCGCACTGTGCCATTTTTTCGCGCATATCGTCCACGGTAAACGCGTTTTGCGGATCGCCTTTGGGAATCAGCACCGTCTGCGTGCAGCGCTTTCCGTCCGCATCCTCAATTTCCACACGGCAACCGCGAATTCCCTCGTCGCGGTTCTCCATAGTTTCATCGGGGATCAGTTCAATTCGTCCGGTCATTTCAAGCACCGATTCCGGCACGCAGTGACTGTCCAGCTCATTCAGGGTAAAATGTCCGAGTACAGCCGCACACGCCGTGGCATAATGGATGGAAAACTTTGAATCGTCCGACGTTTTCGGCATATGAATCTGTCCGGCAATGCGAATGGCATTCGGATAAATATACACACGAATTGCTTTGATCTTTTCCGCAGAAAGTGCGTATTCCTTCTTCAGTTCGAGAACCGCCTGAATCGCACCGTGGGTATGTCTGCAGGAAGGATACGGTTTGATATAGCTTTCATCGATGCAGAAGGTCTTGCCGAGTCCTTCGGTAATCATACGGTGGTCGATCTCGTCCGACATCGCATGGAACCAGCCTTTAGTGCTTTCAAGCGGAAGAATTCCTCCCTCCACACCGTTCATAGCAAGAGTTGCCGCAAGGATTCCGTTCTCCGCCGCCTTGGCGGGGTTGAGCGGTTTGATGCTCTGACCGCTTTCCGCCACGATCATCAATCCGCTTGCCATTGTCACGGAAATCGCCATTGCATGATAGATTCTTTCTTTGTCAGCCTTCATCAGCTTCGCCGCGGCTGCCGCACAGGCAATCACACCAGCAGTACCGGTAGAATGAAATCCGCGATGCACAAGTCCGGGTTGAGCTGCTGCCGCCACACGGCAATAAACATCATAGCCTGCCACCGCCGCAGTGATAATCTCCCGTTCATCCGATCCGAGTTCTTCCCCCAGCGCCAGCACAGTGGAAAACACATGGGCACCCACATGCCCCATCGCTTTGCGGTTTCCGTCGTCCATATCGGCACCGTGCGCATAGCAGGCATTCAAAAATGCCGCCTTTGCTGCGGGAAGTTGCCGATCGCTGAACAGGACGCTGCTCTTTCCTTCGGCGCTTTGTGCGAAAGTGAATGCTTCCACCGCCCGATTAAACACCGTGTTGACCTTTTTCCCCGCCATGGCGGCACAAACATAGTCTGCAAGAAAAAGTCTCACATTTTCCACGGTTTCGGTCGGAAGGTCTTCATAGGTCAGGTCATAAACAAATTTGCTCAAACACTCACAGGAATCCATTGCTTATTTTCCTCCGTTCGGTTATAAATTTCGTTGATCTATAATAACGCGTGCGCTGTAATTTATTGCCGGACAGAATGTTTTTGTACATTGCGAAGCAATGTACAAAAGGGGGCGCCCCCTTTTGTTTTTCGTTTTCGATCCGAACTGACTCTTGGATTCCGCGACACGAAAATCAATGAATCGACGGTTTATTTTGTGCCTTCCATCGCCTTGATTGAAGGCTGAACCCGCCTTGTTGCCGGTTCGGAAATATCATGGCGCATCATATCTTTTCCGTGATTGTCAATCACCTTCACGGACGAAGCAATGCGGCTGTTTTTCTCAAGATACTCTTCATACGTATCGGCAACAATCGTGAATCCCGCGATGCGATCCCCACTGCTGCGGATTTCGCTGTCAAATTCGGTGCCTTTGGAATGGAACACATAATAGCTCTGCATACTTCCGTCGGCAACCGCTTCGTCGAAGCCTTCCACGTGGTCGAACACACCGCCGCAGGTATAGATAAATTCATTGATAATATATTTTCCCGTAAACTTCGGTTTCACTGACCGACAGGTTCCGAGTGCTGCATCGATCGCATAATCGATGATATCCACCCCGGAATTCTGCTCGATCAGCTGATACTTCAATCCGCCGCCGGTTCTCGCGCTGAATTCGATGACATAAAGTTCTCCGTCACGGTACAGCATCTGTATCAGCATCGGGCAATCCTTCAGTTCAAACGCCTGCGCGATTTTTTTCGCGATTTCATGAATTTTCCCGTATGTTTCATCCTTCACGCCTGCGGGAACCACAGAACGGTAAATGATAAACTTTCCGTCAATCTTTGCTTTGTCGCTTTCCGAAACGCAGAGAATCTCCGGTTCGCCGTCTTTGACAAGGACATCGACCGAAAGCTCTTTTCCTTCCACAAATTCCTCGACAATGGCGTTATGCGTGCGGCTGTACCGGAACGCCGCGCTCAATGCTGCGGTCAATTCCTCTTTATTTGTCACTTTTGCCACGCCCTTGGAGCTGTTGCAGTCCACCGGTTTGACAATCATCGGATACGGAATATCTTCCGGGACGGAAAAGTCGTTTTCCTCCAGGATCACAAACTTCGCCGTGGGAATTTCATGCCGGGCAAAGACCTTTTTCATATACTTTTTATTGGTCACGTTTCTTCCCGTCTCTGCGGCAATATAGCAAGGAAGACCGAGTTCTTCACTGACGGTTGCCACGGTATTGAGCGCCTGATCGGTACACACTGTCAGAAGAAGATCCACCTTTTCATTGACGGCGATGTTTCTGATTCCGTCAATATCCAACGTACTCACCTGATAAAATCGGTCTGCAAACGATTCGGCGACCGGATGCGGCGTATAATCTGCAAGGATTGTTTCATAACCACGCGCCTTCAGATGGCGAATCAATTCAATCTGAGGAATTCCGCCCGCCAGTACCAACGCTTTTTTCATATCTTTCACTTTCCTTCCGACTGTTCCGCGATGGCGTCTTCATTGGTTACCGTCAATGCTTTTTGATTGGTGAGGTACATACCGATCAGTCCGATACCCGAAAAAACAGAGGTTGCCCGAATCACCCATGGGAGATAGGTTTTGAACGTCCATGCACACAATCCCGTGGCGGCATCTCCGCCGATAAACAGTGCGACTACGTAGAAAACCGCCGAAAGTCCTCCGGCAAACAAGCACACCAGTATTCCCACCGCAAAGACGGTTAAGATTACATCAGAAATCTTTTTCATTGCCGTACCTCCTTACAGTCCCATCACAGGCAACAATCCGAGCATACACACGACGGAAAGTGCATAATGGATGCCTACCCAAATCAGGCAGTTGAGGGTTGTCTCCTTCATTTTCGAACCGGCAATTCCCATTGCCGTATACATACACAGTGCCAACGGCGGGGTCATTCCTTCCATTGCGCCGGTGATTGCCGGGAGCATTGCGGCGGCAAGCAGTGGATTTCCACCCGCGGCTGCCACCACGGAAATAATGGTAGTACCGAAAATTTTCGTCTGCGCCGATCCCGGGAAAACCATGCCCAAAACAGCACAAATCAACGGAATAACAAAAGCAAGCGTAGTCAGAGACATATTCTGATTTTTAATAAAATTCCCGATGTTTACACCGACATCCGTTTCGGAAAACAGATTGCTGATGCAATATGCGAAGAAAATAGTTGCTCCGACGGGCACGATTCCTTTGACTCCGTTTTTCACGGTCGCACACAAAGCCTTCGCGGAGAGTTTCTTTCTGTTGACAATCAGCGCATAAGCGGCAGCGAGACAAGGTGTAAATACAAGCAGGCTGCTTGACATATTTCCCGCACCCGCCCCGAGGCGTTCTTTGAAGAAAGTTGTTTTAAAGAAATAGTCAAGGACAAACGGAAGGAGGATGATTACGGGAAGAAACAGATTCAGCCATCCTTCTTTCAAGGTCTTTTTCAAGTCGGGAAGATCTTCCTTTGACATCGGCTTTACTTTGTAATACTTACAAAAAATGAAAGTGGTAACCAGCCTCTGGAGAATGAACCACAAAGCAATTCCCCATACCACGATCCAGAAGGTGGACTGGGACATTTCCTCGCCGCTGAACTCGTTATAGCACGCCAGCGCCGCAACAATGACCCCCGCAGGCGGGATCATATTGCCCATGGTGGAACAGGCGCTTTCAATATTTGCCGCAAGGTGCGCCGGCACGCCGGTCTTTTTCATTGCCGGAATAGTAAACGTTCCCGTCGTTGCCACATTCCCCGCGCCGCTTCCGGAAAGCGCCCCCATGAAGGTGCTTGCGATAACCGCAGTATATGCCGCACCTCCGGGAAGTCTTCCCAACAGTGCCACAATCACATTCGTAACCGTATCCACGGCGTGAGTGGCATCCAGAATCTTCGCCAGTACAAGAAACGCTATAATTGCATAAAACAAAGTGTCTGTGGCGGTTTTTCCGATGTATGTAAACGCATTGCTCCACTGATTGGTCAGCAAAACCATCAGAACAAATCCGAAAAACATACATTCATAGATCGGTCGTTTAAAAACCAAAAAAGTGATTCCGATCAACGCAATCAGTGCGATGATAAACCATACTTCAATCGGCATGTTACCCCTCCTTAAAGCTCTTACAGAATAATCTTATCATGCCTTTTCCAAAAGAAAACTCGACCTATGGTTTACTTGAAAAAACAGAGGTCTCAGATGAGACCTCTGTGCTTTGCTATTTCTGCGAGATCGGCAATTTTCCGTCCGCTGTTTCTTTCGTATATCCGAATGAAATCAGCCGCGTCCTTATTCAGCGGAAGATATACGATTCCCCTCGCCAATTGCCGTTTTTCGCAGTTTTCTTTGTGCCACGCAAGGGAAAACGACGGATGATGGGTGAAGATCATCGGAAGCTCCCTGCCGTCCGACACGGGAATGATATTTTTATTATCGTTGATGTAGGATTGAAAATACCGCGTGAGGTTTGCACCGAAAACCAGGAATTTATCGTGAATCAACACGGTTTTTTCCTCCGCAAGCGGACAAAACCGGACATTCAGCCCATACTGCTCCAGATGCAATCCACGGATATATTCGGGTTTACCCGTTCGGATGCAAACATCCGTAATCCCGACAAGCATGAAATACGAGAGCAGGTAATGAACGAGCGGTTTTCCCGCAATCTCGCCTTCAATATCCTCTGCTCTTATTTCCCCGATCCAATGATGCTTTCCGTAAAGTTTGGTCCCGTTGAAAATAAACTCAATATCGGCATCCAAAAGCATGGACAGCTTCGTCAAAAGCGACGAATCGGGAAAGCATATACCGCGTTCCCATTTGGAAACCGCCTTATCCGTCACGCACAGCGCTTCTGCGAGCGCTTTCTGTGTATACCCTGCTTCTTTGCGCAGTTCGGCAATCAATTTGCCGGTTTCAATCGGATTCATCATCGGTTTTTATACATTTTTTCGTAGTATTCAAGATATGCCCCGGACGTACACTCTTCCATCCAGTCCATGTTTTCTTTATACCACTGAATGGTCAGCTTTATGCCGTCGGCAAACATCGTTGTCGGCTGCCATCCGAGTTCCCGCATTGCCTTGCTCGGATCAATCGCATATCGGCGATCGTGACCCTTTCTGTCGGCAACATGAGTGATCAGACTTTCGGATTTTCCGAGTTCTCTCAGAATAATCCTGACAATTTCGATATTGGCTTTTTCGTTATGTCCGCCGAGGTTATAGACCTCGCCGTCCTTTCCTTTTTCCAAAACGGCAAGGATTCCGTAGCAATGATCCTTCACATACAGCCAGTCGCGCACGTTAAGACCCTCGCCGTAAACCGGAAGGGGCTTATTCTGCGTAGCATTATTGATCATCAACGGAATCAGCTTTTCGGGGAACTGATACGGTCCGTAATTGTTGGAGCAGCGGCTGATGGTTACAGGCAAGCCGTAGGTCCGATGATACGCAAGCGCCAACAAATCCGCGGACGCCTTGGAAGTACTGTACGGGCTTGAGCTGTGAATCGGCGTATCCTCATGGAAGAACAGATCCGGTCTGTCAAGCGGAAGATCCCCATACACCTCATCGGTACCGACCTGATGAAATCTCTCCACACCGTACTTCCGGCAGGCATCCATCATCACCTGGGTTCCGAGTATATTGGTTTCGATGAAAATTCCCGGATTCTCAATCGACCGATCCACATGGCTTTCCGCCGCAAAATTGACCACCACATCCGGGTGCTCTTTTTCAAATATCGAAAAAATGCCGTCCCGATTGCGGATGTCTTCTTTATAGAAAACGAAGTTCGGGTTTTTCATAGCGTCGTTCAAGGTGTGGATATTCGCCGCATAGGTCAGCGCATCAACGCAAACAATTCGGTATTCCGGTCTCTCCGCGAGCAAAAGATAGACAAAGTTTGACCCGATAAAACCGGCGCCGCCTGTTACAAGAATCGTTTTCATGTCAGTGCTCCTCCCGTGCGATATTTAAAAGATATTGACCGTAATCGGTCATTTTCAGGCTTTCTCCGATCCCGATCAGCTGTTCGGTGGTAATAAATCCACGCCGCCAGGCAATTTCCTCAATGCACGAAACATAAAAGCCCTGGCGATCCTGCACCGCCTCGACAAATTCGGCAGCTTTCAGCATTCCTTCCGGCGTACCGGTATCCAACCACGCAAAGCCTCTTGCAAACAGTTTGACTTTCAGGGCGCCCATGGCAAGATACGCATTATTGACGGCAGTAATCTCAATTTCCCCGCGTGCGGAGGGCTTCACGTTCTTTGCGATTTCAACCACCCGATTGTCATAAAAATACAGTCCGGGAACCGCATAGTTGGATTTCGGGTGTTCCGGTTTTTCTTCAAGCCCCACCACGTTGTGGTTTTTATCAAACTCGACCACGCCAAACGCCCGCGCATCTTTCACGGGATATCCGAAAACAGTGGCTCCCGTATTCTCGTCCATGGCTTTCCGCAGGATTTTGGTCATATCGGAACCGTAAAAGACATTATCGCCCAGCACCAGACAAACCGAATCATCTCCGATGAATTCTTCGCCGAGAATAAAAGCGTCCGCAAGTCCTCTCGGTGTTTCCTGCACTTTATATGTAAGTTTCATGCCGATCCGACTGCCGTCACCGAGCAATTTCTCGTAAGAAGGGGTGTCTTCGGGCGTGGAAATGATCAATACTTCTCCGATACTCGCCAGCATCAGGATTGAGAGCGGATAATAGATCAACGGCTTATCGTAGACGGGAAGCAATTGCTTGGACACTGCCTTCGTCATCGGATAAAGGCGCGTTCCTTTTCCGCCCGCCAGAATAATTCCTTTCATATGTCCTTCTCCATTCTTCGGTTATTTCAGAATGATATCGCAAATTCTGTCCACATCATCAAGAGAAAGATCCGCATACAACGGAAGTGTCAACACCCGGTCGGCGATATGCTTGGCGATCGGCGTTTTGTCGGAACCGCTGGTCGGGTAATCTTTGTAACATTCCATATCGTTGACGAGCGGGAAGAAATACTTTCTGGCAACCACATCGTATTGCTTCAGTTCTTCAAAAATCTCATCTCTTGTTTTTTTGAACCCATCAAACACCACCGGGAGATAGGCATAGTTCGGCTTGACATCCTTCTGCGGTTTACAGAATTTGATTCCCGCAACATTTCCGAGTCTTGCCCGATACCTTTCCACCACCGCTTTGCGTTTGGCAATCTCCGCTTCCAGATGACGAAGATTGCAAATTCCCATAGCCGCCTGAAATTCGTTCATCTTCGCGTTTCCGCCGAGATAAGGCGTCGATTCGGGACCGTGAATACCAAAATTTTTCAAATCATTGAGCTTCACGACCAGGTCATCGTCCTTAAAGCAGATGGCACCGCCTTCAATAGTATTGAACACTTTTGTGGCGTGGAAGCTGAACATGGTCATGTCCCCGAAGCAAGCCGACGAAACACCCTTATATTCCACCGCGAATGCGTGCGCCGCATCGTAGACGAGTTTTAAATGGTGACTGTCTGCGATTTTTTGAATAGCCTCCACATCGCACATATTTCCGTACACATGCACCGGACAAATCGCTACCGTTTTCGGAGTAATCAACGCTTCAATCTTCGTCGGATCCATGCAATATGTCTCGCTGTCAATATCACAGAACACCGGCACAAGTCCTTTTCTCGTCAAGGCATGGGTAGTCGAACAAAAGGTGAACGGAGTGGTGATCACCTCGCCGCCTTTCGGCAAATCCAGCGATTCCCAGATACCCTCCAGTGCCAAGTGTCCGTTGGTATACAGGGCAACATGGGGAATCCCCAGGAATTTTTCCAGTGCCGCCTGCAGTTGTTTGTGTTTTGCTCCCATATTGGTCAGCCAATGGGAATCCCACAGTTCTTTGATTTCTTCACAGTACTCCTCGTAAGACGGCATGGAAGAACGTGTGACATTGATCATATACTTACACCTTCTCAAAAAATGTATCCGGTTTTTTGGGATCAAAGATTTCGTTGCAAGTCATTACCGTGACCAAATTTTCGGTTTTCGACAGGTTGATGATATTGTGCGTCCATCCGGGAATCATGTAAACCGCCTCGATTTTGTCGCCGGAAACCTCAAACTCCACTGTTTCATTCGTATTAATGTTGCGTTCCTGAATAAGTCCGTGACCGGCAACCACAATGAACTGTTCCCATTTGGAATTGTGCCAATGCTGCCCTTTGGTGATCCCGGGTCTTGAAATGTTGATGGAAACCTGCCCGCAATCAAGCGTATGAACCAGTTCCGTGAAGGAACCGCGGTCATCCACATTCATTTTCATGGCGTATTTGAATTTATCGGTCGGCAAATACGAAAGATACAACGAATACAGTTTTTTTGCAAAACTTCCTTCGGGGCATTTCGGCATCATCAGCGTCATCGGCTGTGCTTTGAATTCTTCAAGCAAATCCACAATTTCTCCGAGTGTTACCTTATATGTGATCGGCACAAAGCAATATCTTCCGTCGGCTTTCTCAACCGGACGGACACCGTCAAATTCGCAGTGCTTTTCCCTGCCCTCCAGAAGATCGTACATTCCCTCCACGAGATCATCAATGTAAAGAAGCTCCAATTCGCTCGCGCGGTCATTGACAGTATACGGTTCATCGTTTGCCACGCAATGGCACAACGTGGAAACGAAGGAATTGTACTTCGGTCTGGAATGTCCCATCAGATTTGGGAAGCGGTAGATGGCAACCTTAGCGCCGGTTTCCTCGGAATATTTCCGAAACAGTTCTTCCCCTGCCAATTTGCTTCTTCCGTATTCTCCGTCATAGCGTCCGATCAATGTCGCCTGCACAGAGGATGACAGCATGATCGTCGCTCGATTGCCGTACTTTTTCAGCTTTTCAAGCAAGACCGAAGCAAAACCGAAGTTTCCTTTCATGAAATCTTCCGTGTTTTGCGGACGGTTGACCCCGGCAAGGTTGAATACAAAATCGCAATCCCGGCAAAAAGCGTCCAGTTTTTCCTCGTCGCCGAGGTCGTATTCATAGATTTCCTCAATTTTGATATTCGGTCTTGTTTTATTTCTTCCGTCTTTTATCGTTTTCAGATTATTGACAAGGGCGGTACCGACCATGCCCCGTGCACCCGTCACAAGAATTTTCATCAGTATTTTCTCCAAACCATTTTGTTCACTACGTTGACATATCCCTGAATGATCCTGACGACCTTCATGGATACCGATTCATCCACATAATCGGGACACGGTTTTCCCAGAATCCCCTTTTGCTTCATATCGATCGCCATATCGGTTGCCTGAAGAAGCTCGTTGGTGGTAATACCGGCAAGTATAAAATCGCCTGCTTCCAACGCCTCCGGACGTTCGGTTGATGTACGGATGCAGACCGCCGCGATCGGGTGGCCGATTGAAAGATAAAAGCTGCTTTCCTCGGGGAGAGTTCCCGAATCGGAGACGATCGCAAGGGCGTTCATCTGAAGCTTGTTGTAATCATTGAATCCGAGCGGTTCATTGACACGAACCCGGGGATCCAGTTTGAATCCGCTCTTTTCAAGACGGTTTTTGCTTCTCGGATGGCAGGAATACAGGATCGGCATATCGTACTTTTCCGCCAGTGCGTTGATGGCGGTAAACAATGAGGTGAAATTCTTTTCGGTATCGATATTCTCTTCGCGGTGCGCCGAAAGCAGGATATACTTATCCGGTTCAAGTCCGAGGCGGTCGAGCACATCGGAAGCTTCGATTTTTTCAAGATTTCCGCGCAGCACCTCTGCCATAGGCGACCCGGTCATATAGGTTCTTTCCTTCGGAAGGCCCGTATCGGCAAGATACTTTCTTGCAAACTCCGAATAGCAAAGATTGACATCGGAGATCACGTCCACGATCCGACGGTTGGTTTCTTCCGGAAGGCACTCATCCTTGCAGCGGTTGCCTGCTTCCATATGGAACAGCGGAATATGAAGACGTTTTGCGGAAATCGCGGAAAGACACGAATTTGTATCGCCCAGCACGAGATAGGCGTCCGGCTTCAGTTCGGAAAGTATTTCAAAGCTTCTGCCCAAAATATTTCCGCAAGTCACGCCGAGATTGTCCCCCACAACGGGAACCAGCAGATCGGGACCGAACACTCCCTGCGCATTTTTCAGCTCGAAGTCTTCCCAAAAAATGGTGGAAAGATTCTTGTCCCAGTTTTGGTTATAGTAGATCACGCAGGTATCAAAGTATTCACGGCACCGTCTGATTACTGCCGCCAGGCGGATGATCTCCGGTCGTGTGCCGAGTCCGATGCAAAGTTTGATTTTTCCGTTGTTTTTCCAAGCAAAACGATCCATTTTATTTGTCCTCTTTCAGTCTTTTACGGATGTATTCAAGAGAAGCAATCTTCGCTTTTGTTTCTTCAAGAGTAAGCCTCCGTGTGTTATGCGAATTAAACTCAGTCAGCGGGTTTCTGTTTTCATCGCCCTTGCTGAAATACTTATCATAGTTCAGTCCGCGATTATCTGCGGGAACGCGATAGAAATCGCCCATATCGACCGCGTGTGTGCACTCTTCGTTGGTCAGCAACGTCTCATACATCTTTTCACCGTGGCGAATACCGATGACCTTAATGTCCTCTTTATTTCCGCCGAACAGCTCGCAGACCGCCTCCGCCTGAATACGGATCGTTGTCGCCGGTGCCTTCTGCACAAGGATGTCTCCGTTTTCGCCGTGTTCAAAGGCAAAAAGCACCAAATCAACTGCTTCGTCAAGCGACATGATAAATCTTGTCATCGTCGGTTCAGTCACGGTGATCGGGTTGCCGGCTTTGATCTGATCGATCCAAAGCGGAATGACGGAACCGCGCGAGCACATGACATTGCCGTAACGGGTGCAGCAAATTTTCGTTTTTCCGCTGTTGCGGGACTTCGCAACGGCAACCTTTTCCTCCATGGCTTTTGAGGTTCCCATGGCATTCACGGGATAAGCGGCCTTGTCCGTTGAAAGGCAAATAACCGACTCAACCCCTTCTTCAATGGCGGCTGTCAGCACGTTATCGGTACCGATAATGTTTGTGCGCACCGCCTCCATGGGGAAAAATTCGCAGGAGGGAACCTGCTTCAATGCCGCCGCATGGAAAATGTAATTCACGCCGTGCAAAGCGTTCCTGCAGGACTGAAGATCCCGAACGTCCCCGATGTAAAAGGACACCTTTTGGAAATCCTTCGGATACTTCACCTGAAGCTCATGCCGCAGGTCATCCTGTTTTTTCTCGTCACGGGAAAAAATGCGGATTTCTTTGATGTCAGACGTGATAAACCGTTTCAACACCGTCGAACCGAACGAACCTGTTCCCCCCGTGATTGCAAGGACTTTGTCTTTGAACTTTTCACTGATATTCATGTATATAAACGCTCCTTTAAGATATTCGTATTCGTGCGCGTTCTCCCGGTGAGCGGAGTTCGGCAGACATCAAGCCGATTTCCGCGATTTTTTGAGGAATCCGCGAATGACAGACATCAGATCCTGATATCCACGGAGCTTGAACAGAATTGATCCGAGCATATATATCGCCACTCCCGTCAGCACCTGCAAGCAAAGGATAACGATGGTCGGCAGCGGAAGAAAGTGCAGGAAATATACCACGATTCCCATCGCCAACGACAACGCTACAGACGGCATGATATCCTTTATCTGTTCAAAATAACCGTATTTCAACAATTTCCTGTTCGGCCACGAGTTGATCACCTGCGATGCTACGCTGGAAATAAGCATACTATATGCCATCGCCTCCACACTGATCCACATCGAAACGAGAAGCAGCACCAATCCGACTGCTTTCTTGCAGATCTCCAGTTTCATATACAGATCGCTTCTTCCCAATGCTTTGATTGCGTTGAGGTTCGCAATATGTATCGGATAAAACGCATAGGTAATGCAGAAGATTCTCAGGTACAGAGCGGCAGGCAGCCATTTATCGGTGATCAGCAGGCTGATGATGCTCTCGGCACACGCCGCCAATCCGATCATCATCGGCCACAACACGTAGGATTCTACCTGTATTGCTTTTCTTGTCATATCCTTCACGTGTTTTTTGTCATCCTGCGCGCGTGACATCACCGGAAACAGTACGCTGTCGATCGACGCATTGATGGAAGCCGTCAGCATGGACGGGTATTCATGTCCTTTATTATAAAACGCCAAATCGCTTTTGGAATATTTTTTGCCGATGATCAGCTGTCTCGATTGATTCCATACCGTATCGAGAAGCGAGGACACCAGCAATTTCCATCCGTAGGACAAAAGCGTTTTCAGTCTGAACCAAGAAAAAGCAAGCTTCGGACGCCATTTTACGGTGAGCCACAAAATGATGGTGTCAATCGTCTGATTCACGATATTCTGGAACACCAACGCCCACACGCCATATCCCTTTACCGCCATCCATATTCCGACAACCGCCGCCGTGACGGTGCCGCCGAGTGTGGCGAAAAAGTATTTTTTAAACAGAAGATTTCTTGAAACATAGGCATTCTGGATGTTCTTGAATCCGGAAATAATCAAAATCACGCCCAGCACTCTTATGACCGGAGTGATCTCCTCCTGCCTGTAAAATCCGGCAATCAACGGTGCCGTCAAAAACAAAAGCAAGTATAGCGCACAGCAGACGGCAAAATTAAAATAAAACACGGTAGAATAATCAATATCGTCCGCATCTTTTTTCTGTATCAGCGCACTTCCGAGACCGCTGTCAACAAAAACCTGAAGAATCGATGTAATTACCGTAATCAGCGCGACGGTTCCGTATGTCGCCGTATCAAGGATTCGTGCCAGCACAATCGAAACAACAAAGGTGACACCTTGCGCTCCGAAACGTTCCAGCAACCGCCAAATAAAATTGGAAGTTACCTTATTCTTATCTAACGTCATACAAGCACCCCTCACCCAATCAAGCGATATAACAAATCAATCAGCCACGGCAGATTATAAACATTGCAAAAGTAAAAAGCGAATCCCTTGCGGGTGTTCATTTTCAACTTCTTTCCTTCTGCCCAATAGCGTTTTGCCTGTTCTGTATCATGATTCTGAAAGCATTGTTTTTGAATTTCCAGATATAAAGATTTCGGGGATCTTTCTTTATATTCATATCCGTACAGATCACAGTAGAACTTCGTGATTTCATTCCTGCAATTCCAAAACCGCTTGATTTTTTCACCGTCTGTGGAATGGGAGTAGGTGTTGGGCAGCACACGGTATTTCCCGAACACTTCGGGGAAATAATGAAACTTTCCTTCCTGCGACAATTCGATCCACAACGGATAGTCTCCCATGAGCCAGTGGTGATTGTTTCTGTGGTTGGGAATTTTTTTATAAGCGCTGTATCGGTACAACGTCGTAAAAGCCGAAATATGATACACTTCCGTATGATCTGCCGCAAAATAAGGTTCGTCCTCGCCGGGTGCATAGCTTTTCCTTTTTTTGCCCTCTACCAATTCATAATTACCGTGACACAGCACGTATTCCGGATGATCATCCAAATAATCCGCCTGTTTTTGCAGCTTTTTAGGATCTGTCCAATAATCGTCGCCCTCGCAGATCGCCACATAATCCGGATTGTAAGCGGCAATGATCTCGTCGAGAATATAGCCGAGGGTGTGTTCCGTATGCCGATTTACCGGGTCACATACGGGAACAATGATATTCGGATACTTTTTTGCATATTCCCGAATAATGTCCGCCGTTGCATCGGTGGAAGCATCGTCATGAACGACAGCAACAAACGGAAAATCCGTCTCTTGCTTTACAAATCCGTCCAGCGTTGCACGAATATACGGTTCCTGATTATAAGCAATACATCTGATCAGCACTCGCGGGCGATTCGGATTTGCCTTTGCCGCAGCAATCACCGATTCAATCAATTGCGGTTCTTTGATCGTCTTTTCTTCTTGCATATATGTCGCCTTTCAACAACGAATTTCTTCTATGCGTTACGGTTGATCTCCGCTTCTTTCGGAGAATTTGGAGCAACAAACTCCTTCGGTATCTTCCGAAGCACCATTGTGCCGAAGCAATCCTCCGCAAAGGCAAACAGCAAATAAAACGCAAGGCAGATCAGAATGAACAGATTGCCGCCCCGGTTGCTGTCTCTGAAGTAAAACAGTCCTTCTGACAGGATATGGAAATACAGAATATAAATAAAGTAATGGTGAAAAGAAATCCTTTTCTTTTCTTTCCTGAAAACAGTTACGAAAAACAAGGCTGCCAAGATGCCGATGATAATGGTAAATGCCACACCGAAATTGATGTTGAAGCTCTTCAGAAATGTGCCGAAAACATTGCTTTCCGTTCCGCCGTCAATCCAGCGAACACCTTCCGGAGCGGTTTGTTTGGTAATCTCCCAGTACAGCGGAAACGATTTTCCGTAACAGTAGTGATCCTGCCGCACATCAAAGTAAAGCAAATAGTTGGGAACCATTTGTCCGGCATAGGACAAAATTGCTTTGAATGTTCCGCCCATGCCGTCACCGTCACCGAAACGGCTGATGCTGATGGCAAAAAACGGAACCAGCCCCGCCGCGCCGCCTATGTAAAAGGCGGATCGGATTTTCTTTTTTTGCCCGGGTTTGATGTAATCTCCGAACAGGAAATACATAAACGCGAAATTGATCAGCCAAAAAACAATTCCGTCTCTTCCGACGAAGGAAAGCACCGCAATCACCTTGGAAGCGGAAGATATAAACAATAGCGCACAACGAATCGGATGCTTTCCGATGATGTAATAGATATAAAACAGCGTGATACAAAACGGGGAAAAGCTGGAAGCGACGGAGGCAATGGTATTCATAATTCCTCCGGTTTCCACATAATCGGTTCGCATCGTATCCAGGTTATTGCGCAGCACACTCAACGCCACACCGCTTCTAAACATCCGAATGACGGACGGAAGGTAGAACGCAATGGAAAACAGAGACAAAATAATCAACGCCGCGGAAAACAGGTTCAACACCTGCAGGTTCGGCAAGCGAATTTCTGTATTGGAATTCTCTTTAAAATAATAGAGCGGCAAAAGATAGATGAAAATGCTCAGAATATAAACAATCGCCCCGCTCCAGTAGTTTCCCTGCTCCAGCAGAGAATAATCCGAAATGCGTGAGGAAGAATTGATAATCACGTGCGGGATGCTCAGTGCCGATACGGCAAAGTACAGCAAAAACAAGATACTGGACGGGTTTTTCCATCCGCCTTTTCTCGCAATATTGCTTCTCAGCATAATAAACTGTGTGATCATCACCACTACCAGTTTTGTCATTTATTTCACCTACCTATTTTCACCGTGACAACGAACATTCGTATCAAAAAATCACGAAGTTTATTATACTGACACTACCAATAAAAATCATCTGTGCAGCTTTTCAGAACACGTGTGTTTTACTCTTGAAAATCGGAAAATCTTTTTTGAATCAGTTCAAACACCGCATCAAGATCTCCCGTGGGAACAACCTCTGCCTCTTCTCCCGCACTTTCGGGGCTTCCTCCCGAATTATAGGTCAAAATCGGTACTCCGCAAGCGCGCGCTTCAAGATTCACCGTGGGAAAATTATCGGAATGTGTCAGGTTTACAAACAAATCTGCGGAGGAATAAATATCCGCCAGTTCTTCTTTACTGTTGGTTCTTTCGACCCCGATCACATTCTTCGGAAGGGTTTCCATCTGCTTTTTGGTCAGTCCGACCAGTACAACCGCAAACCTTTCATCCAGCCTATCTGCCAATTTCAGAAAATCACGGTATCCTTTTTCTGTCGTCCATACACAGGAAACGCCGAGTATCATGACTTTATTTTTAAGATCGTCCCTCTTTTTGAAGTTCTTCTCCGTCGGTTTGAATACGGTGGTATCGACGGTATTATGGATGACCGTGATCGGGTATTCCTTCAAAAAGCTCTCCTTCACCAATCCCGCAAGCCACCGCGAGGGAGTGATGATTTCCATTCCGGAAACGCCGCAGAAGGCTTTCTTTTTCAGTAAATAATTGCGTTCAGAGCCGTCATAAAAAACGCTCTGCGGGTATCCTTTTTTTTGCGGACAGTGTTCACAGCGCGTTTTCCATTTGGTGCATCCCGATACATCAAAGTAACAGCAATGTCCGGTAAACGCCCAGCAGTCATGAAGCGTCCATTTCACCTTCATTTGCGGTCTGGACTTTATCCAAGAAAACAGCATCCCGACATTGAGATAGTACCCATGAAGATTATGGAGCCACACCAAGTCCGGATCATACTCCTCCGCCCACCGCAGAAACTTTTTTGTCTGCGCTTTGGCGGAAAATCCCTCATTATCAAACAATCTGCATTTCAGTGCGTTGATTTTCACATCGCGGTCACAACCGATGCGAACAGCAATATCTTTATACTGCTCCGGGGCTTGTTCTCGTCCGAAAGCAATCCTCACTTCATGCCCCTGATTTCTCAGTTCATCGGCAATATCGGTGCAGATTCTACCCGTTGACCTTATTCCGCACACGGAATTTATCAATAATACTCTCATAATTTTTCTCTACCGTGTAATTTTCCTTCAGAAAATCGTGTCCGTTTTTTCCTGTTTCCTTCAGGTCCGCCTTCAGACTTTCCGCAACGACCGCCTCGAACGCCTTGACGTCGTTGCTTTCACACCACCAGCCAAAACCGCCTTCGGCAATCACCCTTCCGACATCGGTATTCGGATCGGTGCAGGCAATCACCGGAAGACCGGCTTGCATATAGGAAAGCAGCCTTGACGGAAAATTCGGGATGGTAAAACGATGATCCAAAAAGATCATTCCCACGTCACAGGAAGCAGCCAACAAGTCATAATCTTCCTTCGGAAGCCGTTTCAACAGAAGAACATTGTCCGGTTTTTCCTCATTTACGAAGGTCTCCAGTTTTCCGTACTCCGTGCCGTTACCGACAATCAAAAAGAACGCTTCTTTATTGTCCTTTTCCGCACGCAAGCAATCGATCAAAAACGGGATTCCCTGCGGTCTGCCGAGATTTCCTCCGTAGACATACACCTTTTTGTCCTGCGGCAACCCGTATTTTTCTCTCATTCTGTTTTTTCCATCATCGGAAATGCGCATATCAACATATTCGATGCTGTTGGGGGAAATCTCCACCTTTTCGAGATCGATTTCCGGATTGTGTTTCAAAACATAGTCTACATTCGCTCCGGACATACAGCCGATGCGATCGGATATCCGATAAAGCTCCTTTTCCTGCTTCCGGAAGTAGCGATAAATAAGCCCCTTGACACCCCATTTTGTCATCATCCCGATATCCACGGCATTTTGCGGGAAAATATCCTTTAAAAGCAGATAGCTCTTCGCTCCGTCGCGCTTTTTAATGAACTTCACCGTTTTGACATGAGTCACCGGGGGTGTCGGATAAAGCACAAGGTCAAATTTCACATCGTTCAGGTATTTCTTGATGGCGGAAATGTAAAAGTTCGGCAAAAACAGGGTGGTCATTCCCTTTTCTATCAATCCCGTGTTTTTGTTATTTCCTGTTTTTACGCGCAAAACCGAAATACCCGCTTCCTCACAAAACGATGTATCGGCATTTTCTTTTTTCTCAATCGCACACACAACATACACGCGGTGTCCGTTTCTTTGAAACTCACGAAGCAAGTCCAAAGAAATGGAATGTTCGCTCATATGCGGCAACGAGCTGATCGACAAAAACAAAACATTCATATACACGCCTCATTCAAACGTACTCATCAGCTCATGTCTGAGCAGATCGTTTCCATGGCAATCAAACACTTTGATCTTCTCGGCGGCAACCGCGAGATTTCTTTTCAGCATTTCGCGATCGTCGGTCTGAACGGTAAAAAACGCAATGCGGTCGCCGCTGCAGCTTGCTTCCTTCAGTTCCGTTCCCGGTGCCTTGAACACGCTGTATTCTGAAATGATTCCCTGTTCAAGCAGTTCCTTGAATCCTTCCGCATGATCAAAGACTCCCGGCTTGCAATACAGGAATTCGTCGAGAATGTACGCATTTTCCCGCTTGAGCTCGCCGACATGAGGGTAACTCCCCAACGTCAGATCCACTACGGCTTTGACAACATCGAATCCGGTGGTTCTCTTAATCAGTCTGAACTTATCCCCGCCGCCGGTACGTGCGCAGAATTCCAAAATCGATATCCGGTTTCCCGTGGTAATCAATTGAACGAGCATCGGAGAATTCACAAGTCCGAACGCCGTGGCAATCTTTTGGCACGCCTCTTTGACCATAGCGACTTCAGTTTCGGATATCGGCGCGGGATTGCTGCACCGATTGATCACAAATTTGTTTTCCCCGGGAATTTTGTCCAGTCGGGAAATGCCGAGTACATTGGCTTTTCCGTTTTCCACATAGACATCCACAGACAACTCTTTGCCCTGCACAAATTCTTCGACAATGGCGGTTTTGGTTCTGCTGATCCGAACCGCTTCTTTGAACACCTGCTCCAGTTCTTCGACATTCAATACCTTTTTTACGCCTCTTGAGCTGTACGAATCTACCGGTTTGACAATCAGAGGATACTCCATCCCGTCCGCAATGTGGGGGTCGAATTCATCGGACACGGCATACTTGGACGTCGGAATTCCGTTTTCGGAGAATATGCGCTTCATATAAGCTTTATCCGATACGTTTTTCGCCGTCTGATAATCAATATACCACGGAAGTCCGAGTTCTTCGCAAAGCTGCGCCACCACCAACAGTACCTGATCGGCGCAGACCGTCAGAATATAATCGACCTTCTCCTTTTTTGCCACCTCGCGGACCGCATCGACATCCAGCACGGATACCGGATAAAATTTATCGGCATATTCCCGTGCTTTCACTTTTTCGTTCATATCCAGAAGAATTGTTTCAATTCCCCTTGACTTCAATTCCTCTATCAAAGCAATCTGAGGCATTCCTCCGCAAAGAACCAACGCTTTTTTCATTATTCTCCCACCACTTCTTTATCAGTCTCTTTGTCTCTCTTGGCAAAATATTCCATGATTGTTTCGTGCGGCGGAAATTCAATGCCCTCATGAGCAATCACTTTCTTTACGGTGAGAAACAGGATCTTTACGTCCAAAGCCAACGACAGATTGTCCACATATTCAATATCTTTTTCAAACCGTGCCTTCCACGTCAATGCATTTCTGCCGCTCACCTGTGCCAGACCGGTCAATCCCGGACGAACCGTATGGCGTTTCCTCTCCCATTCGGAATAATACTCCAGATACTTGCACAGCCACGGTCTCGGACCGACCAACGAAATCTGTCCCACAAACATATTGAGCAAAGAGGGCAGTTCGTCAAGAGAGGTTGCTCTCAGCGCTCTCCCGTACTTATTCAATCGCTCGGCATCGGGCAGCAGGTTGCCGTTTTCGTCCGTTTTATTGGACATTGTTCTGAACTTCAGCAATTTAATAATCTTTTCTTTTCCGGTCTTTTTGTCAATCTTTCCCGGGCGCGGCTGAACAAAGAACGGATTACCGCCCATGGCAATGGCACCGACAACCGTCAGCACCAAAAGCAGCGGCGAAAGCACAATCAGTGCCATCCCCGACAAAACAATGTCATAAAAACGCTTGAAGAACTGTCTGTAAAACACCGTTGACAAAACAAACAGCAATGCAACGGAACCCACGACAATTGCCGCAATCCAATACCATTCCATTTTGATTCTCCTTATGTAATCCAATCTCATTCAAAGCAGGCGCGAATCACTTGGATGATCCGGTCTTGCTGCTCGGGGGTCATCTTGTTATCACTCGGCAGGCAACAGCCGCGTTCAAAGATATCGGCACCCACATCCGTCACTCCGCCGGCAATATAGGCATTGGTGCGGCAGCGAAGCGTTCCTTCTCTTCCGACGGCTTCGTGCATTCTGTACATCGGCTGCATATGCATCGGTTTCCAGATCGGTCTGCCCTCGGCATTGATCGACGCGATCGCCTCAAGAATCTCTGTCGGACAGGTTTTTCCGTGTTCGGGAACAAACAGCACCTTGCTGTCGTCCCTCACCTGTTTGCACATGGCATCTTTCTCGATAATAAGAGCGGAAAGCCAATAATTCGGCTCGGTGCCTTCCGTGATCGGATTCATATGAATCGGAAGGTCTTTGAGTCCTTCGCAATACCGTTCGTAAATTGCTTTTTTCTGTGCGATGTGCTCTTCGATATACGGATACTGTCCTCTGACGGCACCGGCAATAAAATTGGACATACGGTAGTTATATCCGACCTGCTCATGCTGATACCACGGAGCATTTTCTCTCGACTGTGTGCTCCATTTGCGCACCTGATTGGCATCCTCAAGGCTGTTTGTCAAAAAGCAGCCGCCGGAGGTTCCGGTGATGATCTTGTTCCCGTTATAGCTGATTGCGGCATAATCTCCGAAAGAGCCGCATTGTTTTCCGTCGATGGTCGCTCCCATGGCTTCTGCCGCGTCTTCCACCAGAAGCGCCCCGTGTTTCTCGCAAATCTTCTTTATCTCATCCATGCGTCCGGGGAAGCCGTACAGCTCCGCACTTACCACGAGTTTTACCTCAGGGTACATTTCAAATGCCTTTTCAAGAGCAACCGGATCCATATTCCAGGTTTTCGCGTCCGTATCGATAAAAACAGGGATTCCGCCCTCATACACCACCGGATTCAACGTTGCATCAAAGGTCATATCCGAGCAAAACACTCTCTTTCCTTCCAATGCTCCGTGGCTGATGGCGGGCTTGCCGTAGAGCTTCTCTCCCGCCAGTTTCATGCACAGATGAAGTGCGGAAGTGCAGTTGCACAAACCTACCGCATATTTTACCTCTGCTTTTTCTGCGGCAATTCTTTCCACCTCGTTCACATTTTCACCCGCAGTGGTCATCCAGTTGTCATCATATGCCTGTTGAATATACTCAAGCATTTCTTTGTGCTGTGTCGGTGTAGAAAGCCACACCTTCTTTTCAAAAGGCTCGAACCGGTTTTTGGTAAACATGATGATTACTTACCTCTCATTCGTATATGATTTGCTGATTTATGTTGTTTCACTGCTCTTATAATTACAAGAATAACAGTTGTCACTGTCATTCCGATGGTGACACCCAAAGCATCGATCCAGACATCCTGCACTTTCGGACCTCTTCCGCTGAATATCTGAATTGTCTCATCCAAGAGGGCAATGCCCGTACCGTAGCTGAAGACCCGTGACAATGTCAACCACAGTTTTTGCCGTCCGCTGATCAAAAGCGTCAGCTCAATGCCCAAAACCGCATATTCAATGGCATGTGCCCATTTCCGCACAATGTTATCCGTGACCGTTCGATTGCCGGTAATCGCTTCCTGCACCGGTTTCACGATTACTTCCGTCACCGTTTTACTTTCATTGCTGGAACGGGCGGTCGGAAGCATGGACTGCCCCCAGATAAAAAGCACCGTCAGAATCGTAAGCACGAACAGGATTATCTGTGACCGTTTCTTTTTGCTGCCTGCCATAGTCCCTCCCATTCCTTTGCTCATTCAATAGTTTCGATTTAAAGTTCAGCCGCGGGATTTTTTCCCAGAATTTCATAATGTCAAAACTGACATTCCCGTCGGAAAGCCATACCTATACATTATATATGATACAATAAAGCCCCCCCGTTTGTCAATAGAAATCGCCGTCGCATCCGCCGCGCGCGCCCTCAAAATGCCCACGTCGCAAACGCCCGTGAAATGCGGTTGAGGGCTGATATCCCGCACAAAATCGCCAAACCCATGCGGCAATTTTGTGAAAAATTACCGCATGGGTTTTGTCTTGGAAATGCTTTCCTGCATGCATATATATCCGTATTTTTTCCTTGTTATTATACAACACCGCTCCCGTCTTTTCAAGGGGGACAGCTTACCGCATAATAAAAAGACCGGTGCCGCCCCGCCGAAGCGACCGATTTCAGGATGATTCCCGGACGCGGTGTGTGCGCTATGGCAGACGGCAAAACCATCCTTGCGGGAAATCCCGAGTTACTTTCCGAGCATGGCATAACGCTGATGCACGCCCCGTGATGCCGTGGATTATCTGAGCGAGGGCTGTACGATCACCTATGTGGCAATAGACGGACAGTTTGCGGGATATCTCGCACTTTCCGACACCGTGCGGAAAGAAAGCGCCGCCACGATTGATTCGCACACCCGTCTCGGCGTACAGCCCGTCCTGCTCACCGGAGACAACGAAAACGCTGCCAAAACCATTGCCGAAAAACTTCACATCGAGAAGGTACGGGCAAGCTGTCTGCCGGAGGACAAACTGAAAGCTATTGAAATGTACCAAAGCAGTGGCTTACCGGTCTGCATGATCGGCGACGGCATCAATGACGCTCCTGCACTGAAAAAAGCCGATGTCGGTATTGCCATGGGCGGCGTCGGAAGCGACATTGCCGTGGACGCGGCGGACATTGCGCTGGTTGACGACGAGGTCAAAGAGCTGCCGCATCTTATCGCTCTGTCCAAGCGAATGATGATTGTTATCAAGCTCAATATGATCTTTTCCATGACGTTGAACTTTGTCGCCATCGCCTTGGCGATTATCGGTTCCTTGAATCCCGTCATCGGTGCGTTGGTTCACAACGCGGGTTCTGTCCTTGTGATCGCAAACTCGGCTTTTTTGCTGAAATGGCAAAAAAGGGTACCCGTTAAAACAGACTCAAGCGAAAATCGCCTCCCTAGCAAAATGTTTGGGAGGCGATTTCTGTCTGCAACCGTATCCGACGGTTGAAGCACTTTTTTCGGAAAGTCAAACATTCGTTTTATCCGATTTTTTCCTTTTATACCCACAATCGCAGTAAGGTCCGCCGGAGGCAAGCGTATATTCCCGCACAAAGTCCGTCGCGCCGCCCGCCTCGCTCATCGTATAGTCAAGATGACATAAAGCAGGTGTCAGCTCGTACAGTCCGAGCTTTTTCATCAGAACACAGATGCCGCATTTTGTAAATCGTCCTTCATAGCCGCTTCCGTCGGAATATTCGTAAAAATCCATGTTCCACGAATAGGGATTGCGATCGGCAGCTTTCAGTGCGGCGGTTGCCTTCATGCCCGCAATATCCTTTTCGGAAAACTTTCCTTTCCCGCTTTTGCGGCAGAACCATTTCATCGGCTTTGTCATCATGGCTTCGGCGTAATAGTCGGTCAACCGCTCCACGTCCGGACGTTCCGGCATGGAGAGAATAAACGCCCCGAGCATCGCGCAGTTGACGATGTTCATTTTAAAGCGGTCGCTCTTCTCAACCTCCGGAAGTTCCGAAATAATCTCTTTATATTTCGGTTTTGCTTTTTTTACAACCGTCTTTGCTGTTTTTTTGTCATATCCGAACACAGCCGTAAGCTGCTTCCCGAAAGACCCGGCAAACAGCGTCCACATTCCCATGGGCATCCCAAAATATTTCATTTTGCCTTCCTCCATTCATCAACCGTCATGTGATGCGGCGGTCGAAATTTTCTTCACACGAAAAAATTTTCAAAGCAACGGTTCATTGAATCCGATTTTCACAATTTGCATTTTCATTATCCCGTCCCCGACTTTTGAAAGAAAACGGAAAAATCCGCTGACAGACGGGTCTTTCAGGTCATTATAACCAAGCATATACCCGCGGCTTGAGACTGACAGCTTTTTGTCCCATGCGGAAATCTCGCTTCTCGCATCCGAAACCGCAAAATACGCGCCGACATCACGGATTTTTGCGTCCTTTATCCAGGTTTTCAGCATCAGCTTCACCGCTTTTTTATTGGCGGCATCGAACACCAACACTCCGTTCGGAAAAGCGTTTGCCATTGCACAGACAAGAGTTTTAACCTGTTCTTTCAGAAAATAGTAGAACACGCCTGCAGCAAAAAACACCGCTCCCTCCGAAGCATCAATTCGGTCAAACCACGCCGTATCGTTGAGGTCGCAGGGGATATTCTGCTCACGTTCTCCGACCGGCAGCAGCTCGTCACGCACTTTGATAACGCCCGGAAAGTCCAGATTATAAATTTTGCAGCTTCCGTTATCGCAGTTTCTGCCCGTATTATCCAATCCACAGCCGAGATTGACAACTGCCGCCTTCGGATGAGATTTCAGATAGTCCTTCACCTCATAGGCAAGATCGTTCTGCCGCATGGCAACTTCGAGAAAACCGAAACGCTGCATCAGCCCGCCGGACTTTTTCTCAAGTGCCGAAAAATCGTAGTCGATCTCATTCAGCAATCGAAGTGCCGATTCCTCCCGATAAAGATTCGGGTACCATTCCGAACACATCTTTCTTGCATAGAGCGGAATCATTAAGGTTTCCTGCACGGTGTTTTTTTCGATTTTATAGCTCATGTGTCTTTCTCGCTTTCTTAAAAACGACCATTCACAATGCTTCCGAAATCGTTTGAATGATCATTTTCGCCTATCTCCTATTACCCCAGCGCTACATCCAGTACCATCATCACACTGAACCCGACCGCAAAGAAAACCGTACCGACATTTGAGTGCTGTCCCTGCGACATTTCGGGAATCAGTTCTTCGACCACCACATAGAGCATCGCACCGGCGGCAAAACTTAGAAGATACGGCAATGCCGGGATGATAAACTGTGCCGCAATCAGCGTCAGAACGGCTCCGATCGGCTCTACCACTCCCGAAAGCACGCCTCCCAGAAAGGCTTTGCTTTTCTTGACGCCCTCGGCTTTGAGCGGCATGGAAATAATCGCTCCCTCGGGAAAATTCTGAATGGCAATACCGATCGATAACGCAAGCGCACCTGCCGCTGTGATTTGCGTATTATCGGAAAGAAATCCCGCATACATCACGCCGACCGCCATTCCTTCCGGAATGTTATGTAATGTTACTGCCAGCACCATCATGGTCGTTCGTCCGAAGGTGCTTTTCGGTCCCTCCGCCCGGTCACTTCCGATATGAAGGTGCGGTATCAGGTGATCAAGTGCGAGCAAAAACAGCACACCGATCCAAAATCCGACAAATGCCGGAAGGAACGCAAATGCTCCCATATTTTCCGACTGTTCAATCGCCGGAATCAAAAGACTCCATACAGAAGCGGCAACCATCACTCCGGCGGCAAAACCGACAAGTGCGCGCTGAACCGATGTTCCGAGCGTTTTTTTCATAAAGAGTACACACGCTGCACCGAGGGTTGTTCCGAGAAAAGGAATCAGAATCCCAAAAAATGTTTCCATCTTACACCCCGTATTCCTATTTATTTCTTCTGTATCCCGTTTCGTCGCGATATTCGGGATGATCTTTCAAATACGGATCTTTATCGCCGACAATCGTATAATCACATTTATCGCCGTTGGCACAGGTTGTCGTGCGCACAAGCCGCGCATGGATACACTCCATGGCTTCAAAATCCGGATTACAGAGTGCGGGCATGACTTCAAGCAGCCCGTGCTTTTTAGCAAATTCTGCCGTAGGGCATTCGGTAAATTCATAGTAAATCGGCTTTTCGGGATCAAACGGCGCGATATTCATTTTGAAATCGCCCCATTTGTCGCACTGTCTTTTTGCATTCTGAAATGCCTTATACATCAACTTTTTGAAAATCGGTTTGTTGCAATTGACAAGCTTCATCTTGCGGAAAGCGCCGAGAAAAAGGTTGCCTTCCATTTCTTCAATTTCCGCAAGACTTGTCACCTTTTTGCACACCGTATAGTACGCCATAAGCGCGATGCAGTCGTAATTGCCGCCCTTGCCGTTGTGGAAATTGTCTTTTCCGCCGAGATCCGTGCGCCAATCGGTAAGAAACTCCGCATATTTCAATTGAACCCGCTCCCATACCGCTTCTCTTTCGTCCGGCGGATAATGCAAGGCAATTTTCTTTTGAATTTCCTTTTTGCACGGCTTTGTATACAGCACATGACAGGTGCTGTCGATGGGCAATTTGTTATCATTCACCGTGTTTCCTCCCCCGGTTCACAATACTTTTTACGAGTTGTGCCCACTTTTCGGGATTGCAGGCAAGAAGCTCTTCGTGCTGCAGGTTTTGCTCGTGAATTGCCGGATGCGCGAAGTGTTGCAGATACCGTGCACGGTATTTTTCACCCATTTTCAGTGCATAAAAAATGTGAATTTCCGTATCGGGAACATCGATTTTATCGGGCAAAGGCGTCACAAGATCAGAGTAAAACTGATTTTTGCAGCTTTGCTTTGTCACATAAGGACGCGCGCCGCCGAACATTTTCATGAATGCGTCTACATAGTCCGGCATTTGTTCCGCACGCTTTTTCAGCCGTTTTTGCAAAAATCGGCTGCTGAAATGTCCGTCACGAATCAACGAATAAATCATCGGCAGCAACAAATCCGTTTGCAGTTTTGCCGCAAAGTTTGATGCCTGATCAAGGTCGGAACTTCCGAGAATACCGTAATCCATATGAATTTTTTGACGTGCCGCCAGCAATCCCACAAAAGAACCGCCCAACGAACAGCCGTAGGCTGCGCGGATATGCCCGTTGCAATGTTCCCGGATATAGCTTTCAATTTTCTCCGTTTCTTCGAGCATGGTGGAAAATTCGGTTTGTTCGGTTTCGTCAAAACCGTCATAGCTGGCGCAAAGAACTTGATAATCGGTTTGAAGTAACGGAATCACTTTTTCAAAATTGCTTTTCCAATGGCAGCACGTTCCGGGGAGCAGTAGAATTGTCGGAGAGTCTTTTTCTCCGAAAGCATAAACTTTCATCTTCCCACACCTCTCAAAAATTCGCTTTTTGCCTTTTCCTCCGTATCGTCCGACTCGTCATACGCATCATAAGGAGCGTTCGGATCGTGAACCCTCTTTTTAAAGGGCGAACACAATTTGTCTTTATGCGCAAAGGCGAACTCGAAATTGTCCGTCCATCCTGTATGTCCCGTGAGAAACAGCGGTTTTATTCCTCTCTTTTTTAATTTTGCTTCAAGAATTGCCAACGACTTCACTGCCAGTTTGTTACTCTCTGCCAAAGCGGAAATAAAGCTATACCCGCCGTCGGCACCAAACCACAGCGTATCTCCCGTGAAAAGATATTTATCATCAATGAGATAGACCATATGTCCCCATGTGTGACCGGGGACAAGGAAGCAATGAATCTTGATATCTCCGATACGAAGCGTCTCGCCGTCTTTCAGCAGTTGTTTGCGATTGTTGATCATCACCTGCGGTAATTTGTACAGATGATAAATCACCTTCCGGCGCACCTCTCCCGTCAAATAGCGATTTTCTATTTCGCCGATGTACAGTTTTGCTTTTTTGAACAGCCCCGGGCTGTCTGCTTCCACCGCGCCCACATGGTCGGTATCCTGATGCGTGATAAAAATATGTCGAATCGATTTCGGATCAATTCCCAGCCAGCCCATTTTCTCTTCCAGCCGATCGTAGTTGTACCCCGCGTCAATCATAATGGTGGTATCGCCTTTGCGATAAAAGAAAATATTTGCCACCCATTCACGCACACAGGCTACATTTTCATCGATCCAACCGGTATTGAGCGGCTTGAAAATCTCTTTGCCGCGGTACATCCTGCTCATTTCTTTTTTTGAAATTCAGTTGCTTTCTTTGACATTTCTTTTTCCTCTCAAGACGCGTCGATGCGCTCCAGTAGTTTTTTCGTACTCCACGCCTATTTACCGTTTCTCCATCACAACAATTTTGTTGGATATATTCCGAACAAATCCGATTTTGCCGAGCAGTTTATAAATCGGAACAAATTCCGCCATACCCTCCGTCAGGCTGTGTTCTTCTACAAAGCGAAATCTGCTCAATAATTCGGCAAGTTTTTTCCGTCCTTGACTCCCCATGTGAATTTCGCGTGGCTTCCCTCAATGGGTTTTTCCTTGAATCGTTTCACGACCATCGGATTCATCGTTTCTGCAAAAACCGTTGCTTTCTCAAACCTCTTTGCAATCACATCAAAAATCCGCTTCACTTCTGCCTCGTTCAGATACATAGTAAGTCCTTCAATGATGACGAGAACCGGTGCATCGGTTTCTTCGATTTTATCTCCCCAGTCCTCCATTGCGGACATGGCAATCTGTGAAATGATACCGCTCTCCGGCAGAAGCTTTTCTCTCACTTCCATTGTCTCCGGAAGGTCAAGGTTATACCAATGAGAATATCCCTTCATCCGATAGCATCGGGTATCCAATCCGCAGGCTATATTTACCACCACGGCATTCAAATTTTTCACAAGCCACTCCGACACCAAGCGGTCAAGCACGATTGTGCGGGCGATCACGCCACTGTGCATAGCAAAATCACGGTCCGCAAGAGAAAAGTCATAATCGAGCTTCTCGATAATTTCTTCCGCTTTTCTGTCATGAACAGCGCCACGTGTTCTGCTTTCCTTCGCGCGTGCATAAACCGTTTGCAGCATTGTTTCCGGAACGCCGGAAAGTGTCATTTTCTCACTCATTACGTTATCCCTCCGTATTTCGTTCTCTACTATCGGTAGTCTGCCGCCACATGGAATTTCTTTCGTAATGTCCGCATCGAACATCCGTCAGAAATCGCGGCGCTGCGCTTTCTGATTGTTTTTCCTGCGGTCTTCTTCAGTTAGTTTGTGCTAACCGTTCGTGCAGGAAAAGCTGCCCGCAGGCAGCACTTTCTTATGTTTAATCTTTCGGAAACAATTCTTTCATAGCTCCGTGAATCAAAAGTTGCAAAACCGCCGGGTACTGTTCACCAATCTCATTTTGATGTGACACCGTGAGAATCAGTCCGCGCACGGTTGCCGCGGCAAGCTTTGCACCACCTTTTGGGGAAAGTCCGCTGCCTTCCAACAATTCCGTAATATGCGTTTCGTCATCATGGTAATGCTCTTTTTTTACATCCTCAGAAATCCGACGCAGGATCAATTCGGCATCCGACTCAATAAATCGCATTGCGCCCGTTTCCGACAAGCGCCGGCAGACGGAAAGCAGCGTTTCCGTCGTACGTTCGCTTGCAGAAAGGGACACCTTGTGTTCCAACGTTTCTTTAGCCAGCATATAAAGTTCGGAATGAATTTCTTCTAAGACCGTAAAAAATAAAAATTCTTTAGAACTAAAATATTTATAAAAAGAGCCCTTGGAAATACCGACCGCTTCCGTAAGTTCCTCCACGGAAGTCTTGCGCATCCCGATTGTCATTGCACATTTTCTTGCCTCCGCAATCAGGTTTTCCCGTATTCTTCTGTTCTCTTCTTCTGAAAATGCCATATCTTTCTCCGATAAAATATTTGACTGTTTTTTTCATTCGGTCATATTATACCACTGTTTTTCATTTTTTGCAATAGGGTTGCGGGATTTTTTACTCCATACCGATCAAAATAGTTTAGATTATCGGTTTAGAAAGATATTATTTGCGTGGAATCCAAAATGTTTTATTGTGATGTTATTATTCTTTTGTTTCACAAAGGCTCTGGCAAATTTACCTCTTCCCTCAACCACTCTCACCGGCAATAACACATATTTTTATCGCCCGTGCCTTTTATTGTTAAATAAGCATGGCGCTGTTTTGCTATTTTGCACTTGTATTCCCTACAGATTCAAAATCTTTCCTATTGTACAGTTTTCTTTTCCGCATGACTTTTTAAAATTTACTTGGTGAAGCATGGGCTTGCAAGTGACCGCGATCTTCCGGGCTTGCAGAGCCATGCCTGCAAATGAGCTTATGTATGACCGCACACTGAGATTTGAAATCTATCTGCGGGCAGATGGAGCGAAGCGGTTTGCAATCATAGCGTTCATCCTTCCTTTCCATAAAATTAAGCCAAACGCTCGGCTGAGTAGCGTTTGGCTATGTAGATATTATTCAGTTAGACAAATCGGAATTTGAAGAGGTAGTTAAGATGAAAGACGGAAAACA
>ERZ808246.494-NODE-494-length-32809-cov-5.093698_pt1 | contig 32809 bp, 29 predicted proteins | sample MGYA00521083_ERZ808246 | MGnify/ENA primary metagenome ERZ808246 (study PRJEB31516, sample SAMN03275577) | gut metagenome | biome: mammalia-associated habitat; material: feces | host: Papio cynocephalus | place: Kenya | collected 2012-07-07 ...
CGGCGTTTAGCATTCGATTAATTCATTCTGAACGTTTTTTCCAAGCCCCTTTTCCGTATAAAATCGCGTGGAGGCTGTAAAAAGTTTTTTGCAGCCCCTGAAATTCTGCAATTTAAATTATACCGTTTTTTTGACAAGCGATTTAAAATGCCTGCCCTTTTCTTCAAAATTTTTATAGTAGTTATAGCTTGCCGCCGCGGGCGAGAACAGACATATTTTGCCTTTTTTTGTAAGACGCGCGGCGTTGTTTACGGCGTCCTCCATATTTTCGGCGTTTATAAGAGTCTTTTTTGACCCTTTAAGAGCGCCGTTTATTTTATGCCCCGTCTCGGGGAGGCCTATAAGATTTTCAATATCGGAATTTTTCAAAAATTCAATAAATTCCGAATAGTCTATTCCCCTGTCAAGCCCGCCGAAAATAAGCGTATCTACCTTGCCGAGCGCCTTTACTGCGCCCTCGACCGCCGTCGGAATAGTCGCTATGCTGTCGTTATAATACGTCACGCCGTCAAAGGTCCCGACAAGCTCCATTCTGTGCTCTATCCCCGAAAACTCTTTTATTGCGCGGCGTATCGCCTCGTCGTCTGCACCGCAAAGCCTTGCGGCGGTAACGGCAAAGGCTATGTCAAGCCTGTTGTGCTCGCCCTTTAAGTGCTCTGTGCTGTGCCAAAGCTCGTTTATAAATTCATTTTCGGCGGCATATTGCGCCGTCACGGGCTTTCTTTTTCCTTTCGGGTTTTCGTTTTCCAAAAATTCTTTAAAAAGCTTTTCATCGCCGTCAAAAACAAAAAAGTCATTTTCGGTTTGATGGCGCGCTATGTTGAGCTTTGCGTTCATATACCCCGAAAAGCCCGTTCTGTAATGGTCAAGATGCTCTTCGTGAATGTTAAGAAGCACCGCAACATGCGGCGACGCTTTTGTAAATTCAAGCTGATGCGACGACATTTCTATAACAGCCGTCATATCCTCGCCCTCGTCAGCCATTTCTAAAACCGGCACGCCTATGTTGCCTATAAGACAGCACTTTTTGCCCGAGGCTTTGAGCATTTCGTATATAAGAGTCGAAGTTGTGGTTTTGCCCTTTGAGCCTGTTATTCCGACGGTTTTCGGCTTGCAAAAGCGCAAAAACATATCGGTCTGACACGTTATTTCGGTCGTGTCGGGGTACATATTCTCTTCAAGAAACGCAATGCCCGGACTTTTGAAAACTATATCAAAATCGGAAAGGCACGAAAGAAAATCATCGCCGCAGATGTAGCTTACATTCTCGTCGTCCCCTACGCTTACCTCTGCTTTATCGGCTATTGTGAGGTGCTTTTCGGGTAAATGCTTTCTTAAATATGCATAGGTCGATTTGCCCTCTCTGCCAAGCCCCAAAATGAGGATTTTTTTATCTTTTACATAATCAATTATTGCTGACATACGAATACATCTCCGTTAAACATTCGCTGAATTTTTCGGGCACAAGATTTTCACGGTTATATTCCGAAAGCGCCGTGCTTTCGCGAACTATATCTTCACAGCAAAAAGCGTCGTCAAAAATTTTCAAAAGGAGCGGCAGTTCTCTTTTTTCGCGCTTTAAAGAAAGAATTTTCATAGCGAGCGCCGTTCTGTATTCCTCCGCCGTGCCGACGCATTCAAACGGCTTTACTGGGTCAAGCCCCGTAAGCCCCCTGAAATCGGGAATAAGCTCTTCTTTTTCAAACATATCGGAAGAAAAAATTTCTTTCATTTCACCGTCCGATAAAAATGCCGACAGCATTCCGTAAACAAAAAGGCATTTCGGACATTTTTCGCACCATATATTTTGCTTGCTGCCGCGGTTGCAGCTTCTGAAAACGCGCCTGTATTCGGGGCGCGAAGCAAACATTTTTGCAATCTGAAGCTCCGAAAACGGCCTTAAAAGGCTGAAATAATGAATTTTCTCTGTAAAATTGCGCTTTACATATTCGTTAAAATCATATTCAAAATCAAACGACTTTGAGTATTGGTGGTTAACCCCGTTTTCGGTGTTGCCCTCGTTTGCGCTTGCCTCGTTTGAAAGAACGATATTTTCCGCGCCCACAAGGTACGCCGCAAAAAGACTTATAAACGCAACGACCGCCGAAAACGGCGTGTGACCGTTCAAAAAGCCCTGTTTATTAAGCTCAAGAAGGTTTTTGTCAATCGTTCTGTGAACCTTTATTATATCGCCCTCGCTGTAGCCCGCCGCCTTAACACAGTCGGTACGCGCTTTTTGGTCGTTGACGGTGAAAAACATATTGTCTTTTTTAAATTTTCTCAAAAGATACGCCGTAACACAGCTGTCCTTGCCGCCGCCGACGGGAATTATGTTTTTGTTTGTAACCGCAACGTCAAACGAAGCGCTTTCTTTAAGAGCGGGGGTTGATGTAATTTCGATAAAGTCCTCTTCTTTACCCGGCTCTATTCCGTTTATATAAAAGAATTCGCCGAGCCCCGACGCCCAAAGATGGCGCCAATAAGCGCAGTCTTCTTCGGAAAGAAAACCGCATTTTACGTCAATTTTTTTAGGGCAGACGCACTTGAAATAGCTGACCGCCTCCGAAAGCCCCATATTAAAAACAAGCTTTTTGCCCAAAGGGCTGTCAAAGGCGTTTATAATCGAAAGATTGTCGGTCTCGATTGATAAAGTCGGCTTAAATTTGCAAAGCCCCTCTATATAAAACGAATACTCAATATCCAAAGAATGCTCTTTCTTTTCGACTTTTGCGCCCTCATAGACAAAAAGCGGATATTTATTTCTTAATTCAAGCGAATTGAGCTTTGTCATTTAAGCTTTCTCCTTGCAAAATGAATAAAATCGGCGGCACTGCCGATAATTCTCATAAATAATACTTTACCGCACCGTTAAATATACCACATAATGCCGTATTTAACAAGGATTTTTCAAAAAGACTTGAATATACATTTAAAATTATATATAATCTTACGTAGGTGAGAAGATATGTTGGAATTAAAAAATATTTCCTGGGGCGTCAATGAAGACGGCGCCGAAAAAGAAATTTTAAAAAATGTTTCGCTCGTCATAGACGACGGCTCTTTTCTTGTAATAACAGGCCCGAACGGCGGCGGAAAATCAACTCTCGCGCGCATTATTATGGGCATTGAAAAGCCGTCGGAGGGCAAAATTTTCTGGAACGGCGAAGACATTACGGAGCTTTCGATAACCGAAAGGGCAAAGCTCGGCATCGGCTATGCTTTTCAGCAGCCGCCGCGCTTTAAGGGGCTTACTGTGCGCGACCTTTTAAGCCTTGCAAACGGAAGCACACTTCCCGAGGACCAGTGCTGTGCCTATCTTACGGGCGTGGGTCTTTGCTCTAAAGACTATTTAAACCGCGAGGTTGATTCGTCTCTTTCGGGCGGCGAAATCAAAAGAATAGAAATAGCCACGCTTATGGCAAGAAAGCCGAAGCTTGCAATTTATGACGAACCCGAAGCGGGCATTGACCTTTGGAGCTTCACAATGCTTGTCGAAAGCTTTAAATCCATTGCCGCTTCGCATAAAGAAAGTATGCTTATAATCTCCCATCAGGAGCGTATTATGAAGATTGCCGACGAAATTGCCGTCATTGCCGACGGAACGCTTAAAAAAATCGGCAAGCGCGACGAGGTTCTTCCCACGCTTTTGGAGCAGTTTGACAACGCCTGCTCATTCAGATAAGAAAGGTGCGTAATATATATAATGGATAAAACAGATGAAAATTTGCTTCTTACTATTGCGGACCTTCACGGGGTTCCGCAGGGCGCCTATAACATAAGAAAAAACGGCTCGGCGCTTATGAGAAGCTCAAGCGAACATATAGAAATTATTCCGAAAAGAGACAAGCCCGGCATAGATATAATCGTTAAGCCGTTTACAAAAAACGAGAGCGTGCATATCCCCGTAATTCTTACCGAAACGGGGCTTGACGACCTTGTTTATAACGACTTTTATATAGGCGAGGGCGCCGATGTGCTTATAGTCGCGGGGTGCGGAATACACAATTCGGGTAATAAAAAAAGCGAGCACGACGGTATTCACTGCTTTCATATAGGCAAAAACGCGCGCGTAAAATATGTTGAAAAGCACTACGGCGAGGGCGACGGCACGGGCGAGCGTATTTTAAACCCGAGAACCGAAGTTTATATGGACGAAAACTCCTATTGCGAAATGGAAATGGTTCAGATTAAAGGCGTTGACTCGACAAAGCGCGAAACGCTGGCACAGCTTAAATCCGGCGCAAAAATAGTCATTTTTGAAAGACTTATGACTCACGGCACTCAAACAGCCGACTCCGACATAGTTATAGAGCTTAACGGCGAAGACTCTTCGGCTCAGATAGTGTCGCGCTCGGTCGCAAAAAACACTTCAAGGCAAAAGTTCTTCCCAAAAGCTGTCGGCAATACCAGATGCCACGCGCACATTCAGTGCGACTCAATAATTATGGACGGCGCGCACATTTCTTCAATACCGGCTATCGAAGCAAACGACAGCGAAGCCAACATAATTCACGAAGCGGCAATCGGGCGCATAAACAGCGACCAGCTTTTAAAGCTTCAGACACTCGGCAAAACAAAAGAAGAGGCGGAAGAAATTATCATCAACTGCTTCCTTAAATAAATTTTTGCAACCGATGATTAATTAAGCGAAATTTTTCGCCGCACTTTGCTTCATCGGTTATTTTGAGGTAACGAAATGGAAAAAAGAGTTCTTGCAATAGATTTCGGCGCGTCAAGCGGCAGAGCAATTTTAGGCACGTTTGACGGCGAAAAAATATCTCTTAACGAAATTCACCGTTTTTCAAACGACCCTGTGTCAATAAACGGCACCGTGTATTGGGACGTTCAGCGCCTGTTTTTTGAAATAAAGCAAAGCATGCTTAAAGCCAAAGAATACGGCGGTTTTGACAGCATCGGCATAGACACCTGGGGCGTTGATTTCGGACTTTTGAGAAAAGACGGCTCGCTTATTGAAAACCCCGTTCATTACCGCGACAAAAGAAACGACGGTATGGTAAAGCGAAGCGAAAAATATATGAGCCGCGAAAGGCTTTACGACATAACGGGAATCCAGTTTATGGATTTTAACACGCTTTTTCAGCTGCTTTCTCTTAAAGAAAACAGACCGTACATATTAAAAGAAGCCGACAAGCTTCTTTTTATGCCCGACCTTCTTTCGTATATGCTCACGGGCGAAAAGCACGCCGAATATTCAATCGCCACCACCTCGCAGATGATTGACCTTAAAACAAACGACTGGTCAAAAGAAATTCTCGAAAAATTCGGTATTGACAGAGCGCTTCTTCCCGATATTATCAAAACGGGCACAAAGGCGGGCGTTTTAAGCGACGGGATTTGCGAAGAGCTCGGCGTTAAAAAAGCCGACGTAATAGCCGTTGCGGGGCACGACACGCAAAGCGCCGTTACGGCAACGCCCACCGAGGAGGACGATTTTGCCTTTATCAGCTGCGGCACATGGTCGCTTTTCGGAACGGAAGTAAAAAAGCCGATAATCAATGAAGCCTCTAAACGTCTTAACGTTACAAACGAGGGCGGATACGATTTTTCTACGGCATTTTTAAAGAATATATGCGGACTTTGGCTCATTCAGGAAAGCCGCCGTCAGTGGGCGCGCGAGGGCAAAGAATATTCTTATGCGGACCTTGAAAAACAGGCGCTTGCAAGCGAGCCCTTTAAGTGCTTTATAGACCCCGATGCACCCGATTTTGCGCCCATGGGCGACCTTCCGTCAAGAGTGCGCGAATACTGCAAAAAAACGGGTCAGTATGTTCCCGAAACCGTCGGCGAAATTATGCGCTGTATTTATGAAAGCCTCGCTTTAAAATACCGCCTTACTTTGGGCGCTATAGAAGAGTGCACCGAAAAGAAATATAACAAGCTTCACGTTATGGGCGGCGGCACAAAAGACAAGCTTCTTTTGCAGATGACTGCCGACTGCTGTGCGCTTCCCGTGCTCGGCGGCCCGATTGAAGCGACGGCTTTAGGCAACGTTGCGCTTCAGCTTATAGCTTCGGGCGATATTAAAGACATAAAATCTGCCCGCAGAGTAATAGCAAACGGCGAAAAGCTTACGCTTTATTCACCCGCTTCAGGCAGTAATTGGGACAGTGCCTTTGAGCGTTTTAAAGCCGTTATAGAAAAAATATGAACGATTATTTTGAAATAACCGAAAAAAGCGCCGAAAACGTTTTGCAAAATGCCGAGCGCATTTTTAAAGAAGCGCCGTTAAGGCGCGGCGGCTCAGACGGCGAAAAGAAAGCTTCGGATATGCTTTTTAACGAAATAAAGCCCTATTGCGACGAAGCAAAGAAAGAGACTTTTTCGTTTTCACCGTCGGCGGCAGGCGCAGTTTACAGGCTTTCGTGCGCGCTTGCGCTTTTGGGCACAATTTTTTTAAAGCTTTCCGAAAGCACCGGCTCGCCCGTTTTTACCTGCTTTACGCCTGTTTTTTGCATTGCGGCGTTTTCGCTCTTTTTCGGAAAATTCTTTTTCAACAAAACCGCGCTTGACAAGCCCTTTAAAAAAGCGCGCTCACAAAACCTGTTTTTCACACGGTTTTCAAGAAGCGAAACGCTTTTCAGAATAGTTCTGACAGCAAATACGGACGCGCCGAAAAAGCTTAACACGCCGTTTTTCGGCATAAAAGCGCCGATGATTTTTATTGTTGCGTGCATAATCGGCAACACACTTACGTTTTGCGCTTCGTGCGCGCTTCTTTTGTGCGGCACGCCGCGCGGCTCGCGTTTTTTTGAGCTTGTTACGGCGCTGTGCCTTTTTATGTGTATTTTTTACATAGGCGCGTTTTTTGTTTTTGACATCAAAAAAACGGCTACGGCAACATCGTCGGGCGTTGTTCCGTCGCTTTGCCTTGCCGAAATTATGCGGCTTCTTTCGGATAATTCGGTGCGCTTTCCCAATACCGAGGTGTGTGTGCTTTTAAGCGGAGCGGAACACCCCTGTCACGACGGCGCGCGGGAGTTTATGAACAGGCACAAGCGCGCTTTGAGGGATATTCCGACGGTATTTATTTCTTTGGAGGACCTTGTTACGTCCTCTAAGCTCGCCGTATTTTTTAAAGAGGGCAGCGGCGGAAACCGCCCTGCGGGGATAATTGCCGAATCCGCCGAAGCTTTTGGCGTTTCGATTGCAAAAGAAAAACCGGTTATCGGCACGCCGATGTATACGCCGTTTGAAAGTGCGGGATTTGACGCTTGCTCGTTCGGCACGTCAAAGGCGTTTTCGGCAAAAAGCTTTTTTGAGACTGAAAAAAGCGTTCAGACAAGCAGCCGCGCCGTTCTTGACGCACTTTGCATTTTAAAAGACGCAGTCCGTTTTTACGGAAACGAAAGATAGAGAGGTTTTTTTCATGGCTAAAATACTTAACTGCAAAACCCCGAATATTCCGTGGCAGGAAAAGCCCGCAAATTTTGACGGCCCTGTTTGGAGATATTCCGAGAACCCCATTATTGACAGAAGCTTTGTTAAAGAAGCTAACAGCATTTTTAACTCTGCCGTTGTAAGGCGCGAAAACGATTTTGCCGGTGTTTTCAGAGTTGACGATTTAACAAGGGAACAGTATCTTGTAACGGGCTTCAGTCCCGACGGAATCCACTGGAAGCTTAACGATAAAAAAATCTTTCGCGGCTACGACCCCAGACTTTGCGAGATTGACGGCAAATATTATCTTTCGTGGGTCTGCCACACCGACCGCGGCACTTCGATAGGCATTGCTTCGACCGTTGATTTTGAAAATTGGGAAAGATACGAAAATGCGGTTTTGCCCGTTTCGAGAAACGGCGTTCTTTTCCCGAGAAAAATCGGCGGCAACTATATGCTCTTTACGCGTCCGTGCGACAAAGGCCACACGCCCTACGGCGATATTTTTATAAGCCAAAGCCCCGACCTTACATATTGGGGCAAGCACCGCTTTGTAATAAAGCCCGAAAACAATTGGGAAATGACAAAAGTCGGCGCGGGTCCCACTCCCATTGAAACCGACGAGGGCTGGCTCTGCTTTTATCACGGCGTGCTCACAAGCTGCAACGGCTTTACATACAGCATGGGCGCCATGATAACCGACATTAACGAACCGTGGCGCGTGCTTCACAGAGCTGACTGCTACCTTTTAAGCCCACGCGAGCAATATGAATTTGTGGGCGACGTGCCCAACGTTGTTTTCCCGTGCGCGGCGCTTGCCGACAGCGACTCGGGCAGGATTGCCATTTATTACGGCGGAGCGGACACCGTGGTGGGGCTTGCTTTCACGACGGTTGACGAAACCGTTGACTTTATTAAAAAGCACGATATTATAAAATAATCAAAACCAAAATATACTTTTCTTTTCGCGGCGGACTTTTCCGCCGCGAAAACTTTCGGAGATACATATGACAATTAAAAAATACATCGGCGACAGGGCGTTTTATAAAATGACGCTTTCGGTTGCGTTGCCGATAATGATTCAGAATTTTATCACAAACTTTGTCAGTATGCTCGACAATCTTATGGTAGGCTCTCTCGGAACGGAGCAGATGTCGGGCGTTTCTATTGTCAACCAGCTCATCTTTGTTTTCAGCCTTGCAATATTCGGCGCATTGAGCGGCGCGGGAATTTTTACGGCGCAGTTTTTCGGCAAGGGCGACGACGAAGGCATTCGTTACACGGTGCGCTTTAAAATGATTATAAGCCTTCTTATTTTCGTTGTCGGAACAGCCGTGTTTTTGCTGTTTGACTCACAGCTTATAGGGCTTTTTATTCACGATGTTGACCCCTCGTGCGACCTTAACGCCACAATAGATTTTGCAGAAAGCTATTTAAAGGTTATTTTGTGGGGTCTTTTGCCGTTTACGCTTTCACAGGCGTTTTCAAGCACATTGCGCGAAACGGGCGAAACGCTTGCGCCGATGCTTGCGGGGCTTGCGGCGGTTGTTACAAACTGCGTTTTTAACTATCTTCTTATTTTCGGAAAATTCGGTTTTCCGAAGCTCGGCGTTGTCGGCGCGGCGATTGCAACCGACCTTTCAAGATATGTTGAGTGCATAATAATAATTGCCTACACCTTTATAAAGCGCAGCCGCTTCAAATACATAAACGGTGCGTTTAGAAGCGCATATATCCCCCGCCCCGTTTTAAAGCAAATAACAATTAAGGGTATGCCGCTTTTACTCAACGAATTTCTCTGGTCGTCGGGAATGATGCTTTTAAGCGTTGCCTACAGCCTTCACGGACTTTCGGTGGTTGCGGGCTGCAGCATTTCATCAACGGTTATGAACCTTGCAAACATTGCGTTTTTGTCGCTCGGCTCAAGCATAGGCATAATTATAGGCAAAATTCTCGGCTCGGGCAATTACGAAGAAGCTGTTGACACCGACAGAAAGCTTATAGCTTTTTCGGTTATGCTGAGCATAGTCACGGGAATTATCGTTTTCCTTTTGAGTGACAAAATACCGGAGCTTTACAAAACATCTGAGCTTTCAAAAGAATATGCGGCGTATTTCATAAAGGTATGCGCCTGTTTTGTTCCGCTCGACGCGTTCGCAAACGCCTCATACTTCACAATAAGAAGCGGCGGAAAAACTCTTGTTACGTTTTTGTTTGACAGTATGTTTGTCCTTTTTGTGAGCGTTCCCACGGCATTTTTGCTTTATTATGCCGCAAAGCTTGACATTCACATAATCTTCCCGATAGTGCTTTCGGAAAACATAATAAAGGTTATCGTAGGATTTATTCTTCTTAAAAAGCGCGTTTGGGTGAACAACATAGTATCTGATTAGGCAAAAAAGAGTAAAACCGATACGGTCATTATATTAAATTTTTCTCTTTTATATACCAAAATTTTCGCCGAATTTCACCGAAGAAAAAGGAATTAACCTTTTTCTTCGTTTTTTATTCTTTGACCGCTGCTTCAAACTGTTCTTTTAAATCTGCTTCTATTTCATCCTCATCATTTTCTGTTATATTAAACTCAAAGGTATAGTAATTTTCCGAACTCTTAAAATATATTATTGACGGAACAGTTTTAATTTCATATTCTTTTCTAAAATCCGACAGAACTTTGTCCTCTTCTGTGGTTTCGCTATCTAAATAGAACATTTCAATATTGCCTTCCTTTATTACTTTATTCAATACAGGAACCATTTTACGACACCACTGACACGTTGCTCTTCCTGTATATAAAAAGAACGGAGTACCTTCATTTATTTTGGCATTTACCTCTTCTGCAGTTAATCTTATAAAGCTCATTTCAGCATGTCTATATGCAATCAGCTCCATCTCCAACATCATTTCTTGGCTGTCGCCGGTTTCCTCTTTCGCAAACTTGTTTTCATTAGTTTCATTATCATACACAAGCAGAAATACAAACCCAACAACAATAATAAATGCAACAATAACAATAACTTTTCGTTTGTTTTTCATATATTTAAACCTCGCATCTTGACACTATTTATTGTATATTGTATAATACAATTACGGTGGTGTCAATTCTTTGCTACTGATTTATTGGAGGTGTTATTATGAAAGCTCAAATTTCTGTTTTACTGACCGTTATACTCTTGTTTTCTATGATTTTGCCTGTCAATGCTGTTGTCGAATCACCGAGCATCTATGGCCCATACAACAACTTTGAAGAATTATATCAGGCATATATGCAGGCAGTCGAAGAGGGAGATTCTGAACAGCAAGCATTATTGCTTGAAATCGGAAGAACCAGTCTCCGTGCAGAAATTGAAATGTCACAAGCCAATACCCCTGTCCCCGCTTACGATCCTGTCGAACAGTATTGGCGAGATGAGGTTCTTCCTCAATATTTTAGCTACAGCTATTTTGAAACCCGTAGTAATGGCGTTTGCTTATCCTTGGGAAACAAACTTTCTTATTGGAGTTCTGATGACAAATCCACCGGCTGGACTGCCGTACGCATGACCTATCGAAATCACAGATATTGGGGCAACACGGAGATTATGAAAGAACAATTCTACTGCCATGCTCGTCTTGGCTACGCCGCCATAGAAAACGAGTGGAATTTGGAGCCGTGGAGAACCAACGTCAATCCCATTACATGTAATTAGAGGTGACTTGCCATGATTGAATTAGCTGCGCTCATTTTAGGTTTAGTTTCTTGGGTTCTTCTGCTGTATTGCATTTTCAGGCACAAACATCTTGATCGTCTTAAAATTTTCAAATTTCAAGCTTTGAGCTGGGCGCTGTGCTCCGTTGGCCTCTACATTCCGTCGCTCAGCCAGCAATTGGAGTTTGCGAGAGACGATTATAACGGTATAATTGATTGTGTCTCACCCTTCCACCTTGCATCGTTGTCGCTTTTGGCAGTCACTTTGGTTTTAAGCGTTATATCACTCTGCCTTAGCAAAAAATCTAAATAAGAAAATCATATCTAATTAAACAGGTGACTACTCATTAGTTGAGTAGCCGACCTCTCGCACCACCGTGCGTACCGTTCGGTACACGGCGCTTCAATCATATTGAGTGTTTAGACTTGTGCGCTTTGGATGTGTTATAATATCCACTGCGTGCAAGTCTTTCGTTTTCATTACTATGCTGTTTTCGCATTTTGCGCGAACGATTTTTTTGCTATCGAATTCCCCCTACAAGCAAGCGTCAATGGCATTTTCAAGTAGATTGTCGAATATTATATCAACGCTCCGCGAGCGAATTTTGCCTGCGGAGCGCTTTTGTTTATTATAACTTATTAAAATGCTTCAAAAAAGCTTTGTCTGCCTCGCTTTTTGTCGGCACCGAGGCCGACGCGCCGTATTTTTCGACCGCAAGAGCGGCGGCAACCGATGCGTAGCGCATAGCTTCGCGAACATCTTTTCCGCGGCTTCTTTCGGCTATAAAGCCCGCCGTGTATGTGTCGCCTGCGGCGGTTGTGTCAACGGCGTCGGCTTTTATAGGCTCTGTAAATACCGATGCGTTTTCGGAAGCATAAACGCTTCCCGCTTCGCCGAGGGTGATAACCGCTTCACGGCACCCGAATGAAAGTATATCCCGCGCAGATTTTTCCGCATTATCGGGCGTTACCTCGGTTTTTAAAAGAAGCGACGCTTCGTGCTCGTTTACAAAAATCAAATCGACAAAATGAAAAAGCTCTTTCGGCAGCTCTGTCATAGGCGACGGGTTCAATATAACCTTTTTGCCCGCGGCTTTTGCTTTTTTTGCCGCATAAACGACCGTTGAAAGCGGAATTTCAAGCTGAAAAAGAACGGCGTCGCACGAATTTATCTTTTCTTCGGCGCTGTCAACCGCGGCGCAGTCAACCTCGCCGTTTGCGCCGCTGAAAACAATAATTGTATTGTCGCTTCCGAACACATTTATCAGCGCGGTGCCTGTTCCCTCTTTGCCGAAAGCAACACCCGAAACATCAACTTTTTCATTTTTCAAATTATTTAAAAGCCTTTCGCCGAACGCGTCTTTTCCGACGCAGCCGACGATTGAAACGTCAAGCCCGAGCTTTGACGCGGCTGTTGCCTGATTTGCGCCCTTGCCGCCGCAGGCAACGGCGAAGGATTTTGAAAAAAGCGTTTCGCCCGCCTCGGGCTTTCTTTCGGTTTCGACCGATAAATCAATATTAAGACTGCCTATTACAAGTAATTTCATATATTTTCTCCCGCAAATTTTCTTGTTTACGCCGTTATATTCTTTTGATAAACTCTTTTAAAAGGCGGCTTAAATCTTCGCCCGCGCGGTTTGCCGCTTCAAGCACTCTTTCGTGGCTGTGCTTCACCTTTTGAATACCTGTCGCCATATTTGTAATACAGCTTATTCCCAAAACCTTCATTCCGAGATAATTGCAGGCTATGGTTTCGGGCACGGTGCTCATTCCGACAGCGTCTGCGCCCATATTGGAAAACGCGCGTATTTCGGCGGCAGTTTCATAGCAAGGCCCCATAAACCCGAGATATACGCCCTCTTTTATTTCTGTGCCCGTTTCGGCGGCGGTTTTCTTAAAAAGCTCCCGCAATTCTTTATTATATGCTTCCGTCATATCGGGAAAGCGCACGCCAAAGCGCCCGTCGTTTGGCCCGATAAGCGGATTTGCGCCCATCATATTGATAAAATCGGTAATAAGCATCAGCGTGCCCGGCTCAAAGCTTCGGTTTATGCCGCCGCAGGCGTTTGTAAGAACAACCGTTTCAACGCCCAAAAGCTTTAAAACATAAAACGGATAACAAACCTCTTTCATAGTATAGCCCTCATAAAAATGAAAGCGCCCCTCTAAAGCAAAAACTTCTTTCCCGCAAAGCTCGCCTGTAAGCAGTGCGCCCTTGTGTCCCGAAACGGTGGACACGGGAAAATTCGGTATATCTTTATAGGGCAATTCGGTGCAGTCTTTAAAATCCGCAGTGAGACTGCCGAGCCCAGAGCCTAAAACAAGCGCAATTTTCGGGCGCTTGTTTGTATGTGCCGAAATATATTCCGCGCTTTTTTGCGCCTTTTCATAAAGCTGTTCCGTAAAAATCACTCCGTTTCAATCTGTAGTATCAGTATAACATTATTTTTTAATGATGTCCACAAAACGCCGAAAAAAGCCGCAACCTGCAAATCGCTTTGCAGGCTACGGCTTTTATTAATTATTTAAAGAGGTTGGGTTTGCGTAAATGGGTTGGTTTTTGCTTTCAGCAATAATACTCCATAGGATAAGTGAGGTATTCGTTAGGCTCAAGCTGGTCTGCCGTAACATATCCCGCGGGTGCTCTGAGAAGGCTCGGCAAGCGGTTTACTACGGTAGCGCAGGTGTGCTCAACCGTTGCGGGTTTAACAACATGGAACTCTGTATCGGGCTCGCCGGAAATCTTCCAGTCGCACATATCGCCGTCGCCCTCGCCGTAAACCTTACCGATGGTTTCTTCCTCTACGGTTATGCCCTGCATGGTCTCGATTGTTACAACAGCCGACATACCTATGCAACGGCCCGCTTTAATTGTTTTGCCGAGCGTATCGGAATAAATATCATGGTCGATAACGCAGGGAACGTGTTTTTGCTCGATGGACTTAATCGTAAGACCGAGCTTGTTGCAAATGGCTTCGCTTGCGTTCCAGGCATAAGAGGGCTCAAACTCTTCGGGATGTGCAATTTTCTGCTCAAACTCTTCGGGTGTAAGGTCGCAGCCGTGAGCGTTTGCAAGAGCCAAGCCGTATTCATCAACGTTATAGCTGTATGCGCCTTTAATCTTTGTTATTTTGTGGCAGCCGCCCGCAACGAGCGCAACCATATTAATCCAGAAAATATCCTGCATACCGCTGCCCGTAATCGTGCAGTTGTGAGCCTTTGCGATTGCGTCAAGACGGTTAATCTGCGCGGCAGATGTGGTCCAGGGATAAATTGCCTCTTCACAGGTCGTTATTACATTTATTCCGCGCGAAACGCACTTTTCAACATGGTCGTAAATATCGCCGATAAAGCTGAAAAGAGTAACTATCGCTACGTCTGCGTCGCACTCGTCAAGAACCTTGTCGGCGTCGTTTGAAATGACAACGCCCGTTTTAATCCCAAGTTCCGCAAAATCGCCGACATCCTGACCGACAACCGCCGGGTTGACGTCGATAGCGCCGACAATCTGTGCGCCGTGTTCATGCAAATAACGAAGAATGTACTTGCTCATTTTTCCGCAGCCGTACTGCACAACTTTGATTTTTTCCATAAAAGGTTCCTCCTAAATCAGAAAATTTTTCCAAGCGGTGTTTCCGCTTTTCTGAATATAGTATAAACCCTCATCCACGGTTAGAGTCAAGGAAAATTTGTGAAATTTTTATCGAGCGAAATTCACAGGCACCTGAAGGCGCAAAAACATACTGCGCCGACTGTCGTCAAATACGTTAAATTCGGTCATAATCTCGCAAAAATAGTCGCCGCAGACTGTCCAATTCTGCTCTTTGCAATGCTCGAGCAGCTTTTTTGCAAAATCAATTTCGTCGTCAAAGCTGTCAAGATAAACGCAGGCATACATACCGCTGTCAACAACGGCGGCGTCTGCCAAATCAAGGTTGTCTCTGTAGCCGACAAAAACAAACGTATCTTTCGGGACAAAATTTTCGTTAATAAAATCGTCCTTTTCAATAGAAGTCCCGACGCTGTAGGAGTGAGCCTGCAAAAATCCGCGCTCCATCAGCGCCTTTCTTAAATCAACCAGCTCGCGCTCGAACGCGCGCAAGCCTTCTTTATAAAAATTAGTCTTGCACGGCATTCCCCAAATATAGCGGCGGTCGATGTATTCAAGAACAATCGACCCCTGCACGGGCGACTTGCGGTAACGCTCGATTGAAGCTATAGCCCTTTCAACCGCGTCGTGCTGGGCGCGCAAAAGGCGCATCTGACTATGAAGCTGCTCGTTCTTTTGGTTAAGAATCGTTTCTATAAGCACAATATCTTCTTTTTTTAAGACCTCGCCGATTTCCGTAAGGCTCATGCCAAGCTCTTTCATATAAGCTATCATATCAAGCCGTGCATTTTGCGCGATGTCGTAATAGCGGTAGCCCGTTTCGGGGTCCTTGTGCTTCGGCACCAAAAGCCCCAATTCATCGTAAAGCCGAAGCGTTGCAACCGTAAGGCGGCTCATTTCTGCCATTTTCCCTATGGAAATAAGCTCTTTTTCCATTGTTCGACACCTCTGAAACTCTGTTCTTACTTTAGAGTTTAGCAAATTTTTCCGGCAATGTCAATCGGCACTCAATGTCAATCAGCACTCTGCGGTATATTTAATATTTTAAAAAAACAGAGCCGTAAAAAATGCATTTTTACAGCTCTATTTATTTTAAATCAGTTTTGTATTAAGCTTATTTTTTCGCTTTCTTTTCGGCTCTGAGCTTTTCGGCAAACGCTTTTTCTTCTTTTTCAAGCTGAATGCGTCTTTCCTCCTCAAGGCGTCTTTCCTCGGCGGCTCTTACCTTTGCGTCGTCATACATAGCGGCGATTTTTTCAAAGTGAGAGTAATTTTCTTTTTCGTCGAGAAGTCTTTTTGCGTTGAGATAGGTTTTTGCCGCGGAATAATAGAGCGAATGCTCTTTTGTTGCCTTTTTAAGGTTGACGTTAAGCTCGCGGCGCTCTTTGGAAGAAGCTTTAAGTGCGTCTTTAATCTCTTTGACCTTGTCGGTTGATTTTGCTTTTTTCGCAATATCAAGCTCGTCATAAAGCTTTTTCTGGCGTTCGTCAAGCTCCTGCTCGCGGCGGTCAAAATCGTCGAAAACAGATGTGTCGAACTCTGTAAGCGTTCCGCCGAAGTTTTTGTTTATAACCTTTTTGCTGTTGAGTCTGCCGACGGCGCTTTCAATCATGGCTTTTCTGTAAAGCTTTTCTTCCTCGGTCGCTTTCGGAAGCGCCTTTGCCTGTTTTACAATATCGTCGTTGACATTTACAAGACCGGCAAGGCCGCCCGCATATATGCCCTCTGCAACACGAACTTTTTCTTTTACAAGCTCTGTTGAGAACTTGTCCATCTCTTTATTGACTATTGCCGAAATTTCTATGTTGTCGTTATAATCGCGCGCGTCATACCATGCCTTTTTGGCGGCTTTGACAGCGGCTTTTTTCTCTGCCTTTGAGCTGTATTTTGCGTTCTTTGCGGCACCGATACCCTTTTTAACTTCTTTAAGGTCAAGGGGCGACGCGTTTTCAAGGCTCTTTGCCTCTTCGATTATATCAATGCTTTCAACAAGCGCGTCGTCTCTTAAAGCGCCGTTGCCGAAGTCCTCAAACATAGCCCTTATTTTAAGAACCTTTATCATTGCCTTTTGCTTGACTTCGGAAAGGTCATAGAAGAAATATGGGATAACGTTCATTGCCGCGCCTATTACGGAAGCGACTATAAGTATTCCGATTATGTGATGGAATGTATCCAAATCGTAAAGGACGTCGTATGCGTTGAATTTGCCCGCAAGAAGCTCATCGGCTTTTTCGGCGGTTATGGCGCCCGCCTTTAAAAGCTCCGACACCTTAGAGGGTGTGAACATACTTGCCGCCGCTTCTTCGTTTATGCCGCCGCGCTCGTAAAGAGTGGGAAGCACCGAGCTTGTAAGAAGCGTGATTACCGTACCTATAAGACCGACCGCACTGAACATACCGTCTATTCTTTCGCCTGTTACATACTGCTGATAGTCACGGATGTCGCCGTTAAGAGCGGGCGTAAGAATATGAGCGAACGCGCCGACCACGCCGTTTGCAAACAGGCAGATAAGCACGACCCATATAACCGCTGCGGGGTTAACATATCTTATAACGGGGTACATTGTTGCGATAAACAGAATGTTGAAAAGGTTTGTAACGACAAGCACGTTTCTTTTGCCGAAGCGTTTTATCATAAACGGCGCAAGAATCATTCCCCAGAACGAGGCGTTGCCGTAAATTGTGGTTATAAGAGCATAGCCGCCCGCGCCGCACGCCTTTTGATAGTTATAAAGCCACCAAAGAATGTTGCCGTAAGCGCCCTCCAAAAATCCGAGCCAGCCGGCAAGCGAGATAATCCAGAAATATTTGTTTTTGGCAACCGCCCTGAAAGCGTCGATAAAACGAATCTGAATAACGTGCGTTTTTGCCTGAACAATCTTTTCTTCAACGTTGACATAAGCAATTATGCCTATGAGCATACCGACAATGATAATCGGCGGATAAACATAACGGTAAATGCGAATATCGTTAAGTGTATCGGTGCCCGTTATCATACGGCCGAACAGCGGTACGATTATGTTAACTATCGAGGGAGCGAGCGAGTCCGTAACCGCTTTTATGGAGCTGACGTTTGCGCGCTCCTGCGAGTTGGGCGAAAGAACAACAACATAGTTGTTGTAAACCTCGTAAAAGAACATATAAAAGAACTGGAAGCCGATGTTGAAAAGCAACACGACAACGCAAGCCCAAAATTCGCTCATTTTTTCATACGGCATCCACACAAAGCCGATGCCGAGAATTGCCGTGGGAATACCCATACTCATAAGGTACGGTCTGTATTTACCCTTTTTGTTGCGCGTGTTATCAATTATGTTTGCCCTGAGCGCCGTAAGCGGGAACGACGCCAAAACGCCGAGTATGTAAATAACATAGAGCGCCGACGGCTTTATGCCGATAACATTGCCTATAAGGTTGTTGCCGACAGAGAGAATCATACCCTCAACGCAGGTGATGATGGCTTTAAAACCGATACCGCCGCCTGCGAGCGACAAAATCTCCTTATAATTCATATAGTTTCCGAGCGGCGGCACTTTCCAATATGTTTTGACCTTGGAAAGCCCGTCCGACAGCTTTTCGCGTAAGTTCATCTCGCACCTTCTTAAAACAAATTCAGATTTAAGTATAACATATTTTTTCGTTTTGTCACACAGCATTTGTGCCGAAAATACAATTGTTTAATTGGGCGTTTTGCACAAAACCCCGTTGACACAAAAATCCGCGCACCGAAAACAGTGCGCGGAACACGGGTTTAGCTTTAATTACAGGTTGTCAATATATCGGCACGCCGCAAGAGACGCCGCCGCGCCGTCGGCCACAGCCGTTGTGATTTGCCTGATTGTTTTTTTGCGGCAATCACCCGCCGCAAACACGCCCGCCGTTTTTGTGAAGCAGTTTTCGCCCGAATCGAAATACCCGTCCGAAAGGGCGGCAATATCCGAAAATACGGCGTTTTTCGGCTCAAGGCCTATCGCAACAAAAAGTCCGTCAAGCGCTATTTCTTCTTCATCGCCGTCGGCTCTTTTGATAACTGCGCCCGAAAGCTCGCCGTCGCCTAAAAGCGCTTTGACCTCTACGCCCGTTTTAAACTCAACGTTATTTTTCGTTTCAAGAATTTCTATAAGCTTTCTTTCGCCCGTCAGATAGTCGAGGTTTTGAAGCACATACACCTTTTTGCATATGTCCGAAAGCAGTACCGCCTCCTGAAGCGCCGAGTTGCCGCCGCCGACAACGGCGACCGTTTTGCCGCCGAAGAACGCGCCGTCGCAAACGGCGCAATACGAAACGCCCTTGCCCGTAAGCTCGTTTTCGTTTTCAAGCCCGAGCTGTCTGTGGCGAACGCCCACGGCAATTATTACGGCTTTTGCCTCGTACTTTTTGTCGTTTGCAAAAACAAGCTTTCTTATGCCCTCGTCAATAATTCCCGTGATCTCTTCCATTTCGACCTCGGCGCCCAAAGAAAGCGCCTGGTCAAGCATTTTGTCGGCAAGCTCGTTGCCGCTTATCTCGGAAAAGCCCGGATAATTTTCTATTTTAGGCGAAAATGTAACCTGACCGCCGAACGTGCTTTTTTCTATAACAAGCACGCTTTTGCCCGCGCGCCTTGCATAAAGCGCCGCGGTGAGCCCCGCGGGACCCGCGCCGATGACAATTATATCATACATAATATATATCCCTCTTTTAAAAACACAGTGGGGCTGTAAAAAAGTTCGGACCGCAAAAAGCATAAAAAGGATAATTAATTGCTTTTTGCTATGAATTAATTCACCCTCGGAGTAACTCTGTACACCGTCGGATAAGTCATTCCGAACAATTTTTCAAAGCCCGTTCCGGTTGTAAAATTGTATGGGGCTGTAAAAACTTTTTTACAGCCCCCGGTTTTTATAACGTCTCGGTGAACGATTTAATTGCAGGAAGGTCCGCAATAACCGTGTGCTCGTCGCCGTTTGAAATCACAAGTGACGGAGCCTGTTTAAGACCGAGCTTTATTGCAAGCTCTTTGTTGTCCTCAACATAAAGCTTTTCGTAAGAAACGCCCGCTTTATCAAGGAACTGAGCCGCTATTTTGCATTTGGGGCAGGTTTTTGTTGCGAAAAGTGTGTATTTAACGTCGCCCTCGGCGTTAATCACCTTATCCGAAACGCCCATATCGCCGCAGCAGGCGCAATGCGCGTGGTCAACCGTTCTGTCCTCTTTTTTCAAGTGAGAGTTTGCTATGTCGTAAACTCTTCTCTCTTTAAACTCTTCTGCCTTGCCGTCGTTCCAGTTCTGAACGGGGCGATAGTAGCCCGTTATACGGCTGTAAACCTCGGTTGTGCCGCCGCAGTCGGGGCAGGTGTACTCTTCACCCTTTATATATCCGTGGTTTTTGCATACGGAATATGTGGGAGAAAGCGTGTAATAAGGAAGCTTGTAGTTTTCGGCAATCTTTCTTACAAGGTCCGCAGCAGCCCTCCAATCGGGAAGCTTTTCGCCGAGGAACGCATGGAAAACAGTGCCCGAGGTATAAAGCGTCTGAAGCTCGTCCTGAATATCGAGCGCTTCAAAAACATCTGCCGTAAAGCTTACGGGAAGATGCGAGCTGTTTGTGTAATAAGGCGTTCCGCAGTCGCCCGAAGCCGTGATAATGTCGGGATAGCGCTTTTTGTCGTGCTTTGCAAGACGGTAAGTGGTGCTTTCCGCAGGTGTTGCTTCAAGGTTATAAAGGTCGCCGTAAGCCTCCTGATAATCGGAGAGTCTGTCTCTCATATGATTGAGAACTTCTTTTGTGAACTCCTGAGTCTCTTTGTGGGTCATATCTTTTCTGAGCCACTTTGCGTTAAGACCGACTTCGTTCATACCGATAAGACCGATGGTTGAGAAGTGGTTGTTGAACGTGCCGAGGTATCTCTTTGTGTAAGGGTAAAGTCCCTCGTCAAGAAGCTTTGTGATTATTGTTCTTTTTACTTTAAGAGAACGCGCGGCAATATCCATAAGCTTGTCAAGGCGTTTATAGAAGTCCTCGACGTTTTCGGCAAGATATGCAATTCGCGGCATATTAATGGTTACAACGCCGACAGAACCTGTGCTTTCGCCGCTGCCGAAATAGCCGCCGCTTTTCTTTCTTAACTCGCGAAGGTCAAGACGAAGTCTGCAGCACATGGAGCGAACGTCGGACGGCTCCATATCCGAATTGACATAGTTTGAGAAATAAGGCGTGCCGTATTTTGCGGTCATTTCAAAAAGGAGCTTGTTGTTCTCGGTTTCGGACCAGTCAAAATCGCGGGTTATCGAATATGTGGGAATGGGATATTGGAAGCCTCTGCCGTGAGCGTCGCCCTCAATCATAATCTCGATGAAGGCTTTGTTCACCATATCCATTTCTTTTTTGCAGTCGCCGTAGGTGAAATCCATCTCTTTGCCGCCGACTATTGCGGGCATATCTTTAAGGTCCGCGGGAACAGTCCAGTCAAGAGTGATGTTTGAAAACGGAGCCTGAGTGCCCCAGCGCGACGGCGTGTTCACGCCGAAAATGAATGATTCAAGGCATTTTTTAACCTGGTTATAGTCAAGATTGTCAGCCCTTACAAACGGTGCAAGGTATGTGTCGAACGACGAAAACGCCTGTGCGCCCGCCCACTCGTTCTGCATAATGCCGAGGAAGTTGACCATCTGGTTGCAAAGCGTTGCAAGGTGGCTTGCGGGAGAAGAGGTTATTTTGCCGGGAACGCCGCCGAGACCCTCTTTAATGAGCTGTTTTAACGACCAGCCCGCGCAATAGCCCGTGAGCATTGAAAGGTCGTGAATGTGAAGGTCGGCGTTTCTGTGGGCGTTTGCTATTTCTTCGTCATAAATTTCGGAAAGCCAATAGTTAGCCGTGATTGCGCCCGAGTTTGAAAGAATAAGTCCGCCGACAGAGTATGTAACGGTGGAATTTTCTTTAACGCGCCAGTCGGTTACTTTAACATAGCTGTCAACAAGCTCTTTATAGTCAAGAATTGTCGATTTCATATTGCGGAGCTTTTCGCGCTGTTTTCTGTAAAGAATGTAGCTTTTTGCAACGTCGGCATAACCCGCCTGAACAAGAACGGACTCAACGCTGTCCTGAATATCCTCAACCGCGATAAGCTTATCTTTTATCTTCGGCTCAAAGTCGGCTGTGACTTTAAGCGCGAGGAAGTCTATCATATTGTCGTTGTACTGTTTTTCGCAAGCTTCAAACGCCTGTTTTACGGCGGAAGCTATCTTTGAAATGTCAAACTCGGCTATTTTGCCGTCTCTTTTAATGACCTGATACATTCCTTGCATCTCCCGTTAATTTTTTAAAATTGCAAAAAAGATAATAACAGATTAAATTGCGTATGTCAATACGCAATTTTGCCCAAAACACAATATCTTGTGGCTGAAATATTTGTACAATCAATTTCAGTCACAAGATATAGATGTGATTATATGCAATTCAAACAGTATTTTCAGTCGAATTTTGTAAAACTTTACCCAACGATTTGGCTTGACAAGTTAATTTTCGCCGCATAACGCCTCTGTTACACGCACAATATCGTCGTTTATCACAATATTTGCCGCGCCGTCAAACGGTGTGGGCGATTTGTTGATAAGGGCAAGCGTTTTTCCCCTGAAAAATCTTAAAAACGACGCCGCCGGGTATACCGCAAGCGATGTGCCGACAACTATTAAACATTCCGCTTTTTTAATTGCGTCAACGGCGCCGTTTACCGTTTCTTCGCAAAGCGGCTCTTCATAAAGCACAACGTCGGGCTTTATTATGCCGCCGCATTTTTTGCAGACGGGCACGCCAATTGAAGAATAGACATACTTTTCATCATAAAACGCGCCGCAGTTTGTGCAGTAGTTTCGCCGTATACTTCCGTGAAGCTCAAAAACGCGCTTACTGCCTGCGTCCGTATGAAGCCCGTCTATATTCTGCGTGACGACAGATACGTTTTTGCCTTTTTCTTGGAGCTTTGAAAAAAAGATGTGCGCTTTGTTGGGCTTTGCATTCGGGTACATCATTTTTGATTTGTATTCAACAAAAAACGAATGCGAAATAATTTCCTCGGGCAAAAAGCCGCCGGTACCGCTTTCGTTATAAAGCCCGTCTGCCGAGCGAAAATCGGGTATACCCGACGGGCAGCTTATGCCTGCGCCCGTAAAAACGCATATTTCTTTTGATTCGTCTATAGCTTCTTTTAACTGAGCAATTTCTTTTTCAAACATTTTAAAGCCCCCGAACCTCTGCCGTCGGAATATATTCGCGCGCTTTTTCAAGCATTTCGTACATCTCGGCTTTTTTAACGCCCTCGCAGGTGCCGTCTATAAGGTCGCCGGAGTTTACGAAATTCTGCAAAAAATACCTCGGCGCGCCTTTTATGGCGGCGCAAAGACGCGAAATATCATCTTTTGTGTGAAAGCGCTTTACAACGGTTGTGCGAAACTCGTAATCGACCTTGTTTAAAGAAAGAAGCTCAACGGTTTTTTTCACGGGCGAAACATCAATACCGGGAACGCCGACCGTTTCGCCGTATTTTTCCCAGCAGTTTTTAATATCGACAGCAACGTAATCGACAAGTCCCATATCTATAATATCGCGCAGTCTGTCGGGGAAAAAGCCGTTTGTGTCAAGCTTTACGGGGTAGCCCATATCCTTAATTTCATATAAAAAGCGTTCAATATCCTTTTGAATAAGCGGCTCGCCGCCTGTTACGGCAACGCCGTCAAGGATTCCCCTGCGCTTTTTCAAATGGTCAAAAATTTCGCTTTCGTCAAAATATGAGCCGTCAAGCTCTGTCACAAGCACCGCGTTGTGACAAAAGGGGCACCTTAAATTGCACCCGCCCGTAAACACCGTACACGCGGTGTGCCCGGGATAATCTAAAAGAGTAAGCTTTTGAAAGCCCTTTATAAGCATATTTACACTTCTTTACAGTTCAATAATATTTTCTGGCATTCCGTCAAGGTCCTCAATGTTATAAACGCCGCTTTTAAGCTCTTTAACGCTGCCGCCGTCGTTCTCAAAAGCAAAGCCGCCCGTAAGCCTTATTTCACCGTGAACGCCGTCGTCCTTTTCTATTGTGAGCCTTATTCCCGAATAAAGTCTTTCCCATTTTACCGAAATATTGCCGCCGACGGTCTCATAATGCGCCGAAGCGGAATTGAGTTTTTCGATAAACACGGGCGAAACCGAAACCTCGCTCGGGTCTTTTAAATAGGGGTTAACGCGGATTCCGCCGACATATTCGATAAACCAAGCCGAAATATCGCCGAACATATGGTGATTGAGCGAATTGGGAAATTCGTCCGCCCTCAAAAAGTCCTCGGGCAGCGCCGTAAGACCGCGTTCTACAAAATTGCCGTAGGAGGGGTAGTCGGGGCGCGTTATCATTTTATACGCCAAATCGTATTCGCCGAACGAAGAAAGAACCCTGAAAAGCACGCGCGCACCCAAAATGCCCGTGTCGATATGGCTGTCGCTTCTTTTTATTATTTCAAGAAGCCTTTTAAACGCCTCGGGCTTTTCGCCGTTTGAAAATACGTCGAAAAATATCGCCATCGCCTGAGAGGTCTGGCAGTTTCCGACGGCAGTGAACGTGCCGAAATCTATAAGCCGCGCCCTTACGGCTGTTCTTATTTCGTTATAAAGCCCGTCGCAAAAGCTCTTTTGAAGAGCAAGCCCCAAAACGCCGAAAATATACGAAGCCTTGTTAAGTATGCTCATACATGTAACGCTGTCGGTAAATTCGAGCGGAGCTTTGACCTTTGTTACGGGGCACCAGTCGCCGAGCCCGATTTTAACAAGCCCGTTTTCGTCGCGGCGGCGCGAAATGTATTCGCAATATCTGAAAATCGCCGTGGCGTTTTCTTTTAAAATATCAAGGTCTCCGCGCAAAATGTATGAATAATAAGGTATATATGTAAGCGCGGCGTCCCACGCGGGGCCGTTGCCCCACTCAAAGCCCCAGCCGCCCGTCGGAACAATTCCGGGAAGAGCGCCGTCCTCGCGCTGGGCTTTTCTTATGTTGTTAAGCCACTCGCGATAGCTTTTCACAGCGTCGAGATTCATTAAAATATGCTCAGACGAAAGCGCCGCGTCGCCCGTCCAGCCGTTCTTTTCGCGGTGGGGGCAGTCTGTCGGGAAATAGTAGAAATTTGAAAGGTCCGAGTTGCGCGTCATCGCCTGAAGCTTGTTTGCAACGGGGTCCGAGCACGAAAATCCGCCAAGCTCTTTTAAAGCCGAATTGCAGACGATATATGTAAGAAGCGACGGAACAGCCTCCTCTTCGGTTATGCCGAAAACAACGCAATAGCGAAAGCCGTGATAGGTGAACACAGGCTCAAATATCTCTTCGCCCTCGCCCTTTAAAATATAAATATCGCGCTGAGAATAGCCGTCGGGATAAAACTGAATGTTGCTGATATCCGGCTCGCCGTCCGCGTCAAGATATTCGCCGAACTGCAAATCTATCTGTCTGCCGCGCTCGCCGCTGATTTTAAGCCGCACAATGCCCGCGGTGTTTATGCCGAAATCGTAAAGAAAACCTTCCTTTTCTTTTGAAGGCAGGCCGTTTGCCTCTTTAACAACGTCGCCGCGCGGCTTATATTGCCTTAAAGTGCACTTTTTAATCGAAACCGCGCTTATGTGCCTTACCGCCGCAATCGGCTCTGCCGTGCAAAGACGTTTTTCGCCGCGGGGCGTTTCGGCAATAACGGCGTCGTTCCAAAAATCATCGACGTATTTAACCTGTGACCAATCGGGAATTTCTTTGCGCGCGTCATAAAAGCAGCCGCAGCGAAGGTCGTCGAAAATAACGGGCGACGGAGCGGTTTTTACGGTGCGGTCGGCTTCGATTTTGTCAACCGTGCCGTCTGAATTGAAAATCTCGATGCAAAACGCCGTGCGCGGCGCACCGCGAAAGCTCGCCTTGTCAAAGTCCCAAATCTGACCGCCCAAGGGATTCTGCATTCCGTTGCCAAGGTGCAGACCGAGCACGTTTTTGCCCTCCGCAACGTACTCTGTAATGTCGTATTCGTCATAGTAAACAATATCGTCGGGGTTTGAAATATACGGCGCAAGAATGCCCTTTGTTATTTTTCTGCCGTTGATATAAATGTCGTAAAACCCAAGCCCCGTAACGGTAACGGTGCACTTTTCGGGCGGTGAATAAATAATAAAGCTTTTTCTGAAATACGGCGCGGCAACATGGTCTTTATAAGTAGAAAACTTTCTTGACGCGCTTATAAACTTTTCGGAAAGCATAAAAAATCCCCTTTGCTTTTAAATACTAAATGCACGGGCTTCCCCCGCGCTTTTTATTTTCAATTATATAATAGCCGAACACGCAAAAAACTTCAAGACTATCTTAAAGACTTAATGAAAACATTTTTTAAACTTCCAGTGAATTGCGATTACTTGAAAAGGGCGCGCGGCGCAAAAAGCCGAAGCCTTTTGCACCGCGCAAGAGTGATATAAAAAATGGGGATATGCAAAGAAAGGTATAAGAGAGCCGAATTATTTGCTCCAAAGCTGAACGTCCATAAGAATTAGAGAATTTTTATCATTGTCGAACTCATGTTCTTTTCCCTTGACTTCAACAACTATTTTTATATAGTCTGCTCCGCTTATGTCGGCGTTAAAATTCACAAGGTCTGTTTTTCTACCAATTGCGGGCGAAGTGTAAACAAGCTTATCGTCGGCATAAATTTTCACTTGGCTGTAAGCGTCCTCGTTAATATCCGCGTGCGGTGACAAAGACCCCGAAATATACTTATATTTTCCGTAAACTCTGTATTCAGCTGTAGTTATTTCCTTTATGTTATTCCAAAAATCACGACCTTTAAAAATCGCATAACCGCTCAAATCGGTATATGTTTTTCCGAACGGGTCTGTGGGGAGTCCGTCGTTCCAAGTGAACCCGCCGTTAATCGGCGTCAGCGTTGAAAGCGAAACGGGCTTTTCTGCTTCAAGCTTTTCTTTTTTTGCTTTAAGCTCTTCGCTGTCGGGCAGAATTTCAAGCGCCCCGTTTATTTCGGAAACAGCCGCACTGTAATTTCTTTTTCCGACAAGCGCGTCGGCTGTTTCAATCGCCTTTGCAACATATTTCTGCGTGTAGCCGTCAAGAATGCTTTGAAGCTCGGGGTCACCGCCCGTTATTTCAAGCGTTTCTTTAATCGCTTTGATTGCACTGACGTAATCGTTTGCGGCGGCTTTTTCGGCAGAATTTTTAATCGCGTCTTTTTTAAGCTCTGCAAAATATTCGCCTTTGTACGAAGCCAGCGCACTGTTCAGCTCTTCGTCGGTGCCGACCGCATTAAGCGCAGTATTAAGCTCTGTAACGGCTTTTTCAAAAAGCCCCTTGTCGGCATAGTCCTTTGCCGCTTTCAAAACCTCGTCCTTATAATTTTTAACGGCTGAGTCGTATTTTTCTTTTGCCGACGCATAGTTTTCGTCGGATTCGTCTACATTTTTGAGGTTTGTAATCGCGCCGAGCCAATCCGATTTTTCATAAGACGCCGCACCTGACGCATACGCCTCTTTTGAAAGCTTCAAAGAATCGACATAGCTTTTTGCTTCTTCCGCTGAGGCGGCAACGCTTTTTTCGCCTATGCGCGCAATCGCCGCAAGCTCGTCTTTAGCCGCATCGTAGTCAACATCGCCGTTTTTAAAGCCGCTTTTGATTTTTTCGATTCTGCTTTTTAAGGCACTTTTAAGAAGCGGAGCCGATTTCCCGCTAAGCTCGCTTTCATAAATCGAAACGGCTTCGCTGTAATTACCGCCGTCAAGCGCTTTTATCACCTTGTGCTCTGCGCCCGAAAGGTATTTAATGCCTATCGCCGCGCCGGCGATAAGAATAACCGAGAGCACCGAAAGCACGATGATTTTTGCTTTTTTCGCTTTCGTCATAGGCACGCGTTTTTTGCTTTCGGCTGTGTGAGTCGGCGTTTTCGTTGGCACAAATGCCTCGGGAAGCGGCGCGGTGTCGCTGTTCGTATAATATTCCTGCACACTTTGCATGCCGCACTTTGGGCAAAACTTATCTTCGGGCTTCAGCGGATACCCGCAATTTTTACATACCATAAATGTTACCTCCGAAAGCTGTTGAAATTAAATCCGCAGTTTTTACAAAAATTCGTTTCGGGCGCTCTTTGCGTACCGCATTTCGGGCAGTATTTTCGTTCTGCCGCCGCGCTTCTTCCGACCTCTGCGGCAACAGCCGTACCGTTTTTATTACGCGCGCTTACCGCAAAAAAAGACACGGTAAACAAAATGAGCGCAATCCACGTTCCGATTGAAATATTTCCGTAGTCAAAATCGAGCAAATAATCCATGCCGTTTTGCGAAGCGTACAAAAAAAGCAAGCCTGCAACCGATAATGCGCCCAAAGCCGAAAAAATCTTGAAAAGCACACCATCATTTGTAAAGGACGACAAAAGCATTAAAACAGCAGGTATAAACGCCGCAAGCGTTAAATCCACAAGCCAACTATCAAACTCGCCGTCTGCCGCAAAACCGAGCGCGTCCAAAAAGCTGTAATCGGGTCTTCCCGGGAACAGCCCGCCCCAAACATCAAAAATCGGGACAAACATGACGTTAATTAAAGATGCCAAAGAAAATATAAGTTTTTTAATTTTCACTGCACACACCCACTGTTATTCTGCCTTATAGCCGCACCGGGAGCAGAACGCCGAATTTTCGCCCATTTTATTGCCGCAATTTCTGCAATATTTATCCTTGTGATTTAAAGGCGGCTGTGCTTTTTGCTCTTGTCCGCAATTCGTGCAAAAATGCGCGTCTTTTTCAATAAACGCCCCGCAATAGAGGCACTGCGTTTTTTGGGGCTGCGGTATTTCAGAATCATCTTTTGTGTTTTCGGGTTCTTTTAAAGAATTTGAATAACTTTTTGCACAGCCCACAACAAGCAAAATCACGCCGATAATAAGCACAATAATTCCCATATAATAAATTGTATCGACATAGGAATAGTCGGAGCTCCCCCAAAAATCGTACCAGCCGTATTCAAATGAGTTTTGCATATTGCTCGCCCAGATCCACGCAATACAGCCGAGTATAATAAAAACAACGCCGAATGCAACCATTTGTTTCACCTCATTTAATTTATGCTCTTTTTTCAAGCTGTTTCAGCGCAAAATAAGAAACGCCGTATGAAGCACCGCCGGCAATAATCATTCTGACAACGGGAACAACAAATACCGTTATCGCACGCGCCGTACTGTAGCTGCACCCCATATTCACCAATATCATTAGACTGTTACTGAAAAATACGTTCAAAAGCATAAAAAACGCGATAGGAATAAAGACGGTTAACGCCGCCCGCTTTCGCAGTGCCCCGCGATATTTTGCCGTTGCCGCAAAATACATTCCCAAGCACACCGCAGAACACAGTATATAAAGCAGTTGCGGCAATACGTCGAGCAACAAAAAATAACCCGGAGAATCATAATTTGCAATCGGTAAGCCCGCAGAGTTCGACAGCAGACTTTCATATAAAGGCGTATAAACAAACGTATAAAGCATGGCGGAAATCGCAACAGCGGCAGGCGCGAACCACGCGCACCTCGCAATACTTTTCTTTTGCAAATTTTGCTTCGATTCAACATAAACAGGCATTTCATTTAAAGCGGGATACACCGCCGGCTTTTCTGCTTTTATTTCGGGCGCACCTGTTTCAGAGCATGCCGCAGTACCTAAGGGCGCTTCGACTTTAGCGCCGCACTCGGTGCAAAACGCCGCATCGGCTTCAAGCTTTTTTCCGCATTTTACACAAAACATCAAAATCACTCCCACATAAAAATAACCGTTATCTAAATAGCCGCTGATTAATTATACTATTTAATAATTACTGAAAAAGCTGTTATCAATTGCACCAGCGGCAATTTTCCACTTACCTTTTTCACGTATCAAAAGCACCTGACTTGTTAAAACATTTGAATCTTCGTTGCCGTTAACCCGCAGTCTAAGCGTTACGGCTTTTGCGGCAGTTACAGAACGGAAAAATTCATCTTTGTCATAAACGTAATATGCATACCAACTGTATATGTTGGTCTTTAAGGCTTCAAGGTCGCTTTCGTCGGCATCTTTTTCTCTTATGACAGAATATGTAATCTTTATATTGTCGCCGCATTCGTAATTACTGATGCTGTCGTCTATTAAACACCCTATATCTTCTTCCAAGTATTCATCCGTATCATAGTCTGCAAGTTCATAATCAATAAAATACTGTGCCAGCACCGAGCGCATTAATTTAACATCATGCGTTTCAATAGCCTTATAGCAATTGTTCAACGTCCTTTTATAGCTGCTGCCCGAGAGCAAAAAAATCACAGACACAACCCCTATTGCCGAAACCAAAAGCACTGTCGGTATTAATATTTTTAAAATTTCAGACCTGTTCTGCGGCTGTGCCATCTGCACATTCGGAATCTGAGTGCTTATTGTCTGCCCGCAATTGGGACAATATACAGCACCGTCGGAAATTTCATTTCCGCATTTTCTGCAAAACATTATAATCACCCCCGCGCATTAAAATCATTTCAGGAATTTAAGACTGCGGATTATTACAGGTTCTTTTGCCTTTCCCGAGCAAACCCAGAAAAAGCAAATTATTTTAATTACCCTGAACACCGTAAGCATTATTAAGCCTGCAAACGGAACAATAAAAGTCCACGCAAGATAAAAAATGCACAGCAGAAGCAGAATATCGGCAACAATAAGCTTCAACGACTGCCGCACATGAAACATTGTGTATTCTGATGAATGACTTGCAAGCAATGCAATTATTACACCGAATATACCGAGCAAATACCCGAGCATTGCAAAAACCTTGTTGTCGGATATATCCTTCGCAGAAAATTCGGCAGTGTGGTCATAAATATCCTGTATAGGCGGCTGTCGGTCAAAGCGAACGGCGCCCTGAAGCTCCGATTGTTCTGCAAATCTTGCGCCGCAATTGGTGCAAAACAAAGCGTCATCGGGTAAACCTGTATTACATACGGGACAAATTTTCATATTGTAACCTCCTGAACATCAAAAGTGCTTTTTTGAGCTTTTCTGATTATTTTTCTTAAAATATAACATAATAGGTGGTGTGTGTCAACACCTTTTGCCTTGTTTTTGTAGTTTTTAAGTTGTGTTAGTATTAACGCAACAGGTTAAATCGGGTGATACTATGAATGATTATAAACGTCCGATGGGTCAAAGGATAAAAGAGCGCCGAAAGCTTCTCGGCATAACGCAGGAGCGCGCCTCGGAGGCTCTCGGAATTTCGGTCAAGCATTTCAGTGAAGTTGAACGCGGACTTACCGGGCTTTCTGTTGAAAACCTCATTAATCTCAGCGAGCTTTTAGGCGTAACGCTTGATTATCTTATAAAGGGTGACCGTGAAAATAAGCCTGACAAGCTTTCATTTTCATTGGAAAATATACCTAAAGAAAAAATCGGGCTTTTATGCGAGCTTTTGAACACGGGCTTAAAACTTTGCTCTTCTTACGGCGAAAGCCCTTGTGAAGATTCGGTTGAAAAATAAATTTGCATACCTTGCATTTTTATTGACGTGACGGTTATTTGACCTTATAATAATATGTATATATTTTAAGTCTCGCGAGGGGAAGTGAAGTTTTGACCGAAACGGAATATTTTAAAGACCGATGCCGCGCGCTGTCGCACTCAAAAAGTGCGTCGCTGTTTTTTCGCGACCTTATCAAGAAAAATAAAAAAGCCGAAAGCGACGGCGTTACGGCACGTTTTCGCTTTGACGGCTTTTTTGTCGATATTAATTTGTTTTTAAAAGGCAAGCGCGCCGCTTTGCCTAATCTTATTGTGCTTTACTGCGGCTTCACCTGCGAAGAAAACGTTCTTTTTTCGGTATACGACATTTTTGCCGCGCTCGGAATAGACGATTTTAAAAGCTACACATATCCGTCTGTTTTTGAAAAACGTCACTTTGACGCAGTTTTTTCAGACATTGAAAGCCTTTTTAAAAAGCTTTTGCCCGCGCTTTTTTCCGCCGCCGAAAACGGCGTTGTAAGAAACAAAATGCTTGAGCAAAGAAAAAACGAAATTCGCGCGTTTTGCAAAAATCCCGATTTATTCGACCCCGCCGTGCCTTATAACGATATTTATTTGAAGCTTTCCGAAATAATCATCGACGGCTTTTATGACAGCGAAATAACAAATGCCGCAACAGGCACGCTGTCGCTTGCGCCGAACGGAAAAATACAGCGCGCAAAAAAGGCGCTCCAAGCAAAAAAGCACACCACTCTTTATGAAAGAAACCTGCTTGCGTTTTTAAATTCCGAAAAATCGGCGGGCTTTGATTTTTCGCCGCTCGGGCCGCTCGGAAAAGAGTTTGAAAACGAAATAAAAGAGGACGAACGCCGCATTTCTTTAAAAATATTTTCACTCACGCTCGCGTTTCTTTTGCCTTCTTTCGGCGTACTTTTTGTAATTTATCTTGTTTTGTGCGCCGTGATGTTCAAAGACGCCGTTTTCACTGTCGGCACGGGGCTTTTAAACGGGCTTATTTTAGCCGCGCCCTCGATTGCGCTTTCGGCAATTTTTGCGATAATCCGCGTTTCGGCACTTGAAAAAAAGCAGGTTAAAAAAGACGATATTTCACCACCGGAATTAATTTCAAAAAAAGCTTTAAGGCCGCTTCTTATTTTTGCCGAATGCTTTGCGCTTGTTTTTTGCCTTTTTGCTTCAAACACAACCTGCGCCTTTTATGACAACTGTGTAAAGCTTGAAGACCCCGCCGTATTTTCGCTCGGGCAGATAAAATGCAGCTATTCCGAAATAGAGTGTATCGAAATAAAGTCGGACGGCATTACCCCGCCGTACTTCAATGCGGTTTTAAAAGACGGCTCGTCGCTTTATCTTTTTGAAGCCACCGCTTCAAACGAAAAGAAATTCAGAAAATACGCGCCTCAATTCTTTTCGGAGCGCGGAATAGACGTTTAAGCATAAGAGGGTCGAACTCCGTACGGTTTTAAAACGCCCTCTTTTCGCCGTTACTGCGTCAAAAAGCCTTGCAAGAGATAGCATTGCTTCGTTTTTTCCTTGTACCGACAAAAATATGATGTTTTAAAACTGCGAAGCACCCTAAA
>ERZ808246.495-NODE-495-length-32799-cov-3.610188_pt1 | contig 32799 bp, 29 predicted proteins | sample MGYA00521083_ERZ808246 | MGnify/ENA primary metagenome ERZ808246 (study PRJEB31516, sample SAMN03275577) | gut metagenome | biome: mammalia-associated habitat; material: feces | host: Papio cynocephalus | place: Kenya | collected 2012-07-07 ...
TTTTTTGCTTTTAAATGGGCAAAACTCTGTATATATGGTTCAATTTCGAGTTTTATGATTTAATGTCATGCACGGCAATGACGCCTTGCTAGCATAGGAATAACTGTTTAGCAGCTGTTTTATTAAAACTCGGCATTCGGCCACATACTTTTTTTAGGAAAAAGACGCAGTGCAATAAAACACAAAAAAAACTTCCGTCTACTGAATAGAAAATTTGGACAGGCATTAAAGTTCGTAGGCTCGTTTATCCTTTTTATTGTTGACAGAAAAAGAAATTTCTTCTATTTTTATTGAGAACTTGCGACGCAAATGCTGTAAGTTTTCAGTATAAGATAAGGTTCAAATGGTAAAGCGAGATTTATATTTAAGAAAACTATTGAATTATATGTGGGACGGCCAAATAAAGGTAATCACAGGAATCCGCCGCTCAGGAAAATCCACGCTCCTGTTCGAGATTTTTTATGACTATCTGCTCAAAAACGGAACATCCCAAAACAACATTATCACTTTGCAGCTCGACAAGCGCAAATACGCAAAATACAGAAATCCTATAGTCCTTGCTGATTTCGTGGAAAACACAGTTTCTGCAAGCAAGGAAAAGTTCTATCTTTTTATTGACGAAATCCAGTTCTGCTATTCAGTTCCAGATCCGGACAATAACGGCTTTGAAATCACAGTATATGACATGCTGAACGAGCTTAAAGACTATAAAAATCTTGACGTCTATGTTACCGGCAGCAACTCAAAAATGCTTTCCAAGGATATTTCTACGGAATTCCGCGGACGTTCCTCTCAGATTCATGTTTTTCCTTTGAGTTTTGCAGAATACAACGAAGCGGTCGGAGGCGACAAGCGCGACAATTTTGACCGCTATATGATTTACGGCGGACTTCCTTATCTTTTGCATTTAAAGACCGAAGAGCAGTTCAAAGATTATCTTTCAAATCTTTTTGATGAAGTCTACATAAAGGATATTGTCGAGCGGAATAAAATTGAACGTCCGGATTTGCTGAACGACATTCTGAATTTGCTCAGCACATTTATCAGTTCCTTGACAAATCCGCTGAATATTACGAACAGCATAAAAAGCGTAAAAAATGAAAAGCTCAGCTCAAACACGGTAAGCGATTACATCGGGTATTGCAAGGATGCCTTTTTAATAAGCGAAGCCAAGCGCTACGATGTAAAAGGAAAGCATTATTTTGACTATCCGAACAAATATTATTTTACGGATATTGGCCTGCGGAATGCTCGGCTGGAATTCAGGCAGATTGACTCTGGCCATATTATGGAAAACATAATTTACAACGAACTGCTTGTGCGCGGATATTCTGTAGACATTGGAGTTGTTCAGGACAGGCGGAACGGTGCAAATGCTCAAAAAGAAATCGACTTTGTTGTGAACAAGGGCGACAGGCGCGTATATATTCAGTCCGCATGGCAGATGAGCACAACCGAAAAAATTGCAGCGGAACTTGACTCATTAAAACTTGCCAAGGATTTTTTTGCAAAGATAATTATCCAGAATGACATTCCGTCTCATTTTTCAGATAACGACGGAATAATCCACTGCAACCTGATAGAATTCTTGCTTCACCCGGAATTGATTCCGTTATGAAACTGCTTATATTACCGGTATTTATTGCCGCTCAATAAAATCAATCTCGGATTTGATAAAAAAAGCCTCCCAAAAGGGAGGCTTTTCGCATTACTAAGTCAAACGCAAATTGCGGATAGAATTAGAATGAAAGATTGAACATAACTGGGATGCACCATGCGAAGTTATCGCTATATTCAGTATCAGTTATAACATTCTTCTTGTTCTTGTATGCTTCAAATGCACTGAAGCCAGAGCCGTTTGTTGCTCCCTGGAAACCAATTCCAATATTTCCGTTGCTACCAATAGTCTTTGTTGCACCAACAAGGAATGAAACAGAATCATCATTTCCATCATATGTCCAGCCGTTCTTGCTGTATTTTGTTTCGCTTACATAACGAACATCAGCATTCAATGTGAGACCTTCCATGATTACATAGTCAACACCAGCACCGATTCCCCATTTTGGATCAAAGTCAGAATTCTTATAGAGTTTTACACCGCCAGCCATATTGAATGTGATAGCGTCAGAAACTTTATAAGAAGCATTCAATGCAATGTAAGCTTTGTTCTTGTATCCGCCCCAATCATCAAACTTATTAAATTTGAGAGTTGATTCATCAAATAATGTATCAGCTTTATAATCCTCATCAACAATATCAAACTTTGCACCAATTGCTAAATAGAGATTTTCAACTGCTGTAAGGTCAAATGCAACTCCAATTTTTCCTGTGTAGTCATATTTGCTGTTGCCAATTTTTGACTCATCACTTACGCCAGTCCAAAGAACTTTTAAAGTTCCAGTTCCGTCAATTGTATACGCCGCGCCAATCTGTGTTTTCTTATAGATGTCGTAAGCCTTGTTGCCTTTAACTTCTCCTGCACCTTTCAAGAATGGAACGTTTACCATAACTTTGAAGCCTTCAATTGGGAAGATTTCTGCCATAAAGCCGTCTCCGCCAATAGCGTCCATAATGCTGTCGTCACCATTGAAGAACAAGCCTGTTGTTGCTGATGGGCGTACCCAGTTCCATGCACCAAAGCCTGTGCCTTCTCTGAATCCGTTATCTCCGCCATCAAACTTACCAACAGAAAGCTTGAGCTGCTCAATTGGTTTAAGCCATGTTACTGTGCGGTCACCCATATTGATTCCTTCGCCAGCCTGGTTACGGATTTCAAATGTGAATCCTGCCATTCCGTCTTCAGAAACGCCATTTACTCCAAGAACTGCAGTACGTGCTACTCCGCCCCATGACTGTGTAAGACCTCCAAGATAGTCTTCTCCGTCATAAGCTACTGGAATAAGAGCAGAACGAAGCCATGCTCCGAATGTGATTTCTGCGAAAGCAGAAGTTGCTGTAAGTGCGGCAGCCGCTGCGACCGCGATAAGAGTCTTTTTCATCTCTTAGCCTCCTTATGTTTAAATCTTAGCGGTGCTTTGGCATCGATAAGATTTAAACAGGCTGTTTTGCAACGCAGTGAAAAACAGTAGTCGATTGAACAAGTTTGCCACCGGGCAAACTTGCAGTGCAGTTTCTGACGCTATTTTAGGCAGGAACCGCACTGCTTATGACTTAAATCTTGGGGGAGGCTTTCGGAACAAAGGAATATATATAGAGATATTATAAAATCAGTTTTATTTAGCAATGAAATAAACTTTATATCAAAATATTTTTAAGTTAAAATCAAAGTAAAATTAAGTTAATTTCAAGACGTTTTTAAGTTAAAAACAAAGTGAAATTAAGTTAATTTTAAAACATTTTTAAGTTGATTTCTAACTTAATAAAGCATTAGGCGCAGATTAAGCAAGGATGGCTTTTCTTCTATGGAACGCTACCTTTTTTCTTCCGCATTTTCTTGTAAGATTGTTGCAAACTAACAGAGCAAGGGTTTCAGTATAAAAGAAAAAAATTGAGAAGGAAAGAAATAGAGCACCATCTTGTTGACAAATCGGGAATTGAATTTCATAATATCTGAAGTATGATTGACAGAAAATTTGGAAGTCAAGTAAAAAGTGCATTGAAGTATTTTCCGTGTATAACTTTAACTGGTGCTCGTCAGACAGGAAAAACAACACTTTTGCGTTCTCTTCTGCCGGAATATAATTATGTTTCTCTTGATTTGCCGAGTATTGCGGCTCTTGCGGATGAAACTCCTGAAATTTTTTTCGAAAAATATAAAAGTCCTCTTATTGTTGATGAAGTTCAGTATGCGCCTAAACTTTTCAGGTTTTTAAAGGAACGGCTTGATAATGAGCGGCATAATATGGGACAGATTGTTCTTACAGGAAGTCAAAAGTTCGAATTGATGAAAAATATTTCAGAAAGCCTTGCAGGAAGAACTTGTGTAATGGAACTTGAAGGACTTTCTTGGGCGGAATACAAAAATGCTCCGTGTTTTTCAGATGAAAATCCAGCTAATTTTGAAACTTTTATTTTCCGCGGCGGATTTCCTGAGCTTACACGTGAGCCAGATTTTCCGCTTGATATGTTTTTTTCAAGTTATCTTGCAACTTACCTTGAGCGCGATGTGCGTCAACTTGTAAATGTTTCAAATTTACGGACTTTTGAACAGTTCATTCGCTTGCTTGCAGTCCGAAACGCTCAAATACTGGATATGGCGGAAATAGGCAATTCGCTTGGCATAAGTTCAAAAACTGTTGCTTCATGGCTTAGTGTTCTTGAAACTTCAGGGCAAATTACATTTTTGCAGCCGTGGTTTGGTAACGTTGGAAAGCGGATTGTAAAAACCCCTAAAGTTTATTTTAACGATACTGGGCTTTTATGCTGGCTTTTGGGAATTGAAAAAGAAAAACTGAAAATTTCTCCTTTTGCAGGAAGTATTTTTGAAACAGCTGTGTTTGCTGAATTAAGGAAAAACAATAAGCTTAATGGAAACAAAAAACAGCTTTGTTATTACCGTGATATTTCTCAGACAGAAATTGATTTTCTTGAAATTGGCGCAGGCTGCCGTTTGATAGAATCCAAGCTTACGGAAAATCCGAAGTCTGATGATGCTTCTGGAATAAAAAAGTTCTATGAACGATTGCTGGCAATTACAAATATTCCTGCGGAGCTGAATCCTCTTTCTGCATATATTGTATGCAATGTCCATGAGAATTTCCCATTAAAAATTAATATCAAGAATGAAAATATCAAAGTCAACGCGGTAAATATAAAAGATTTGCTGCTAGATACCGTTGTTTTTTAAGCGAATTTGCATTAATTTATTAGTTATGTCAGATTTGGAAGTAAAAATCAGGAGCTTTTTTAAAAAGCCTTCGTATGTTGTGGCGATTATTGTAGGCGCTGTTTTGCTTGCGGCGGCTGGCTCTAGTCTTTTTGTTGTTGATCAGGCGGAGCAGGCTGTAATCACTCGGTTTGGAAGATATAATGCTACTTTGGGACCGGGACTTCAATATAAAATTCCGTTTATAGATAAAAAATTTATTGTTCCGGGAAACAAAGTTGTCCAGACGGAGCAGTTTGGATTTAAAACCACAAAAAGTGGCTCTGTAAATCAGTATCAGAACAATATTACACGTGAATCAACTATGCTGACCGGCGATTTGAATATCGTGGATGTTGAATGGATTATTCAGTACAGAATTGTTGATCCGCGCGCTTGGCTTTTTACAGTTCAGGAAAAAGAGCAGACAATCCGCGACATAAGCCGTTCTGTAATCAATACTTTGGTCGGCGACCGGGCAATTTTGGATGTTATGAGCAGCGAGAGAAGCAACATTGAAAATCTTGCGGTTTCCATGATGAATGAGCAGTTTTCGCAGCTGGGACTTGGAATAAACGTTTTTGCGGTTAAGCTTCAGAATATTGTTCCGCCGGAAGGAGTTCAGGATGCGTTTGAGGACGTGAACAAGGCTATTCAGGATATGAACCGCTTTATAAATGAAGGAAAAGAAAGCTACAATTCAGAAATTCCAAAGGCAAAAGGCGAGGCTGACCGTCAGATTCAAGTGGCGGAAGGCTATGCGGCTGAGCGTGTTAACAAGGCAAAGGGCGATGTGGCAAGGTTCAATTCAGTTTATGAGGAGTACAGAAAAGCTCCTGCTGTTACCCGGGAACGTCTTTATCTTGAAACTATGGAAGAAATTTTTGCTTCCGGCGCAGACAAGAATCCGGCTTTGATAGACAGCGGTCTTGACAATGTGCTTCCGTTTAAGAATCTTGGAGGAAAAAATGGCAAAGCAGAATAAATTTTATCTTAGGCTTGCGGCTTTTGTTGCTGTCATTGTGATTTTGCTTGCGGCAGGTCCTTTTTATATTGTGAACGAAGGAGAGCAGGCTGTTGTTACAAGGTTTGGACAAATTGTAAAATCGTGCACTTCTACCGGACTTTATTTTAAAGTTCCGTTTCTTGATGTCGTCACTGTTTATCCTGCAAAAATTCTTTCACTTGAAGGGGATCAGGCTCGCATTCCTACAAAGGAAAACCAGTTTATAATTGTGGACACTACAAGCCGCTGGAAGATTTCAGACCCGGCATTGTTTTATCAGTCGTTCAAGACTTTGGATGCGGCGTACAACAAGCTTAGCGATGTAATTGATTCTTCAACTAGGACGATTATCACACGCAATAGGCTCAGCGAAATTGTAAGAAGCAGCAATCTTATTAACGAGGAAAAAGACAGTGCGGATTCAAATCAGCTTGCAGGAATTGAAGGCGAGGACAGCGCGGAAATTGAAGCTTTGGTCAATGTGAATTCAAACAACGAAAGTGTTTCCAAGGGAAGAAGCGCGCTTTGCCAGGAAATGGCTGACGACGCAAGAAAAATGGTGGGCGAATACGGAATTGAACTGATTGACATTGTTCCGCGGCAAATAAAATATTCAGACGAGCTTACAGAAAGCGTTTACAACAGAATGATTAAGGAGCGCAATCAAGTGGCTCAAGCGTACCGTTCTCTTGGTGAAGGAAAAAAGTCCGAATGGCTTGGAAAACTTGAAAACGAAAAGCGCACAATCGAATCAGAAGCCTACAGAAAAAGCGAGGAAACTAAAGGAAAGGCGGATGCGGAAGCTGCGGCAATTTACACTCAGTCTTACACGCGCGATCCTAAGTTCTATGAGTTCTGGAAAAGCCTTGAGTCGTACAAAAATACAATGGGCAATTTTGATGTTACGTACAGCACAAAAATGGACTACTTTAAATATTTGTATAGTTCAGATGGAAAGCGTCAATGAGTTCCAAAACAGTTTTTCTTTACAACGGAAAGATTTTTTTAGACAGCCGGATGGCTAGCAATGTTTTTGTAAAAGCCGGATTTGCCGGAAAAATCAGAGAAAACGGACTGCTTGCTGAGCTAAATGACGGAGCTTGGAATTTTTCTTTATGGAACTTTGACGGCACAGTTTCTTCTGAGGATTTAAAAGAATTTGCGCACTCTGAAGATGAAACAGTTTTTCTTGAAGGCTCATGCTTTGATGGACTTGCGCTTAGTGAATGTTTTGAAGCCTTTGGAAAAAAAGATTCTATAAAAGCCTGTTCACTTGTCTGCAATGCGCTTGATGCTTTGGATGAAAGCAAGGTAGTTCTTTCTTTAGTTGGCGCAGGAGGAATTATTGTTTCCAAGGATTTTTCTAAAGTTTTATTTTTGCCTAAGAATTTGCTTGAAATTTCTTTGTCATCGCTTGGGGAAGAAATTTTTTCAGAATTATATGGAAAGTATTTGAACCCTGTGTTTTCTGGAAAAGACGCGGTGCATTTTTTGCAGGCGGTTATTGTTTATAAAACTATTTGCGGAAAAGTTCCGTTTGCAGAAAAATCTTCTTCTGCAAGGGAAAACGATATTCGGGATTTAAATTACTGTCCGTTGCGCTATGCGGCTTTTGGAATTGACGAAAAAATTCTTTTGTTTACAGAAAACGCTTTTGCAGGCAAAAATTGCGCGTTCCCTAAAGAAGAAGTTTCCACACTTGAATTAAAAGAGTCTCCTTCATCGGATTTAGAAAAGTTCAATGCTGAATCTCAAAAATTTCTTTTGCATCAAGAAAAAAAAGTTCGTTTAAAAAGGTGGCTTAGGGCAAAATCCACGGTGATAAAAATTTGCATTGCGGTTTTTGTTTTTGCAATTGCGGCTGCGGTTTCACTTTATGGAACTTTTTTGGAAAAACGGACGACAAAAGGACTGACTTCGCTTCAAACTGTGGAAATGTACTACAGCGCGGTAAATTTGCTGGACATAGATTCTGCCCGGGCAAGTTCTGCAAAGTCTCTTGGCGGAAGAGTAGACCGACTTGCAAACATTTTTGTTACAGGAAAAACAAGCTCAATGTACAACGCTGGAAACGACCTTGTTCCGCCTTCTGTCTGGCTTGTAAAAAATCAGCTTAATCACAATATTTACGGAATTTCAAATTTTACGGTTGACGGAAATCCTTGCAAAACTTTTTTTAAAGGTCAGCGTAGAAAAGAAAATCCGGCTGCTATTACGGAAGAAAATGGACAGAAAATTTTCCCCGGCGAAAAAAAAGAATACAATGTTGAATTCTTTATTTTTGATTCGCTTGGAGAAGACAACCTTTGTGTTTCGCTTCAAAAAGAAAAAGTTTCCTTGGAATTTAAAAAAGACCGCTGGATTATTTTTGATATTCAAACTGAAATTGAAAGCAACTTCTTGGAATTCAGCGATTTAAAGGTGGAATATTTTACTGCAATGGAAAAATGCGGCGGAGATGTTTTTACCTGCGCTTCTGTTTTGCGTCAAGAATATGATTTTATTCCTTCAGATCAAGAAATCAAAGATGCTGAAAAATATGTGGAAGAACAAAGCCTTGTATTTGTAAAACCTGCCAGCAAATGAAATGACAGTTTTACGTTTTTTGTCATATTGACTTTAGAAAACATTCACGATATTATAAGAAAACAGTTGCAAAAAAAGCATTGTTTTGTTTTTTGGAGGAAATATGGCTTCTAATTATAATCTTGAAAAACAGCACGCAAAGGGAAAATTTCACGCTATTGAAAGAATCAATAATCTTTGCGACAAAGACTCATTTTATGAAATTTATTCAGCCGCTCGTCATACTTGCACAAGCTTTGGAATGGACAAAAAAGAAATTCCTTACGACGGTGTAATTACTGGCTTTGGAAAAATTAACGGAAAAAAAGTTGCCATTTATGCTCAGGATTTTACAGTTCAGGGCGGCTCTCTTGGAAAAGTTCATGGGCAGAAAATTGCGGAGCTTATAGACAAGGCGATTATGGCAAAGTGTCCGGTTATCGGCCTTAACGATTCAGGCGGTGCGCGTATTCAGGAAGGCGTTGATGCTCTTTGTGGTTACGGCGAGCTTTTTTATCAGAATGTGCGTGCCTCTGGAACTGTTCCGCAGATTTCAATTATTGTAGGACCTTGCGCTGGCGGTGCTGTTTATTCACCTGGAATCACTGATTTTATTTTTGCGGTTGACACAATCAGCCAAATGTTTATCACAGGACCAAAAGTTGTAAAAAGTGTTCTTTCGCTTGATATTTCTGCGGAAGATTTGGGTGGCGCTTCCATTCATGCACAGAAAAGCGGTGTTGCGCATTTTAGAGCTTCTTCAGAACCTGAATGCTATGAAGCTGTAAGAAAACTTTTGGATTACATTCCGCATTATTACGGCGAAGAAATTGTTGCTGAAGCAAAATTCAAGTTTGACGAAAAGAAAAAGGCAAAGAAAATTGCAGAGGCTCTTCCAGAAGAAAGCAAAAAAGGCTACGACATCCGCAATGTAATTGACTGCGTTGTTGATGACGACAGTTTCTTTGAAGTGATGAAAGAATTTGCACAGATGGCGGTTGTTGGCTTTGCAAAAATTGAAGGAAAATCTGTTGGCGTTGTTGCAAACAATCCGGCTGTCTGGGGCGGACTTTTGAACTGCGATGCTTCTGACAAGATTGCACGCTTTGTACGCTACTGCGACGCTTATAATGTTCCGCTTGTTACTTTTGTTGATGTTCCAGGATTTTTGCCTGGTCCTGATGAAGAGCAAAAGGGAATTATCCGCCATGGAGCAAAAGTAATCTACGCATACAGCGAAGCGACTGTTCCAAAAGTTACAGTTATTACACGCAAGGCTTACGGCGGAGCTTACATTGCAATGTGCTCAAAGCATCTGGGCGCGGACTTTGTTTATGCTTGGCCAAAAGCTGAAATTGCGGTAATGGGTGCAGAAGGCGCTCTTGGAATTCTTTACGCAAAGGAAATGAAAGATCCTGCTCAGGCTGCTCTTGTTGCACAAAAGTCTCAGGAGTACAAAGATACAATTATGACTCCGACAATTGCGGCTCAGCGTGATTATATCAGCGAAATTATAAATCCTGAAGAAACAAGACAACGTGTTGCCCATAGCCTTGAATTCCTTGCTCAAAAAACACAGAATTCAGCTCCTGCCAAAAAACACGGAAACATTCCGCTTTAATAAAAATTGTCCGTGGCTCGCTTTGCCGGGCTGCGGAACTTAAATAGCCTGAAATTCGAGTTTTGATAAGAACAGTAATTTAAGTGTCATTGCCGTGCTTGACACGGCAATCTTGCAAAAAAAAGTGTAACAGATTATCGGGGCAAGCCCGATAATGACATTAAACCGTAAAACTCGAATTTCAGGCTAAATATATTTTTCTTTCTTTATTTAATTTTAGTAGATTTGAATTCGCATATAGATTCATAAAAAAGGACTGCCCTTTTTGGGAACAACCCTATAATATATAAGGTCGAATGCCGAGTTTTAATAAAACAGCTACTAAACACTTATTCCTATGCTAGCAAGGCAATCTTTCCAACAGATTATCAACCGACTTCCTTTCAAAAACATCGCAGGGTCAAGCATGATAATGACATTAAAATTTAAAACTCGAAATTGAACCATATATACAGAGTTTTGCCCATTTAAACACAAAAAAGCCTCCCGGAAGGGAGGCTTTTTGCTTTGGTCAGCACATAATGTGCCAGCCAGCATTCGCGCTACGCGCTGTTGTCCGACAGTTTTGCACAGCAAAACTGTCAGAGATAAAACGAAGCGAGCTTCGCTTTATCTCTTAGAACCAAACGCTCAATGCTACAGGGATTGCCCATACGAAGTCATCGCCTGCGTTAGCAGAGATTCCAGTAAGACCGTTTCCGTTTGTTGCGCCCTGGAAGCCAACTCCGATGTAGCCGTTGCTAGAAACGTTCTTTGTAACTCCAACGAGGAAGCTGATTGCGCCGTCTTTGTCTCTGCCTGCATTGCTCTTGTAGCGGAGGTCTGCTGCTGCATTAAGTCCGTCCATGATAGCATAGTCAACTCCAGCACCGATTCCGAATGCGCTGTCACCATCGTCTTTTACTTTTTCTGTTGTTTTGTCCTGATACTGAACATATCCACCAGAAACAGAGAACTTCATAGCGTCAGAAACCTGGTAAGAAGCACCAGCTGTGAACTTCATCTTTTCGTTGTTAACATCTATCTCTTTGTCTGCAATTCCGAATCTTGCGCCAACTGTTACATAGAGGTTCTCAACAGAGTTGAAGTCGAATGCAACGTTTACAGTTCCAGTCTTTTCGTAGCTACCTGATTTTTGATAGTCGCCAAAGAAACCAGCTTTAAGAGTACCTATTCCTTCAATTGAGTAAGCAGCTGCATACATACCGTTCTTGAATGTGTCTTCGATAGTATTGTTGCCATTTTTATACTCTGCATTGTTTCCGCCCCAAACTGGATTGTATACAGGAAGCTGAACTACAGCTACAAGACCGTCAACAGGAGTGATTTTTGCCATAAGACCATTTTTGTGGCTTCCGTTGAAAGTAAGTCCTTCGTCTTCTGCAATCCAGTTGCCCGGTCTGAGCCAGTTCCATGAACCGTAGCAGAAGTCGCCACGGAGTCCTGTCTCACCACCATCGAATTTACCAATAGAGAGCTGAATCTGCTCAGCTGGCTTTACCCACAAATATGCATTGTCGCCAACCTGAAGAAATTCATCAGATTTACCTGTTACCTTCTTACCTTCTTCATCAGTTGTTGCAACGTAGTTGCCCCAAGAAGCAGCATTGAAGTAAATGTCAAGCTTGAATCCAGCGTTTCCGTCTTCTGCTGTGCCAGCTACATTTACTCTTGAAGGTCTAATTCCGCCCCAAGAGTTGGAAGTTCCAGTAAGAATGTCCTCGCCGTTAGACGCTACGCCTGTAATGCTGCGAAGCCATGCTCCGAATGTGATTTCTGCGAAAGCAGAAGTTGCTGTAAGTGCGGCAGCCGCTGCGACCGCGATAAGAGTCTTTTTCATCTCTTAGCCTCCTTATTTTTTGCGATACCATACGATATCATATCGTTATTCTACCCCAAGACAATCTATAAGTCAACAAAAAAAATTAAATTTTTGTAACCTTTCGAAGTGCCTACGGTTTGTAGAAGCAACGCTATATTTTCGGCAAATTCCGCGGAATTCTTTAGCGGAATCTACGCTTCACTGGCAAGCTTTTTCACCTGCTCCAAAGAAAGACCAGTGCACCTTGCAACCACTTCCGGCGCAATCTTTTCCGCAAGCATATTTTTTGCAGTCTCCTCAACTTTTTCAGCTGCCTGTTCTTCTGCTATGGCAGCAGTTTTTTCTTCCACCATTTTTTCAGCCATTTCTGTTGCCATAGACTTTGCCATTTCCTTGGCTTCTTTTTCTATATCTGCTCTCATGGCATTAACTCTATCTTCCGCAATTTCATTTGCCATTTCTTTAGCTTCTTTTTCTATATCTGCTCTCATGGCATTAACCCTGTCTTCAACCATTTCTTTTGCTATGATTTTTGCAAGCTGTTCGGATTTTTCTTTTACTTGGATTCGCATTTCCTGTTCCCACGTCATAAACCTATGCCTCCATTGCGCATTTGTCTTGGCGTACCTCACTTTTTGCTCAAGCTGGTCTGTAAAGTCCGAGGCCGCGTTCAGTCCGTTAAGGAATTTAAAGAATTCCCTTAGGCTTTCCGTGGGCATTTTATCATATTTTGAAGCGTTAAAGAAGACTTTGTGAGTTCCGTCGTTTAATAAAATCTCAGAATTCTGCTTGCAAACCTGATGAAAATCATACACAGGCAGTCCGTTTCCAAAAGCGTCTTCCATGCACAGAAAAATCACGTAGCTTTCATTAAGCTCGCTGTAATCCGCGCCGGAAACAAGGCTGTCAACGTCCATGAGTCCTTGGTAGTACCTTGCGCGCTTAGCAAGATTCGTTCTGTTTGTAGTCTGAATTTCAATATCAAAGCAACGTCCGGTTCCGTCCTTTACATAGACGTCAAATCGGATTCCCTTTGAATCGTAGTCAACTTTAAAGCTTCTTTCAGCCACAGGAATTTCAATCCGCTCAATTTTTATGTTAAGCAGAAGTTCCAGTAATTCCTTGCACAAGTCCGGGTTTGCCGTCATTACCTTGCAAAAGATAAAGTTGTCCGCAAGTGTCGCTCGCTCCCATTTTTCCGCGGGAGTCAGTTCATGCATTTCTTTCATAAATCCTCCGCATATTTAATTGCAGAAAATTATCAAAAAATGCACGTTTTCAGCTAAAAAATCAGTTTTTAAGCAGGGCAAGAATTATTGTTGAAGAGGCAAGCAATATAAGGAACACAGTATAAACTGCGCTAAACCATTTTTTCTTGCCTTTATTGACAATAAGCATTACAAACCCAAGCAAAGTTGCAATGCAAGTAAGGAGGCAAAGATTCACGGTGGCTATTAGATTTTTAGAAATAGTTTCTCTTGCAAATGCCTGAATGTTCACGCTTACAAGTGTAAAAATTGAAACAAAAACACCCATTATTGTAAGAACATTTCCATAAATCTTTTCTTTTAAAGATTCAAGGTCTTCTTTTGCGTCTTTATATTCTTTCATAAGCTTGTCGTATTCAGGCTGATATTTTCCAACCCCTACAAAATCTTTTTCGTTTCTGAATGAAGCGTCATGCTGCTTGTCGTAAGTTTGCTCTGGAATTTCCTTTAGCTCTTCAAAAACAACCTGTGCAATTCCGAATCCTTTGGCAATTGTAAGAACGGAATCAGAAATATTTTGAACGCGCAAAAAGCAGAATGTTCTGTGCCCCGGAATATACTGAGGACCGTCAACTTTAAGTCCCATTCTCATAACTGAATTTCTTTCAACAATCCGAGCGGTAAGTTGAGGCGGAAGTTCTATTTCTTCATTCGTCTTTATGTAAACCACGTCTCCAGGTTTCATTTCAAAAGACAAAACGCTGTTTTTTTGAGAGTCATATATGCAATCAACAGAAAGTTCGTAGGCAATTCCTTTTAGATTTTCTTCTTTATAACCTGAAACAATAAGTTTTTCCTGCAAAACCAGTTCTTTTATATTTTTGTCAACTAAAAGCATAAAAACCTCTTTGATATGGATTTAAGTATATTCCCTATCATTTTTATTTTCAACAGTTATGTGTTCTTTCAGTTTTTTAATTTCCGATTTTCCATCTGTTGCCTTCGCGGACAAACCGTTTGGCGTTCACTTCGATTACGCGTCCGTCTTCACCGAGCATTTTTACCATGGAAGTTATTGGGTTCACTTCAATTACGCGGAAGTTTGTGTCGTCGTAAAAAAGCCTTATGCCTTCGTTCGGGAGTTTTTTGCGCGCTTCGGAATACCAGTCGTACTCATAGCTTAGGCAGCACAAAAGGCGTCCGCACTGTCCGCTGATTTTCATGGAGTTAAGGCTTAGGTTTTGTTCCTTTGCCATTTTTATGCTTACAGGCCGAAGTTTGTCGCTTATGCTGTTGCAGCAGTAAGGCCGTCCGCATACTCCAAGTCCTCCTGTAATTCGGCATTCATCGCGCACTCCAATCTGGCGCAGTTCAATTCTCATTTTAAAGATTGAAACAAGGTCTTTTACAAGCTCGCGGAAGTCAACCCGGTTGTCGCTGGAAAAGAAAAACAAGGCTTTTTGTTCACCCACAAGAAAATGCACGGAAATGAGCTTCATGTCCAAATGATGATGCTCTACTTTTTCGCGGAACACCTTGAATGCAGACTTTTCAGTTTCTGCAAGTGAAGAAGCTTTTTCAAGGTCGTCATTGTTTGCCTTGCGCGAAATCTGCACAACATCGCCCGGTTTTATTCCTATGGGAACTTTAGAAACCCCGAGATTTTCTGCAAGGTCAAGCCCGTAGCGTGTGGGAACAATCACTTTGTCGCCGTCATTCAGCTTTCCGCCTGGAAACGTGGCGTAAATTCCTTCAAATGAATACACCAGCTTAAGCTTATAAAGTTCCTTGGGAAAAACAAAATTCCTTGAGTCGGTGTTTTCTGGTTCCTGCGAGTCTTCAAGAGAGGCAAGATCTTCATTTTCTTCATATATATCGTTTTCAAAAATATCAGACATAAAAACTCCAGTTGTCTTAGTTTATCAATTATGACGCCATAAGGTCTACAAGCAGACCGCTGATTTCGTTTACACGGGCAAGCATTGCGAACGCTTCTTTGTGCGAACTTAAAAGCCACTTTGCCATTTCGTCCAGCTTCTGATTTATGACCACAATCTTGAACTGCGGATCAAGTGGCTTTCCTTTTCTTGTGAATCCGCGCCGTTCTCTTTTTTTTACTTCAAAGTTGTTTTTTGCAAGGTATCTTAAAAACTGCGACACTTTTCTTCTGTAGTCAGCAAATTCTTCTGGGGTCTGCTTTTCCTTTAGACGGTCCGCCGCCATGTCAGCCTGATCTTTTAAGTAGATTGCCGCATCTTCCGTGTCCAGCCCCGCAATTTCCTTGGGAAATCCGTCCTTTTGCAGAGCGAATTCTTCCCGGGCCTTTTCCATTGCGCTGGAAAAAAGTTTCCGTCTTGCTTTGTCTGTCTTTTGTGATTTTTCGTCTTTTTGGGCTTTTTGAGCCTGAGCGTTTGCTATTGAAGCTGCTGCGGAAAAATACAGGCTTGAGGATGTGCCTTCAACTTCCATTTTAAATCCTTATGGACATTGAAGAAATTGCCTTCATGTTTTCTTGCCGTGAAACTGCGGATGCAAATTCCGCACTGTCAGAAAGCGAAATACAGTGGCCGTGCAGCACAACGTCTTCTTCTGAGACAAGTTTTTTTGTCTGCAAATCTCCAATCACCACGCTTGAGGAAAGAAGCTTTATAAAGTCCGGAGCAACAATGTCGCCTAAAACAATTCCGCCTATAACCGTTATGGATTTTGCTTTTATGTTTCCGCGGATTCTGGCATTTTCGCCGATTATAACATTTCCGCTAGCTTCTATGTTTCCGTCAATATCGCCGTCAATACGAGCAAATCCGTTTATTTTGGCATCGCCTTTTACAGAAGAGCCTGCGCCAAGGATGCTGTTAATGGAAATATTGTCGTTAAAAATAGCCATATTATTTTACGTTGATGTATTTTGCAGGATCTACTACATCTGAACCTATGTGGACTTCGTAATGAAGGTGAGGTCCTGTTGTGATTCCTGTGTTTCCGATTGTTCCAATTATCTGGCGCTGAGCAACCATGTCGCCTTTCTTTACGCGTGTTGTGCCAAGATGGGCGTAACGTGTGTAAATTCCGTGCTTGTGCTTGATTATTACATTAAGACCAAAGCTGTCATCGTAGGCAACTGTAACAACCTGACCGTTTGCAGTTGCAATAACAGGATCTCCTTGCCTCCAAGTACTAAAGTCAAGGCCTTTGTGAATGTACCATTGCTGTGTGATTGGATGGATATTCTGTCCAAATTCCATGGAAATATGTCCAATTCCATTTTTTACAGGCCAGACATTCGGAATGTCAGAAAAAAGCGCACCTTGGTTTTCAAGCATTTTTCCAATCTGCTCAACTGGGCGAACTGCGCTTTCCAAATAAGCCGTAAGCTGCTTTATGTCGGAAGTTTCCTTTAAAGAGCCTGAAGTTATATCCTGCGTGTCAAACAAAGATGAAAGATCTGAATTTTTTCCGGCTGATTTTGAAGTTCCAGTGTTCTGGTTTATTCCCAAAAGTGAAAGAGACTGGCTTAAAGTTGACTGGAATTTTTTTGCAGTCTGAAGAAGATTGTTGTTTTCGTCTCTAAGCTCGTCAAGGCTTGCAAGAGTTTCTCTGTTTTCGTCTCTGAGCCGTGAAATTTCAAGTCCGGAAGAAGCGTTTTTCTGATTAAAGTAAACAAACGAGCCTGTAATTCCAACTGCAAGAATAATTCCGAGGACAAGCGCAAAAACGTTTGTCTGCACGCTAAAAACTTTTCCTTGCGAATGCGGAACAATCATCAAAGTAAGTTTTCCGTCAAAGAATTTTATGACATTTGCGCAAACCTTGCCTATAGAAATAAAGAAAAGTCTAAAGGCATGCATAATACGGGAAACTATATTTTTTTCTAATCTCTTGTATTTGCGAGAACGCGCCACAAAAATCTCCGTAAAAAACTTTATCCGAAAAGCAGCAAAAGAGCTTCAAAACTTGACTTTTAAAACCACTTCCGAATTACCGAACAAACAGTATATCAAAGGACGTCTATGCTGTCAAACGGACTTCGTTGGTAAAACCTAAGGCAAATTACATTTGACTTCAAGGCGTTCCTATGTTATCTTATTAATAATATATCGGATAATTAATTAAAAAATATTAAAATTTTCTAGGGAATCTTCTTTAGAAAAGTCTTTCAAGTTTTTAAGGAAAAGCCATGCAGTTTTTTGATACTCACGCCCATATAGGGTTGATTTACGACGACCCTGTAAGACAGATTAGCGTTATTCAGCAGGCAAAACAAGCCGGCGTTACAAGAATTATAAGCATAAACAATAGCATTCTCGACTTTAAAAAAGAATATGCTTTTCTAAAATCGCAGAAAGGTGTTTACCATGCCGTTGGAGTTGGTCCTTCGGAAGTAAACAATCCCGGCGCAGATTGGATTAAGATAATAGAAGAAAGTGTTTCACTTCCGAATGTTGTTGCAATCGGGGAAACTGGACTTGACTATTTTAAGCAGTACGGAGATAAACGCCGCCAGATTGAGCTTTTTATAACTCAGCTGGAACTTGCCCAAAAGCATAATCTTCCAGTCATAATCCATAACCGCGATGCCGGAAAAGACATATTTGAAATTCTTCAGGACAGATTGCCGGAAAAAGGCGCGATTTTCCATTGCTACAGTGAAGACGCTCCTTATGCAAAAAAATGCCTGGACGCAGGAATGAATGTCTATTTTTCTTTTGCAGGAAACCTGACTTACAGAAACGCCCGCAACCTGCATGAAACAGTTCTTAATATTCCGCTAGACAGAATTCTTTTGGAAACAGAAAGCCCTTTTATGATTCCGGCCGAATTCCGCGAGAAAAAAAGAACGATGCCAGCGTATTTGCCTTCAACCGCAAGATTTTTGGCGGAAATGCTTGAAACGGACTTGGAAAAACTTTCTGCCCAGCTTTGGACAAACAGCTGCAAAGTCTTTAACTTGCCGGAAGAATGAGACTTTACCATTCAGTAGACATTGGAGCTCTTCATTTAGACGGAAATCTCTTTTTAGCACCGATTGCAGGCTACAGCGACATGGCGTTCCGTTCGCTTTGCATTGAATACGGAGCTTCTCTTTGCACCACGGAAATGGTTTCTGCGGAAGCTCTTGTGCGCGGAAACAAAAAAACAGAACTTCTTATGCGCCGTGCCCCAAATGAAAAAGTTTACTGTGTTCAGATTTTCGGCGGAAATGCGCGGACAATGTCAGAAGCTGCAAAAATTGTCCTTGAAAAAACAGATTGCAATTGCATAGACATAAACGGCGGCTGTCCTGTTCCCAAAATAACAAAGACCGGAGCAGGCAGTGTGCTTACAAAAGAGCCAGAACGTCTTTATTCAATAGTAAAGGCGGTAAAAGAATCTTCTATTAAATATACTTCATTGCATCCAGAACGCGGCAATATTCCTGTAACAATAAAAATCCGCAGTGGCTGGGATTCTTCTAATATAACATGGAAAGAATGCGCAGACGCAGCTTTAAAAGCCGGAGCAGATGCAATAACGATTCATGCACGGACAAAAGCCCAAGGCTATTCCGGAAAAGCCGACTGGGAAATTCAAAAGCAGCTGGTTGATTTTGTTGCAAAAAGAATTCCTGTGTTTGGGAGTGGAGACGCATTCAGTCCGGAAACTGCAAGACTCATGCTTGAACAGACCGGCGTAGATGCCGTGATGTTTGCAAGAGGCGCAATGGGAGATCCTTTTTTATTCAAAAGAACAAAACAGTTTCTTTTAGAAGGAGAATACGAAACAGAAACTCCAAAAGAACGGCTTGAAGCAGGTCTTCGCGAACTTAAAATGAATGTCGCAGAGCACGGAGAGAAAGCCGCTTGTATGCTGATGCGAAAAAAATTCTGCGCGTATAGTTCAGGAATAAAAGGCGGCGCAAGACTAAGAGAGCAAATTGTGAATTCAGTTTCTATAAAAGACTACGAAGAACTTTTTAAGCAGTTTTTGTGAAAAACTTTTGCGCAAAACACATTTTTACTGCACTTGAATAAATCCTTGTTTATCCATAAAATAACTTATTATGGGGCTTTTTCAAATAATTGCAGAGTTTTTCAAAACAATATTTTCTCCTACATCACCAGAAAGCCTCCAGAGACAGGCAGTTAGAAGAATTGAATCTGAGCTGAAAAACCTTGCGCCTGGACTTTACAAAAACGGTCTTGTAATGCCTGATTTTGCAGAAGCTTTGCGAGTGCTTTTTGTAAACACAGCTCCAATTTTTGATATTCTTTCTGAAACTTACTGTTCCACAGATTTAGATACAAGCCGGCACTTTGAAGAGCAACTTATTTTTACAGGATTTGACAGCGAGGCCCGGGAAATTCTTGAAAATCTTCTTTCTTATGAAAATAGAAAAAAAAGCGCGATGGAAGCCCAGTCGCTTATCCGGCATTTTGAAAGTGAGCACAGGCAGCTTGAAAAAGTTGAAAAGGAACTGAATTCTCCTGCATTTATAAAAATTGAAGAAACCTTGGACAAAATAAAACAGCTGAATGACATTTGCAAGTTCAGCTACATAACGGCTCTTAAACTTTTTGATCCAAGCTACAGCACAAAAGATTCCTACACACCGGAATTTCAGCCAGTGCCTATTGAATTGCTGGAAAATTCTTTGCTGGACTTGTATTTTGTGATTGCGGAAATGGACGTTACAAATTCGCTTTACAATGCGGTTCTTGCACTTTTCAGGCTGAAAAAAGGCGGCAAAATTTCAGACAGGGAACTTCAAAGTTTAAAAGAAAATTTCAAAAAAATTCAGTACATTGTAAAGCACATTTTTACCAAGGAAATTCTTTCCTGCATGATTAGAATTTCAAAGAAAAACTACGAGCTTGTTCCAGAACGCGCGGTTTACAACGGAAATTCAAGGCAAAAATACGCTGACTATCTTGAAACACGGTTCCGCACAGACGAAGCTCGTTTAAAAGGCGAAATTCAAGACGCGGCAATAAACAATGAAATAAAGCAAATTTTTGGTGGTGCGCCTCTTGCGGCAGTTCAGGGCTACAGCAAGGACTTGGATTTTCAGCTTAGACAAAGCACGCCGTTTTCTTTTGCCTGGATTACTCCGCTTCAGCTTTTAAAGAATTTTATTTCAGTTTTTTATGAAGAGCACGTAAAGCCGCTTTTAAATGACATTGTAATAGAAGGTTTTTTCAATAATCCTGCGTACAAGTCTGAATTTTCTTCTGCTGTTTTTACTTGCAACGATTCGCTTGAAAGAATAAACGCATTCGAGTCCAAATTTACACGCGGAAATGAATTCGATGAAACAAACATCACTTCGCTTATAAGAGACAGTCACAAAGATGCGACATTTGAATCAACGCTGAAAAACCTTATCGACAGAATCAACAGGCAGGCAAAAGAACTGATTCAGACGGAAACAACAAATGTTTTTCAGCTTTACAAAAAAATAAACGATATTCTTATCGAATCCAAAAAACCAAGTTCCGAGGTTATAACGAATTTAAAGGTTCTTATGATTTCTTCAAGAAACAGAGACAATTCCGACTGCATGGAAAACCAAAACGGCCAGTGGAAAGTTTTTCTTGAAATAATGAAGAATTATGTTATAATCGGAAATATAGAGAAGAAATAAAATGGCTAAAAAGAAAGCAATTTCTGCAAAGACTCAAACTCCAGCGGCAAAAGAAAAACAAGTTATTGCCGAGTTTGAAAAGCATATTTACGATTTACAGCAGATGCTTGAAATTTCAAAGTCATTTTGTTCAACAATCGAATTTTCTCCGCTTATTGAATCGATTCTTTATGTGGCGATGGCTCAGATGCGCGTTACAGGTGCGGGACTTTTTATTTCAGAAGAATTCGGCAGCGAATATTTTAAGCTTTCGGAAAATTATTCGGGAATCGCCATAGACCCAACAATTGAATATAAAATTAGCATAGATTCTCCGCTCATTGAATTTTTGTCCAGTTCTTCAGCCGTTTTTGATTTGCGTGAGCTTTCTGAAAAATTCCCGGAATCTCAAGAAATAAAAGTCATAGAATCGCTGAATCCGTCGCTGATAGTTCCGCTTATGCTGAAAAATCATTTGAACGGAATTCTTGTTATGGGCGAGCGAATTTTTGTGGAAAATCTTTCTGCTGACTACACAACTTACGAAAGAAATGAAATTCAGACAATTGCTTCTCTTGCTTCGGTTGCGGTTCACAATGCGTCTTTGATTGACCAGTCCACAACCGACATGATGACAAAGCTTCGCCTAAAATTTTATTTCTATAACATTCTTGAGGACAAACTTGACTCGGCATTTTCCAATGAGCAGACACTAAGCGTTATAATGTTCGACATTGATTTCTTTAAGAAGTTTAACGATACTTACGGACATGCCTGCGGAGATTATGTTCTAAAAAAAGTTGCAGAAATTATAAGCGACAGCACAAGGGAAGGAGATCTTGCTTCAAGATACGGCGGAGAAGAATTTACAGTTCTTTTGTGCAACGCAGGAAAAGACGAGGCAATGCTTGTTGCAGAACGCATAAGAAAACGAATTGAACAGACAACGGTTTTTTATGAAGGCCACAATATGCAGATTACAATTTCAGGCGGAATTTCTGTGTTCAACATAGAAACAAATCCTGTTCGCTCTGCAAAAATTTTGGTAGATCAAGCAGACAAAGCTCTCTACATTTCTAAAAGAACTGGAAGAAACAGAGTTACCATTTTTGATCCTTCTTCACAGAATTCAGATTCCGCAAAAGAAACAGAATCTGCATTAGAAAAATCAAATTCATGAATATAATCCGAAAACCTTTCCGTTATACTTTTTTTAATGCGACCTCTATAATAATTGCTTTAAATCTAGTTGTTTTTTTTCTGACAATGATTTTTCCGCGGCTTCAAGTTTATCTTGGAATGTCGTATTTTGGCATTTTGCTTCATTATTACTGGCAGCCGTTCACTTATCTTTTTGTGCATTCAGGATGGAGCCACATTCTTTTTAATATGCTGGCTTTGTTTTTCTTTGGAATTTCCGTGGAACGCGCGGTTGGCTCTAAGGAATTTTTGCTTTTTTATTTTTTGTGCGGAATTCTTGACGGGATTATTTCTACGCTCTTGTATCGTTTTTTTGGAATCAATGTTCTTCTTGTGGGGGCGAGCGGAGCTGTTTACGCGCTGCTTTTTGCCTATGCCGTTATTTTTCCGCGGAATGTGATTTATATCTGGGGAATAATTCCTGTGGCTGCTCCGTTGCTTGTTTTTGTCTATGCGCTGATTGAAATTATAAGCCAAATTTCCGATGGTTCAGGAATTGCACATCTTGCGCATTTGGCAGGATTTGCTGTCGCTTGGATTTACTTTATTGCAAGAATGGGAATTCATCCTTTAAGAGTATGGAAAGACGCATGGAGATAAGAAAACTGCTTTTTTTTTGCGTTCTGTTTTTATTTAGCGTAAATGCTTTTTGCCAGGCTCCGCTGCAGAATGAACAGATTAGAATTCAAGTTTGGGCGGAACTGGATTCTTTTCCCGGAAAATTTGAAGACGAAAATTCAGTTCAAGAGCAAAAATCGCAATCCAAGCAGGAAGAAAAATCCGACTTTGAAAAACTGTACGGATTTGCAATTGAAAGAACAAAGCAGGTTGCGCCTTTTTTAATGGAAGGACTTTTGTACGGCTGGAATTTTGACTACACGCCTTATGACAAAAAACGCGGAGTTCAAGAATACTGGGAATTTTCCGAAGTAAGAAAATTTGATTCTTCTATAAATCGCCTTGAATATCACAATCCACTTCCTAAGGACGGAAAACTCTTAAGCTGGGTTTACTGTAACAGAACTTCAGCCCAGCAGCTCGAATACAAAAGATGGACTTCTATAATTCATCCAAAAGTAAAAGGCTCTGGCTCAGCCTCTGTTCAAGACGGATTTGAAGGAATAAAGCAGGCGTGCAGCAATGCGGCAAAAAATGCAGTAAGAGAATATTGGCGCACAATGGAAAAAAACAAACCCAAGGAAATTTCTGGAACTTTGCTTTTAATCCGCGACCCAAGAATTTTCATAAAAAACGGACGCTATGAAGTTGACCTTGATTTTTTCTTGGAAACTGATAGAATAGTTCCGTATACTTACTATTGACGCTACTTGAAAGGAGGTATCGCATGAAAAAGATATTTATATTGGCAACAGCAATTATGCTTGCAGCAGGAACAGTTTTTGCACAGCAGGAAGAATCATTAGAAACTAAGATGGCTTTAGATCCACTGGAAGCTGCAAACAGCTATGCGGACACAAAGACAAAAGTTCTTCCTATAGAAGACAAATATTCTAGCTTGCATCCAAAAGCTAAGAGCGTAACTCTTCAGCTTGAATTTACACCGCTCACTGGCGAAGTTATTTTCACTTATACTTGCATGCAGTCTAGCTTTGATTTAGGCGAAGCAATGAATGTTGCAATTGCAGTTTACGAAGATTTCGCCGCAGAAAATCAGTTTAAGCACTATACTTACGCACAGAAAGACAGAAAAAAATATTTTAAAGATGACAAGGGCGTAAGAATGGCAACGTACACTTCAAAAGTTATCTTTACAAAATAATTTTTTAAACAGTTATTTTCACTTACCTGTTAGGTGATTTTCATTTTGCTCCGGTTTGCAGTACAGGTTTTGCAGCCGGAATTTTTTGGTGCATATAAAATTGGCAGACTTAAAAACTTTAATTAAAAATCTTCATCCGCTTGAAACAAAAGTTCTTCTTCATTACAGCTTAAAAGACGAGCTTACTTCAACAAGGCTTCAGACTGAATTAGGATACAAGGAAGGTCATGCGAACCAGGCGTTCAGCTGGCTTGCCGGAAAAAAACTTTTGGCAGAAACTTCCCGAACTCCGCACACATATTTTGAGCTTACAGATTTTGGCCGCAAGATTTTTAAAGACGGTTTTGCAGAAGAAAGAATTGTTTCCTATCTAAAGGAAAACGGTCCAAAACGTCTGCCAGAAATTGCAGCTGCTCTTGGAATTGAAAACAAAGATGTTGGCTCGGCATTCGGTTCGCTTAGCAAAGACAATGTTCTTGCCATGAACGCAGAAAAAAAAGCCGAATACACAGGAGAGCCGCTTCCTGAAAGATTCGCTGTAGCAAAATCGCTTATAAAAAAAGCTTCCGAAGCTGAAAACTGCCAGCTTGATGCCGCAAATCTTACAAAGTCCGAAATTGAAATAATGGGCGGACTTACAAAGAAACGCGGAATTTCAGAAACACCATTTAAAACTATTGAGCGCGAAACTGTAATTTATAAACTTACAGAAGCATTCAAAGGCGTGGCTGATGCTCTTAGAAATTCAGGAATCACCGGAAATGAAATTGGAGAAATAACTCCGTCAATGCTTGCTTCAGGTGAATGGAAAAAAGGAACTTTCCGCGGATACAATATTTCAATTCCGCCGGCACGCATAATTCCGGGCCGCACAAATCCTTACGTTCAATTTTTAGAGTCAGTAAAAGACAAGCTTTGTTCTCTCGGATTTCAAGAATTTGACGGTCCGCTTGTAGAAACTGAATTCTGGAACGGAGACGCTTTATTTATGCCTCAGTTCCATGCGGCTCGCGACATTCACGATGTTTACAGATTGAAATATCCAACGCACGCAAAATCGATTGAAGAGCCGTACCTTTCGAATGTTGCGGCAGTCCACAGAAACGGCGGAAACACAGGAAGCCGTGGCTGGAACTACAACTTTGACAACGAATTTACACGCCGCCTGATTATGAGAAGCCAGGGAACAGTTCTTTCTGCGCACCAGCTTCATAAGGCGGAAATTCCTGGAAAATATTTTGGAATCGCAAGATGTTTCCGCTATGATAAAGTTGACGCAACTCATTTGAGCGACTTTTACCAGACAGAAGGAATTGTTCTTGGAGAAGAAGTAAATTTAAAGACTCTTCTTGGATTCCTTGAAATGTTCGCAGTGGAAATTGCAGGCGCAACAGATGTAAAATATGTGCCGGGCTACTTCCCGTTCACGGAGCCTTCAATTGAAGTTCACATAAAGCATCCTAAGCTTGGCTGGTTTGAACTTGGCGGTTCTGGAATTTTCAGACCGGAAGTTACAAAGGCAATGGGCGTTGATGTTCCTGTTCTTGCTTGGGGAATCGGAATTGACCGAATGGCTTTGATGGCTTTGGGTCTTAACGATTTGCGCGAGCTTTTCTGCGAAGACATAGAAAAAGTAAGACTTAGAAAAGCAAAGTTTTAGTTTTATAAAATTAATTGATTAGCTGTCATTCCCGTGCTTGACACGGGAATTTTTATTTAGGGTTTATCAAAAACCTAAAAACGGCTGAGTCAATGTCTTGAGCGTAAGCGTACCTTGGTCAGACGTATTTCAGGATATACTCCGATTAAGCCGGAGTATGACAATAAAATTATCCAGCAATGACAAATTAGCGCGCCCAATAATGATAGTTTCAATATTTGGGCTATTTACTTTCCACAAAAAGACATTTTATAAGATCCTTTATAGTTTCTACTTGTGTTGCTCCAGCCTCGGATTCAGGAACAATAAATTTTTGAAAGCCAAGGTCCCACGCAGCTTTTATCCTTTGCTTTTGTTTTGTAACAGGACGGATTTCACCGGCAAGGCTTATTTCTCCTACAATTGCAGTTTTTTCCGGGAGCGAGATGTCTGTTCTTGCTGAATAAAGAGCCGCTGCCAATGCTCCGTCAATCGCGCTTTCTGAAAGCCTTATTCCACCGGCAACATTTATATAAATATCCTGATCGCTGAATTTTATTCCAAGCCTTTTTTCAAGAACCGCAGCAACTCTGCTCACTCTTGCCGAGTCAATTTTTTCTGAATAGACACGGTTTACAGCGGCTTTTGCAGGAACAGTCAATGCCTGAATTTCAACAATAAAAACCCGGCTTCCTTCAAAAACGCTAGCGCAAGCAATTCCGGCTGGAGTTTCTTTTTTTCTTCGTGTTATAAAAAGCGAGCTTGGGTCTGAAACGCACTTAAGTCCTTTTTCATCCATTTCAAAAAGACCAAGTTCATCAACAGATCCGAATCTATTTTTTTGAGCGCGCAGAAATCTAACTTCATCGCTTGTCCGCTCAAAAGATAAAACTGTGTCAACCATGTGCTCAAGGCTTTTTGGACCGGCAATGCTTCCGTCTTTTGTAACATGGGCAGTCATAAACAAAACGCTGTCCCTTTCTTTTACCCATCCAATCAGCTCGTTACTGCAATATTTTAGCTGCGTTATAGTTCCAGGCACAAGTCCTGCTTCCACGGAATAAACAGTCTGGATTGAATCCACAATGACAACCAGAGGATTCAGCGAGTCAAGCGCATCAAGAATGTCTTCAAGCCGCATTGTGCATAAAATTTCCAAAGAGCCGGCTTCAAGGTTCAAGCGGTTTGCTCGGCTTTTTATTTGCCCTGCGGATTCTTCTCCACTAACGTAAAGAATTTTTCCTTTGGGAAGAAGACTTGCCGCCGCCTGCAAAAGAAGTGTTGATTTTCCTATTCCTGGTTCTCCGCCAACAAGAATTGCGCTTCGCTTTGTTGCTCCGCCGCCAAGCACACGGTCAAATTCCTCATTGCCAGTTGAAATCCGCGAATTATTTTGCTGCGAAACTTTTTGCATTGGAACTGGCTTAGCTTTTAAAACTGTTCCGTCAGATTTTAAAGATGATTTTGGAGCGTTTGAATCCAAAATGCACTCTTCAAGAGAATTCCATTCTCCGCATTCAGGACATCTTCCAAGCCAGGCAGGTTGAGTGTAGCCGCACTTTGAGCATTTGTAAACAACAGATTTTTTCGCCATATTTTTCCTACTATATTCAAATTCCGCCAAAAAGTCATTACCACAAAAAAACAGTGTAGATTTTAAGCATAAAAAAACGTTTATTGCTAAAACAGCAAAAATCTTCTATAATGAATTTATTATGAGAATTTCAAATAAATTCACACTTTCCAGGATTATTTTAGCGCCAATAATTTTTATAATATATAACATTCCAGTCTGGCTTGGATTTGAAAACGGAAGTCCTGTTGCCATTGCTTCAATTTGCGTTGCGATTCCACTTCTTGCATTTGCGGAACTCACAGATTATTTTGACGGACACTACGCACGCAAGCTGAATGATGTAAGCGACTTTGGAAAAATGTTTGATCCTTTTGCCGATGTTTTTCTTCATCTTTCAATGTTCACTTGCTTTGTTTTTTCTGGATATATGCCGGTCGTTTGCTATGTTCTGATTCTTTACAGGGAATTCAGCCAGAACTTTTTAAGAATGGTCGCGGCAAAACAAGGAACTGCAATTGCGGCAAGAAAAGGCGGAAAAATTAAAACTGTATTTTATGTGGCTTCATGCTTTGTAGCTTTAATACAGGAAGCATTTGTTCGCACAGAGCTTGCTTCGGCTTGGAACTTGGACATGAAACTTTTGCTTCACATAGGCCAGGCATTTTTTGTTGTTTGTGTAATTTTGGCTTATGTTTCGTTTATAGATTACTTAAAAAATTTTGGAAGCATACTGAAAAAGGCAATGTAAACTTTATAGGAGGAAATATGAAAAAAATTTTTGCAATTGCAGCGGCTCTTGTTATGGGAACTGCGGGAATGTTCGCTCTTGACTTGAAGGACATTCAGGGAACTTGGCAGGATGAAAACTGGGATGCAAACTGGACTTTCAATGCAGACGGAAAAATTATTCTTACAAAAGCTTCTAGTGGAGAAACAGTTTTCACTTTTGACGATTCAAATGTAGAGAACTTTAAAATTCGCCCAAGCACTTCCGGTGTAAGCATTTCTTTTGACTGCGAAGAAACAGAACGCTCGTACAAATTCACAAAGCCGATTACTCTCAATGCTGATTTGGATATGCACATTGATCCAAAGTGGACTTCTGAAGGCTACGACGTTAAAATTAAATTTCAGAAATAAAATTTAGCTAACACTTTGTGATTGCTTAATAATTTTATTGTCATACTCCGGCTTGACCGGAGTATCTTCTAAAACATAGATTCCCATGTTAAGCATGGGAATGACATTTAAGTAATCATTTTTTTTAACAAAGTGTCATTCTGTTTTTAAAACCACAATAAATTCTTCTTCATTTCCTGTGAATTCGGACTTTTCAAAGTCAGCAAAAAAATCTGCGCTTTTAAAACCTGCGTCTTCTGCAAAATCTTCTATTTCGGAAGGAAGCAAAGGATAAATCGGAATATCTTTTACTATAGGAAGAAGCTTGCCGTTGCCAGTTTCAAGGTTCATGGAAAAAAGCTTGGATTCGTCTTGTGCAGTCATTACTTCAGAAAAAAGCTTGGCTCTCACACTTTCACGGCATTTAAGCTGAAAAAACTTTTCATCTTTTCTGTTTTCAAAATTGATGCACTGAATGACAAGAAAACCGTCTGGCGACATAAGAGTTTTGCAGTCAAAGAAAAACTGCCTGATTTTTTCTCTTCCGCCTAAAAAAAGCAAGCGGCTGTTTAAAATAGAAACAATGTTGTAAAAATTTTTGCCTAAAAATTTCGTCATGTCTTCTGCTTCCATCTGAAAAAAACGGATTGACATCAACTGGTTTCTTCGGCGCAAATTTGCCGTATGCAAAAGCTCTTCGCAGTTTTCAATTCCTGTAACATCATGCCCTTGCTTGGAAAGCGAACTTTCAAAAAGCCCAGAGCCGCAAAAAGCTCTCAAAAACCTGACAGGCGAGCTAAAGTTTTCACATAATTCCATATATAATTTTTTTTGAGCTTCTGTAACTTTAAAAAGCTCATCGTAATATTCAATTAAATTCTGAACAAACTTCATTCTTCTATTATAAAAGCAGTTTTGCTATTTTGCAAATTATAAATAAATGCTATAATTCAAGTAACATTTTCATTCGGAGGGAGCATGAATCCAAGAATTTTTTTAGGAATCCTAAGCGCAGTTGTCGGACTTTTGGCTGTTATAAATCCCAAGTCAAGCATTGAGGCAATTGTAATTCTGATTGGAATCGGCGCAATTGTAAACGGAATCAATTCTATTTTAAAAGTAAAAAGATTTTCGTTTGCGCCTTATTTTGAACGCACTTTAATTATAAAAAGCATTGCAGGAATTTTAGTTGGAATTCTCGCAGTAATTCTTCCGTTCGCATTTTTCAGCATGATTCAAAAAATTGTGCGGATTTTTCTTTATATTCAGGCTGTGTTTTTGCTTTTGTCGGCGATTGCACAATTCATTTTGGTTGGCGGAACAGAAAATTCCGCTCCGTTTATAACAGAAGCCATTTGCTCAATTTTTATTGCAGTTTTGCTTTTTATGTTTCCTGCCGACTTTGGCGTAAAACTTGTAAGAGCCGCTGGAGTTCTAATTTTAGTTTCTGGAATAATATTCGCATTTAGGGAATGGAAATATTCTCCAACTGAAGTCGAAGCAGAAATAATAGAATAGATTTTTGAAAAGGCTGCTCAATGAAATTTTGAACAGCCTTTTTCTTTTAAAGCTGAACGCCTGTCTTGATTTTTTCGTTGAACCTTTTCAGTTTCTTTTCGTCCTGAATAGGATTTTCTTCTCCGTTCAAAATTTTGCGCAAAGCTTCCATTTCTTCGCCATTAAACGAAACCGCTTTTTCCATTGTATTTTCAAATGAACTTACTGCCATTGGACAAACAGTTTTTATAATCTCAAGAATTTTTTCTGCGTACAAGCGGATTTCATACTGGGCATGGCTGTCGAGCCTGAGCTTTAAAAAGTGGAACAAATTATGCAAATCCATTTGCCAGTAAAATTCCGTGTACAATGCGAGCGGAAGATTTATGCGGGCAATTTCCCTTGCAATTCCTTTTTCAACCATGTCTTTGTAAACTTCGTAGGCTTTTTGCTGGCCTTCAATAAATTCAGCCTGAAATTCTTTTGCCTGCTGCTCTTCAAAAGCTTCTCCGCGGCCTTGCTTGTTATTTGTTGACTGCTTTGAAATGCACGAATTTTCCGGAACATAAAATTCATCTTTCATAATGCTGTATCTGCCGGAAACTTCATTCATTCTGCCCATTCTATGCCGAACCCACTGGCGCGCTACAAAAATCGGCATTTTCAAGTGGAATGTAAAAACAACCTGCTCAAAAGGAGAAGTGTGCTGGTGGCGCAAAAGATAATCTATTAACGCTCCGTCCTGGCTTACAGTTTTTGTTCCTTCGCCATAGGAAACACGGGCCGCCTGTACGATTCTTGAGTCGCTGCCATAATAGTCAACCAGACGGACAAAGCCTTTGTCTAAAACTTGAAATTCCTTGTCCAAAATTTCTTCTGCGGCAGGAACAATGCAATGTGCCATAAATACCTCTTTTTATTAAATAAAGTGTCATTCTCGTGCTTATGACACGGGAATCTGCTATAACATTCCAATAGATGGGCTGTCTAATAAGTTCTAAATGTCATTGTCGTGCTTGAACTGCGATGTTTGCATGGCAAACTCAGTTAGCAATCTCTAAATGATTGCAATATATACATTTAGATTTTCGGGTCAAACCCGAAAATGACAAAAAAGATACTTTTAGGACATTCCCATGCCATTGTCCACGCTATTTGCTGCGTTTTGCTTCGATTGCCTTTTTTACGCCTTCTGCAAAAAGCTGATTCTGGTCTGAACGCTCTGGAACAGAAAACAAAGGACCTCCGTCTTTTTCTGAAATGCGGTAAAGCTTGGAAGAATTCGCATCGTAAGCCGGGCTTGAAGGATTGTTTATCCACCAGTCCAAAACTGAAACAGTGCAAAGCGTGTACTTTATAAGATTCGCATTTGTGGCGGCTGTAACATCGTCATCTCTTTTTGCGCCAAGAAGCACATCAATTCTTTTTGAAACCGCATTTGGCAAATCGAACGTGTAACGGTCCCATGGATTCAAAACGCCAAGCACAGTTTTCTTTCCAGCGGAATTCTCATCGATTCTGCGGACAAGAGCCGTAAGAACGCTTCTAATGTAGTCAGTTCGGGCGGCAAGCGGTCTGTACTTTGCATCATTTACGGGCTTCTGCAAAACCGGAGCGTTGAACTTGTAGTTTGGAAGAAAATAAAATTTTATGCGCCACAAAATGTTGTTCAAGTTTTCCTTGCCGAATTTACTCTGGGCATATTCCTTCTGCGAGTAAATTGAATTCACATAGGAACGCAAATAGTCGCCAAGCTTTTTTGCAAACAAATCTTCATAATAAGAAGCCCAGTCTTCCATTGCAGAATCAAGCTTGTCCGGATAGGCGGCAAGTTTTTCGTCCGCTTCAATATTGAACTTTATGTTCCGGCAGCCTTTTAGGAAATCCTCGATAATCAAAATAAGAACAATCGTTACCTGCAAAGGATTTTCAGGCGCAATAACGTTGAATCCGTCTTCAAAATTGTAAATTGGATTAAAGTACGGGAACAAATCTGGATGCCGCTCCAAGTGAAGAAATCCTGCCTGCGGAAAAAGCTGGTCAAGAATTTTAAGCCCCATATTTACAATTTCGTTTTTTTCGCCTGCAATATGGTGAACTTCTTGCTTTTTCTTTTCTTGTGCCTCTTCCTGCTTTTTTTCTTTTTTCTTTTTTTCAGGAAGAAGAAGGTCGAACTTTGAAATTCCAAGGAATTTAAGAATTTCTACAATTTTGACTTTAAAGAAATCCGGGAACTCAACAAATTCATCGGAAGACATTCTCATTAAAAGAGGATACATTCCCTGAATAATCTGGTCATGCACGTAAAGCCATTCCGTTACACCTTGCTTTACCAAAGTCTGAAGTTTTGCTTTGTCCGCATTCGGAAATTCAGCAAGATCCGTGTAAATGTCTTTTATTAAAAGCGAAACCTGTTGCTCGCCAATATAGTAAACGGTCAGAAGCTGCCTGTAAACCGCCCGCACAAAAGGAATAAGCATAGGAACTGTAAGATAGTCCGAAGCGTTTTCAACATCCATTGCCAGAAGCTTGATGTCGCGGAGTGTCCACTTGCCAACGGTTCTAAGAAACTTAAATTTAAGGTCGGTTTCTGTAGCGATTTTGGCTTTGTATACATCCGGGGAAATCTGAATAAATGTTTTTATAGTTCCGATAAAAGACTGAATGTGGTCAACGTGGCGGCGCACAATGTATTCACCGAATTTTTTCTGCACACGCTCGCGGTTCTTGGCAGACATTCTATAGAAGAAGTTGAACAAGCCAAAGTCCGGCTTAATATCACAGCCAGGAGCCATCATGGTTTTGTCCATAAGCTTTAAGTCATGCGCGGAAATCTCAGGCAAATCATCGTCCGTGCGTATTTTTTTTGCAGAAGCCTTTATTCCGCCCACAGCCGCCGAAGAAAACGATGAGCCGAACGACGCGCTTTGAGACGAAATATCCGAAGCAGATCTTCCAGACGCTTTTACCACAACATCCTGCCTTCTCCTGTTTGCCGGCATGTTTGAATAGTCCGCTGGAGATAATTTTTCGCGGAGAACTTCACCGCCAAGTTTTTTCTGCATAAAAAGAGCCTCATTAGCATCTATTGGTCCGATATTTTTCCGGGTTTTGTCAAGCGTGCCGGGTTCAAGTGTCCGCTTTGGGCGGTTCTCATTTTCCATAAATACTCCTCAAGAACTGCAAAAATTTAAAGACGTATCAAGTAATTTTCGGAAATTCCTGCAAGAGATTTGAATGAAACTTTTTCACCGCTTGCAGTAATTAAAGTTCCTTCAAAGCTGCCGTATATTGTATGGTACACGCTGCGCACAATAAACGCATTTACGTTGTTAACGCAG
>ERZ808246.496-NODE-496-length-32782-cov-3.563235_pt1 | contig 32782 bp, 18 predicted proteins | sample MGYA00521083_ERZ808246 | MGnify/ENA primary metagenome ERZ808246 (study PRJEB31516, sample SAMN03275577) | gut metagenome | biome: mammalia-associated habitat; material: feces | host: Papio cynocephalus | place: Kenya | collected 2012-07-07 ...
GTCCACCTCTTTAGTGGGATACTGCGGCAAATGGCTGTCCCGCAACGATTCGAACGTTGCTCTTCGGAACCAGAATCCGACGTTCTACCGAATGAACTACGGGACAAATAGTATGGTTATGTTTTGATATTTTCGATTTTATTAAGACACATCAACCGATATATGAGCATCGGGCGGAGCATGTTGGATTCGAACCAACGGATGCGGTCACCCGCATCAACGCATTAGCAGTGCGCCCCAATCGGCCTCTCTGGCAATGCTCCGTTCGACACTCACGTCGGCAAATATAGGTGCTCGGCGATTCATAATCATTAGATATGCCCACCGAGGAGCAGGCGGGGGTCGAACCCGCTCATCCCCTCATCAGGGACTCGCCGGTTTTCGAGACCGGTGCCTTACCGTTCGGCCACTGCTCCCCGGCGGGTATACCCTATATCACACGGATGGGGTAATCGCCAGCCAATATCATGTGCGCTCGGCGGAGCCACTCGGATTCGAACCGAGGGAACCGCTCACACGGTTCAACGGTTTTCAAGACCGCCGCAATCAACCACTCTGCCATAGCTCCGCTGAGCACACACCGTGTCTTGGCTACATCTCATTACTATATGCTGTTATCAAAGTGCTGTCAAGCGTTTTAGAGAAAGTTTTTTTCTTCCCGTTTCGCTTTTCAACCATTCGGCTCGGTGCGCCAGCCCGGGTTCGAACCGGGATCCCGGGCTGGTTACCGGGACGAGGACCTCAACCTCGCGCGTCTGCCAGTTCCGCCACAAGCGCACTGAACCGGATGGTATGGGAAGGAGAAATCGTAGACAGATAGATGAATCTATCTTGATTGCCACGATAAGCAGCAAGAAAAAGGTCGGCCCGCTCTTCTTCCCGTTGAGCGTGCCGACCTCATGTCCTTCGTTTCGTCCCTAACGCGCCGATGGGCGGGGAGGAGATAAGAGGCATGCCGACATCGCCCAACCGAAATACGATTGAGACAACAGTGACTGGCTACTAAGCTGATACTGCTTCATATTCGGCTCACCCCTTCTGTAAGGTTCATGCAGGTTGCTATAAGCTTAATCCTGCGGTTGCTCTTGCTTATTAATAGTATGCGGTATTGGCTTAATCGTGTCAATACGAAATATCATCTGCGCAAAAACTGCGCATTTGATATATTCCTGTTATTTTAAATACCTTATCTTCGATTCCTTTCCTGCTGTTCCCGCTCCTTACGCGCTTTTGCCTGCTCAGGCGTCTCCCTATGGGCTTTGATGAAGTCTTCCTGACCGATTTCGAAGTTCCCAGTTTTCCCGTTGTCCTTGATTTCAGCGCCGATGCTAAGGGCCATTTTATGCTCCTATTGATGGTTTGAATATATTGTTTATAGCTATATATAATTATAATTTAATAGCTATCTGTAGATTGATTAAAATCATAACGCATCGTGTATTTTGATATTAGCGCTTATTTTAAAAAAAACGGCATAATTGTTGTACTTGCATTTGATTTTGTCAATCGATTCGATCCGAATATTATATTGAGCGATTAGAATTAATCATCATGTGGAGGATTTAAGATGAATCTTAAATTTTCGTTGAGAAAGGCTTCAATAATTACGATATTGCTTGCAGGCTTCGTACCATTCACTGCGTTCGGTGCTGACGGTGGACATTTAGATAGCAAACATGTACCAGATACCATTGTCAATGGAGATTTTCAATATCCATCGAATGAGACGATCGTCTCAGTCAATCCGAAAATGACTTTCGGGAATTCCTACAACATATCACCTGATGCTGGAACGACTAACACGAAAGTCGATTGGGCTGGCGATACAGTCAAAATCCCAGGCTTCGACCAGTCAAAATTCGGTTGGAAATCTACGCAGTCCTTGACCGAACCTGGCGTCATCGAAATTCAGCATAGGGAGAAAACGAATCAATCCAATCTCTATGTCGAGCTGTGCGCTTTCGAGGCGAATACGGCGATCTATCAAGATGTTAAGACAATCGATGATAGTATTTATAGATGGGAGCTGAAGCATAGTGCAATAGATTCCAGGCACGTTGACAAGATGAAGGTCCTGATCGGTCCAGCTGGGAAGGAGACGGTATCACCGGCGACGAGAATCGAATCGGCAAGCGGGCAGGAGGTCGGGGAGACAAGCGACGTCATAACGTCTATAAATAAGAATATAGGCTATACGGTACCTCCAATGTGGAACACATATACTGGGGCTGTCTATATTCCAAAGGGGCAAACGGTGACGAGGTTCACTTTCGAAAGCGTCAGCTCGTTGACTCCTACGAATGGTAATCTTCTCGACGATGTATCGTTCAGCATTGCGTATCCACTTTATTATGATTTGAACGGAGGCGTCGGCACGGTACCGTTGCCTTCCGATAATGATTATAGCGGTTATCATGCGTGCGATGATTACGTCAATCTCGCAATAGACAACGTTCCATCTAAAGATGGATGCGTCTTCGTCGGATGGTCGACGGAACGCCTAGACACAATCCATAACCAAGCCGAGTATGATAAAGTCAAGGACAAAATCGTCACAGATGTCGTATTCGGTGATGAATCAATGACTGTATATGCTGTGTATGAGACGACCCCATTCAATGTTACGTTTGTCGATGGTCTGACCGGGAAAGTTATTTATAAACAGAAGGTTCTCAAAAACGGTAACGCATCGATACCTGAGATTCCGACACATGACGGATATATTCCCAATGGATGGGATTCCGACGGCATAAACATCACGCATGATACGACAATTACCGTCAATTATATGCCGATTGCATACGAAATCGCATTCGATAAGAACAGCGATGATGCAAGCGGTGAGATGCAAACACAGAAAATGACTTTTGACGTTTCGTCTCCATTAAGAGCGAACCAATTCGTGAGAAAGGGCTATTCGTTCGTCGGATGGTCGGAACGGAAAGACGGAACCGGGCAGGCATATACGGATAGAGAGAATGTGATTAATCTCGTATCGAAAAATAACGGTAAGATAACATTATACGCCCAATGGATGAAAAATAACAGTATATCTATTATCTATAATGTGAGAAGTGATGACAATCTCGGCGAGAATTCTGTCAGCAATTCAATCGATATAATGAATGATAACGGTGACAGTCCTGATGGAAGCACTGCTATACCTGATGAAGGATATGAATTCGTCTGCTGGTATAATGAAAGCGGAAATGTCGTATCGAATGATAAGAAGATTACGCCTGACCGCCCATCAAAGAACACGGTATACACCGCTTACTTCAAGAGGTGTGTGCTTGATGTCCGATTCATCGATAGCGATGGTACGGTTTTAAAGGAAGAGAAAGTAAAATATGGTGATAGCGCCGTCGCTCCTGATAATCCCTATCATGATGGTTATGAGTTCATTAGTTGGGATAAGGAATTCTCTAACATAACGCAAGATACCGACATCTATGCGACATACAAGAAAAAGAATCACCAAAGCGGTAATAGCAATACGAATCAGAACGATAACGGTAATATGAATGGGAATTCGGAAAATAATCAAAATACGAATTTATCTGATAATTTAGCTAGAAACGAAACGAATAAGGACAATTCAAATAGCTCTAATAACGTTAATAACAATGACGGTAACGATAATATCACCGATTTGATACAAACTGGTATCTATGGAAGAACCATTTTGATAGTCATGGTAATATCTCTATTTGTAATCTTGTATTGCAGATATAAAAAGAGAGATAAATAATATTCGAGGTTATTAATCAAGAATTGAAATCGTGCAAGTTTTGATAGCTTGCACGATTTTGTGGATTTTATCATTTGCTTCGTTTATTATAATATTTTCAATATATCCTATAATTTAGCGAAACAATACAGCGATGAATAAGAGCATTCGTTGAACATATTATATCGGCATTTAGCGATTCCGTTTTTTTTGAAAGTTCATGAAATTATGCCGTGCGCAGTTTAATCACTGAAACTAAAAAGTAACGTTTTATTTGCTGCTTATAGAACGTTTATTATTTTTATTCTTATAGAATCGCTTGATTATTTAATGATAAAATGAGTATAAGTGTTTATTGCGATGAATAAAAATATTCTGGGGTGGGGTATCCTCAATTGACCCGCTAGTCCACTCGTTTCTTTTCCTTCTTATCACCACGGTTTTTGCTACAGCAACGGCGGCAAAGGCTTCGACTGAAACGGTATCAGGGAATCAGGTGATAATCACAGATTTTATGAATGATGATTCGAATATCGATATATATATTCGACAAGTGATAATGAGAATATATCGTTTTCGATACCGACTGAAGTTCCATGCATAATGAAGGCGAACGGCGATGTCATATCACCGTCGAATTGGCAAATAGTGAACACGTGTACGAAGAAAATCAAGCTGTCTGGATTCGATGTATCCGATGTAAATAGTAATGCATACATCGACATGAAGCTATACAAAGGTGATGACGATAGCGGTCAGGAAATCGTCTCATTCCAAATGGGAAATTCGAAGTATTCGAAGAATACGGTTATTGCGGCGAATGAATCGATATCATGCCACTGGTGGTGCGATTCAATAAATAATTATGTTCATCACAACGCAACATCGAAGATTCATATCGTTAACGTCGAATTTCACTTCACGTCGAACGAACCGACTGAGTCCGCCATATACTCCGATGATGATAAAAGCCTGAAGTTCTATAGCCGAATCGATATTCCATCTATCGGCGATACGTTCAACGGAACGTGTGTTACTGCGGTATATACGGGCTTAAATTCATATACGTACGTTGACGGTGAGGGTCATAACGGTAACCCGACGACTCCATGGGCAGATATCAGAAAAGAAATCAGATATGTTGATATCGTCGATAAAATATGCCCGTCGGGAATATCATTTTGGTTCCAGCAATGTGAATCGATAACAGAGTTCAGGCATCTCGAGAACATAGATACATCGAAAATGACGCACATCGACCATACGTTCTACGATTGCGCAAGTCTGGAATCGATAGATTGCTCCGCATGGGACGTAAGCAACGTTAGTTATTTCGATTAGATATTCGGTACATGTGCGAAATTAAAAACTGTCAATATCGAAGGATGGGATACATCGAATGCTGGGCACTTCTACTATATGTTTTATTTCGATGTGGCGCTTGAAAAAATCAATGGACTTGAAGCGCTTAATTTATCGAGATGCCAAGGATTCCAATATAACTTCAATAATTGCAGATCGATAACATCTCTAGACCTGAGCAACCTACAACTTCCAAATAGTGCAAACACTATCGGCTCTATTTATCAGTGTAGTAAACTTAAGTCCGTTAAAGTTGATGAGAACTTCAAATGGTTTCTCGATAAATCGGACTGTCTAACGATTTCGTCACCGTCATCGCAGTACGTTGATGAAGCCGATGATTACGGTTACTGGTATGATTCGTCAGACGGCAAGGGATATATGCCAATCAACATGCCGCAGAACCATGCCACAACATACTATGCGGTCAAGCCATGCTTCGCGGTATACTCAGAGGACGACGAATCGCTATGCTTCTACAAACGGTTCGATAAACCGCAAGATGGCGGCGTGATAGATGGAAAGAATGCGATGAAAGTATACGACGGAATCGAGTATAGAGACTTCGAAGCCATTAAATCAGCGGTGAGTAATCAGTATCCGCTGCTCCCGTGGATTGATGTTGTATCGAAAGTTAAATCAGTCAACGTCGTTGATAGCGGGATTCATCCGAAGGCTGTCTCAAATTGGTGCGACATGATGTCTAATGCGGTACAAATCGATTTGACGCTTCTCGATACTTCACGTTGCACGGATTTCCGTTCGCTTTTCAACAACTACTCGTCAATTAAGGAACTTGACTTGTCTAATATGGACATGTCGAATATGAAAGACGGGCGTAGTATATATTTTCGTTGCTCCAGCATTCAGAAAATCATGATATAGGATACGTTCAGATACGATATGAGGGAAAGCGACTCAACAGCTTACTATTATCTACCGGAACCGAATCCTGACGTTATCGATGGTGCTGACGGAAAGTGGTACAAGGAGGAAAACGGGGAGGGGTACGTGCCGGAGGACGTGCCGAAGGGCGGGAAGGGGACATATTATGCTTCCAGAAGATTGCAGCTCATCGGTAAGAATGCTGAAAAATGGACTCTAAATGATTTGGTTGCCGTATCGGACATTATTTCGAAAACAGCTGATGCATCGGATTCGTTACTGCAGAAAGTAACGATGTCGATGAATTATGGAATTAAATGGAAAATGACTTTAACCGATGGCAATGTCGCTACATATAGGATTATAGGAATCAATCATGACGATTTATCGGGCGAAGCTGGGAAGGCTGGACTGACATTCGAGATAAATAACGAGGCGTTTGGTCATTCGGTACAGTTTTTTGATAGCGGAGATTCTCAAAAAGGATGGAGCAAATCTAATATCCGAAAAGCATTGAACGCTGGAAGCTTATGGGAATTGGTTCCTAATGAATATAAGAAAGTAATGCGAAGTTGCCGAAAGATGACAGATAGCACTGGAAATCACGATGGAACGGTAACATCGACTATTGATAAAATGTTTCTTTTAAGTGAATCAGAAGTCTATGGAACTGATGAGAATAAGAACGGAAAAGATAATGATATCCTTGATGAAGGCGATCAATACGAATATTATAAGAATAAAAATGTTGGAAAATGCATGAATAACAGAGCTTACGCTGGAATCAATTTGCCATCATTTCCTTCTGAAATTGGGGGTGATATTTGGTACTCTAACAGCCGATACATTCGTACAATCGGATCTAATTCATCTACATTCGGAATAGATGGAAAGTATGGATACACTGTAACTACAACGCTAGTTCTATATGCATGCCCAGCTTTTTGCCTATAACTATAGTTATTGACATTATTAGATATATGATTCGTGTATATAAAAACGGGTATGTTAATTTTCTGGTTGGAAATTATTTTTCTTTAAACGATTTACTTGCAATTATATTAAAAAGACGTTCAAAATCCAACCACTTATTTAACATACCCATAAAACATTTCTGCTAATAAACGGAATTAATGATAGTGCGGCTTCATGCCTTGCTGTTCGGCTGAGCGGGAAGCCACACTTTTCTTTCTATATGTGATTGTATATATAAAACGTCTAATTGTTAATTAATCAAATCATATTTACTTTTCTCTGCATTCTCTTGCGAACCTGATAATAGCTTCTTGATTCCCGCTGGCGAGCAGCTCCTTCCTTGTTTTGATTTCTTTCTCGATGGAATCGCGGTTCTGCATGTATTTGTGCCTTGTCATATCTGTAATGAGTGAGGCGACGTCATCGGCCCATGAGGCATTGTTCTGGAGCGGCAGGAACGTCTGCGTTAGGAACGGTCCCAAGTTCTCTTTTTGCACGAGCGGGTATGCGAGAATCTGATACTTGAGGATTCTCATCAACTCGGCAGGAGATGCACCGGGCATCTTCTTCGATACAGGTGCTGCGTCCTCGGCACCGACCTTATAGCACATCTTGGTCGCACATGAGTTGTCGATTGCCGCCTTTACGCCCGGATCCTTTAGCTGCGCGAGGAACTGGTGTGCAAGAAGCATCGGAAGACCGTACTTACGAAGCTCTGCCAACATGTTTTCGATATCGCCTGACATGAAGTTCTGGAACTCGTCGACGCTGAGCGGGAAGATGACGCGCTGCGGTTCTGGAATTGATTCTCGCATGAGCGCGCACTTGTAGACTGTCGAGATGATGTACGACCCGTAGAACTTGAGGAAGAAGTCGTCTGACGTGCCACCTTTCATGACGGGACAGATGACCATGGCGCCTTGGTTCATCAGGTCGAAGAACGGCACGGTCGTATGCGACTGCCCGAATAGGTGCTTCAGATATCGGTTCGACATGAAGCGCGTCATACGGTTATCCAGCGAGCCGAGCTCATCGGACTTGACCGTCGACGCAGCTTGGGAAATCTGCTCCTTTAACGCTGATTCCGGCATGAACGATAGAACGGTTTTCTGGACGTTCTCGTTGTTGTAGAAATCCATGACCTCCAGTAGCGTCGCCCCCGGAACATAGGCAAGCGCGTTGAGTGCGTTTTCAAGCGTCTTCGCCAATCGTACCATGCCGGAGTCCATGTTGAAGTGGGACGTCATCAGCGAGGTCACCGAACCGACCGCTTCCTGACGATCGGCGTCGCTCGCCTTCGGCCCGAGCTCGAGCGGATTGAACCCCGGAGAGTAGTTGCGGTCGAGGACGTTGAGGTAAAGCGTGTCGTGGATACGGTAAGGTGCGGCGTTATGGAGAACGTGCTCCGACAGGTCGCCGTGCGGCTCGAGGAGCAGGCCGCCGCGCCACGCCCAGTTGTCCTGCGTGATGACGTGCTGAATAAGCGTGGAGTTGTGCGTGACGGTGAAGTTCTCGATGAGGAACGATTCGGTCGGGTCATCGACCTTGAGACAAATCATATCGGTATATCTATCGGTTTTCCTGATATCGACGATAGGTGTGCCGTTAACGTAGATTCTCCGCTTGTCATCGCGATCGCGATATAGGACTTCGTTGCAATATGCGATTTTCTCTGGATTAGTGAAAAGTCGATCGTCGGCGATACCGATTACGAGAATCTTGCCGTGGCCGCTTCGACCGTCTTCACGGACGCTTACAGGATATCCTAGGGATTCCGCGACGTTTTTGACTCCGTTGAATACGGATTCGTTCTTTTCGCTGAACTCGACGTAACGGTTCGCGAGGACTCCCTTCCAGTCGAGGATTGCTTGCAAGAACTCCTGCCGCGCCTTTACTGGTGCCTTCGTGAGATAGAGCTCGGGGAATACCTTCTTCTGTCGCGAAACTGCGAGGTTATTCTCGCGGGCGAGGACAAGGATCTTGTTGAGCATCTTACCGTTCCATTGCGGGCCGCCATCTATGATGATTTTGTACCCGAAACAATCCAAATCTGGGGTCTTGCCGGTACGCGCCTTATAACGTTTGAACTCAATTTCCGGGATGAGTTCCTTGAGATGGCTCATTAGGTAATCCTGCCCGTCGGTGATTGCGACTTGGTTGCCGCTGTTCGCGCTTACGGTCATGATTCCATGAAGATACGGGGTCATCGGAAGCGACTCATAGGGAATCTCGTCGTGGAACGGGACGGGAGCGGAACGGGTGAGGCTTACCTTGGAATCTTTCCTATTCTCAAGGTATGTATCGAGTTCGTTAATTTTTCGCTCGAGATGGAAAAGCTCCCGTTTCCATTCCTCCGGTCCGATAACGGCAATATTCCATGTTCGGTCTCCGCTGACGTATTTGTCCGGACGAATATCCTCATAAATACGATAATCGAAACCGAGGGAACGGATAACGTAGATGAAGTCATCGCGAAGATACGGACTCATAGTGCAATAGGACAGACGCCCTTTATGTGCCGTGCCGTCGGTATCCATAAGACCTCGAATAAGCTCAAGACGCTGATCGATGGAAGCGTTCTTATAGATATCTGGAATGAACTTGTTATATGAATATTTGCCCCAAAGACCGAGTTTCTCCAATGCTTGAATTACTTTATCAGTCAAATCATCGGTTTTGATAATATATCCATAATCTGGCTCGATATGCGCTCGCTTGACAATATAATAACTGTTATTAAATTCAGCTTTTATTTTATTTTCCATTAGCTGAATGAGTTCATTGTCTGCAGATGACATATATGCATCCGGTAATGAACCAGTAATGCAGCCATCCCCGAGAAGGCATCCAAGAACATACGGATCAAGAGGCAAATTCTGCTCTTTAAATTGTACAGGCTCGCAAAACGGGATTTTATTTTTATAATCTTGCCTAGTCTCGTTCCCAGCACGAATGCCCTCGTTAAAAAGCTCTTCGGTTGTTTTAATGTATTCCTTTTTAGCACCTCCATGCGTTGTTCTAATGACAATCCACAAATGCTGATCTCCGCATTCTATTATTTGTCCATTAGCAAGTTCGATTTCCCAAATTTGAGAATTCCCTTGCGGATAGACAGCGATTACGTTTGTAGGATTTCCGTTCCTTGAACAAATTGAATCTCCTACCTTAATGTCCTTGACTTCTACCCACTCAGGCATTAAACTATTATGTGACAACTTTAAAATCTTTGATGAAGAAGGAACCTTCTTGCCGGAGCCCGATCGGCCCGCTAACCAGGTGTGATAAGTTCTGTCGATTTGTGTCTGACCCCAGATTAACGGGTTCCTCCGGTCTTCCAGTGTCGTCCCGAACGTCGTCAAGCGATCCGGATCGGTCATCCCGCCATTGGCGATTGTGTTCGGAATCTTCCTCATTACAGGAATATGATATTTCTGCACGATGGCTTTCTCGAGCGCGGCTATCTGCTGGTCGTATTGAGCGTCTTTCTGCGCCTTGCTCTGCCTCCGCTCCCTCTCGCTCTCGATGAGCTCGGCGCTTGCATTGCCCTGATTCAGAACCATCGAGTAGAGGTCGCCTCCTGCGACGGCTCGCCGCTTCGGCTTCTCCTCCTTCTTCGGATTGCTCTCTCCAGCCGGTTTCGGACGGGATAGGGTTGCGTGCCTGATATCGTCGTTATCCATGTTTCTCCCCTGCGGCATATTAAGATATTCTTACATTTATTATCGTTTTTTATTATCTATGCTGCTTTTTAATTTTATCATCAGATTATGCTGATGGCAATATATCTATATTGACTTTTAATAGTTTAAGCTGCAGAAATATTCTATAGAACAAACTGATGAATAATGCCGATAATTCTGATATAATCGGTAATTGATAAAAATAAACGATTTAGCTAGCGAGATTGTATATATGCCTGATTTCGTTCATCTCCATAACCATTCTGAATATTCCCTTCTCGACGGCGCCCAGACTACTGAGGAGATGGCGAAGCGTGCCGTCGAGATTGGGGCGAAGGCTATCGCCCTCACCGATCACGGTAAGATGGGAGGGCTGCTCTCCTTCTATAACAATTGCAGAAATAACGATGTCAAGCCGATTCTCGGCATGGAGGCCTACATAACGGCGTTCGGTAAAAGCCGGCGCGATAGGACTAATTACCAGAGTGTGACGAAGGAGTTCCGAGGAACACCCGGGTATTGCCGCAACAACTACCATATCATCCTCCTCTGTAAGGACTATAGGGGATATCAGAACCTATGCCGCCTATCGAAGGAATCCTATGAGAACGGCTACTACTACAAGCCTCGTATCGATTACAATTTACTCAAGGAATGCCATGAGGGGCTTATCGCTTCATCGGCCTGTATCATCGGACAGGTGTCGAACCTCCTCCTGAACAACGACTATGAAGGTGCGCGTCGCGTCGCAACGTGGATGAGGGACGTATTCGGGGAGGATTACTATCTCGAGATCATGAACCACGGCCTCGATATCGAGCAGGCGGTGATGGGTGACATCAGGTCGCTCGGGAAGGAACTCGACATCCCCGTTATCGCCACGAATGATGCCCACTATTCGAGACGCGAGATGCATAAGCTGCAGAAGAGCCTCATGCTCATCGGTATGCATAAGTCATGGTCCGATCGCGACGTCAAGGGCAGCTTCTTCCGCGGCGATACGACCGAGTACATCTTCGATGATTATTCCAGCCAAGACGGGATTGCGGATAAGGACAGCGGCGAAACCGACCCGATTTTCGAGACGAAGCCCGAGCTGTATCTCAAGACGTATGATGAGATGCTCGAGGCGATGAGGATAAACGGAGGCGAGAACGGTGTCGCCGAGCGGGAACTTGCGATGACGGCCGAGGTCGCGGCGAAATGCAACTGTGAGCTCCCGATTATCGACGATTCCGATTTGAGCCAGTATCACTTCCCTGTATTCGACGTGAAGAAGGATTTCTCATATCCTGAATATTCGAAAGCCGACGATTTCGAGATTCCAGAACACACGAAGAAGGCAATTGTGCATGGCTTCGCGACGAACGATTCGAATGACGGGACGATTACGGACGACACGCCAATCGAGACGATTCTCAACGAGCATGAGATGAGCTCTCTTCGATTCATCACATGGAAATGTGAGAAGAACTTCAAGAAGCTGATCATCCCGAAGGTCAAGGCGAAGGGCGAACCCCTTCCCGTATCATATTGGGCAAGCGGCGATATCAGGAGCCTACACGTTGATCATGCCCACAACTCTCCGGATGAGCTGTGGCTTAAGGAGCAGTTTTCGAATGGTAAGACCGAGGACGACGTCTTCCAGATGTATCGTGACCGACTCGATTTTGAGCTTTCGATTATTGCCCAACGTCGATTCCTCGACTATTTTGAAATCGTACAGCAGTATTGCAACTACGTAAGGAATAACGGAAGTCAGGTCGGTGCGGGAAGAGGCAGCGGTGCAGGAGCGCTCATCAACTATCTGTTGGGTATTACCGCTATCGATCCATTGCCGAACAACCTTCTGTTCGGGCGATTCCTTTCGCTAGCCCGCATTGGTGCTCCCGATATCGACTGTGACTTCGTTGGCGAATTCCGCGATAAGCGCCTCTGGCCGTATATTCGAGAGGTATACGGGGAAGATTGCACGAGTCAGGTAGCGACATATACAGTGTTCCAAGGCAAGGCCGCATTGAAGGCGGCAGGGCGTGTCCTGTTCAACCCGCCTGAATCTATTACTTTGGCCGAAGAACTCTGCGATGTCGTGAACGACCGTCCGAAGCTAGACCTCAATGAGGAGATTGCCGATAACGCGAATCCGCAGTTCGTTCAAGTGATGAATTCATCACCGAAACACAGACAAATTGTCGAGTTGGCACTGATGCTGCAGGGACGTATCTCCGGCGAGTCACAGCACGCGAGTGCCTATATCGTGTCCCCAATCAAACTGACGGATTCGCTTCCACTGATGGTTTCGAAGGATGAGAGAGAGGCGTCGCAAAAGTCTGGTAAAGACGTTAACAATTACATCATCCAATATGACGGTCGTGAGGTTCAGGATCTTCTTGGCTTCATCAAGCTTGACCTACTCGTGGTCAAGGACCTTGAGGTCATTCGCCTTGCACTTGAAAGCATTAAGAAAAACTACAGTATCGAGATTAACATCGAGAACATCCCTCTCGACGATAAGCAGGTCTTTCAGATGATTCAGGATGGGCATACCACCGGACTCTTCCAGTTCGATGGTTCAGCTGTCCCGAAGCGCATTCTCATCGATTCCGGTGCTGACCGTATAGCTGACCTTTCTGCTACAAATGCTCTTGACCGGCCTGGCGCTCTAAACATGGGAGCCGATAAGGAATTCGTCGAGCGTAAGCTTCATCCGGAAAAGACGACATATATGACTCCGTATGCGGAACCGTATCTTCGAGAGACATATGGGACGGTATGCTATCAAGAACAGCTATCTCAGCTATCTCAGGACAAGCACATCATCGGATTCGATGCGGGGCAAGCTGATACGCTTCGTAAGGTAACAGCACATAAGGATAAGAAGAAGATCGAGAAGATGGTCGCCTTGGCGAAGGAAACTGCACGCTCGAACAATGTCCCAGAGAAAATCTATAACTGGTTCTGTGATTTAGCAGTTGAGTTCGGTAAGTATGCCTTCAACCACTCACATTCTCTCGCCTATGCGGTCATTGCTTATCGTGGTGGATTCCTGAAGGCACATTTTCCCGAGGCGTTCCTCGCAGCACTCTGCCAAATCAAGCCGATGATGAAGGGCAAGGATAAGATTCCCGATTATTTGACTGAGGCCCGTCAGCTCGGTGTCACCGTCAAGCCGCCTCACGTCAATCTGTCTCGCGACACGTTCAGCGTCCCGGAGCGCGGTACGATTGTTTTCGGACTCGATAAGATCAAGGGCGTCGGCGCTGCTGCGAAGGTCATCATCGACGAGCGTGATGCTCACGGTAAGTATAAGGACTTCACGGATTTCTGCACCCGCGTCCCGCGTTCCGTCACGAAGGCCGCATTGGGACCGCTTATCGATGCGGGCGCGCTTGACGGGCTCGGCTGGACGCGTAAGGCGATGCATGAGTCGCTTGACCAAATCGCAGAGTTCCGTAAGAACTGGTTCGCTGAGAGATCTCGTCAGGACGTCGTCGGCGGTTCATTGTTCGGCGGCTTCGACATGGGCGCATCATCTGGTACTGACGCATCGATTCCGCCCATCGACCTTGTGCCGCCCTTCGATACGGAGTACACGAAGAGCCAAATCATGCGGCAGGAGAAGTCCGTGTTCGGCATGTACTTCTCTGGTGACCCAGAGGATGAGTACCGCCTGTCGAAGTTTCTCGCCGACCGTCGGATGGCTGATGATTATCAGAAGGAGAAGTCCCTCGGGCATACGCAGATGGCTCGCCCGATTCGCGTCCAGGACATCGCCTCGTTGCCCGACAGGACTCCCGTCGAGTTCACCTGCAAGGTCCTCTCAGCCCGCATATTCAAGAGTGGTAAGGGGGCAAGCGTCGCGGTTTCCGATTGGGGCGTCGACGAGGAATCACGTTTCGGTTTCTCCCCGGTTTCCTACGAATCGCGCTTGACGATTTTTGACAGAATCTGGTTGACAATTCCGACTCCGCAGCCTGACACGTTCGTTCACGTAATCGGTAAGATTAACATCGATAAGAATGGTGACTTCCCGCCTTCCGTCGTCGTCGATTCGATTGAGGTGCTGCAGAGGGACGCTGAGATTTACGTCAAGCAGGACGTTGAGAAGCTTATCCCTCTCCAGCAGCAGATGATCGAGGACGAGATTGAGGTTGCCGACCCGATGTCGAAACGTTATCTCGTCCCTGTCGTGACGTTTCCTGATAGGAAGAGCCTCGATGCGTTCATGCTCGATGAGAGCACGATTCGAATACAGGACAGGCATGGGCGCGTCATCGTGAGGACCGATAGCGAATCCGATGGCGGTAGGATCGAGCATCTGAAGCAGACGATGGGCATGGTGCGGCAGGCGGCAAGGTTCGGCGGTAAGGCGACGAAGACGGTGCTTCCGAAGGCGGAATCCGCTGCCGCGCGTCTGCGTATGATGCACGGCGATAACTTCCGCGATGTGATCGCGGAGGAAATCAGGAAGTGGAACGGCGCGAAGAGGTAGCCTGCTCGTTTTACGGATCGTCTCGACGTGAAGGTTGGGCGTATCGTATCGTTTCTGCCCGTATATGCAAATAGGTCTACGGCTCGATGGACGGGAACGTAGACCTATTTTTAGTTGATATGTCGATTTTTTAGACAATCATGTTTAAATGTTAATTTCTGCTTTTAATTATCACTGTCAGCTACTTCGTTCATATTATGTTTATTTGATGTAATATTAGCAACTATTTTGTATACAAAATCATGCACAAAATCGGCGGTTCCGCGTCGCCTGTGCGGAACCGCCATATATGCTTCGCGCTCAGTCAGTAGGGAGGAGCGTTGAGCAGTGAATTAATGTGGATAACCGATTGATTAGCCTTTAGTGCTTTCTTTCCCGTCTACCTTGACCTTTTGTGTGGCTTCCCCAGCTTCGACCTTAACCTTTAACGTCTGCTCGGTTCCGTCTCGTTTGATTTTGATTGATGCGTACTCACCAATCGGTTGTTCCTCGATTGCCATCATGAAGTCTGATGGACTCTTGATGCGGCTGCTACCGACAGACATGATAACGTCCCCGGCTTTCATGCCTGCTGTGCTTGCGCTGCTGCCCTTTGACACGGAATAGACGGCGACGGCTCCGGAATCGTCGGTTCGGAGCTCAACTCCGATGCGTCCATGCATCGCCTCACCGCTCTCAAGAATCTGATCGGCTACTTTCTTCGCATAGTTCGATGGGATGGCGAACGACAGCCCATGTCCGCCTGCGGATCCTTTCGTTTGGACGTTAATCCCTATCAGATTCCCTGATGAATCGACAAGGGCTCCGCCGGCATTCTGTGCATTGACGACGGCATCTGTTTGGAATAGGCTGATGTACATCGGCATCCCGTCTGTCGTTTCATATGTTCCGTTGGTGTTGATTGCCGATATGATGCCATTCGACAGCGTCTTGTCGTAACCGTATGGTGCGCCGATTGTCGATGCAACGTCTCCTATACCGACTTTTGAGGAGTCGGCGAATGATAGTGGCTGCAAATCGGTGGCACCCTCGACATGGATTACCGCTAAGTCGCTCTCGTCGTCCTTCCCGACGATTGACGCGGAGTATTCCTTCTCTCCAATCTTGACCATGATGTCGGAATAGCCGTTCACGATATGGGCGTTCGTGATGATGTCGCCGTTCGCACTGATGACGATACCTGAGCCGATTCCGCTCATGACGGTGCTGGAATCGTTCTCGTCTGCTGACGGGTCATAGCCGAATATCCCGAACCCGTATGACGACGTCGCCTGATACGAATAGACGGATACGACTGATGCCTCGGCGTTCTTGAATGCCTCTCCTGCCGGTTGCTTGCTTACCTCGTTGATGTTATCGGCGACGCTCTGTATGACGGATTTCGTCGATGAGGTCGTGCCTGTTGCGAGCCCCGTCACGATTGCCGCCGTGGCTCCGCTCATGAGCATCGCGATGACGAGTATCGCTATGGCCGCTCCGCTTCCCTGCTTCTTGCTGATGTATCGCCCGTCAGCTGTTTCGAGTCCGATGCCTTGGCGCAGCGTTTTCGGTGCGTTAGCGGCATCGATTACGACGATTCGCCTCGGGTCGATTGGCGTGCCGTCGGGCATGATGGGCGTACGCATGCTGGCGTAGGAACGCGGGTCGATGGCGTATATGCGGTTCGTGTCAGGGTGATAGGCGTTGCGGTTGAATGCCGCTTCTGTATCGTGCCCGTAATACGCCCGTTGAGCCCTGCGCCGTTCCCTGCGGCTTGGGTGACGGTATGGATATGGTGCCCATGATTGCTGCGGTATGCGGTCGCTTGTTCTTGGCTGTGGTTTCTCGTCGTTCCACGTCTCCCCCGTTTCGCCGTTTGCCGCGTCTTCCGTCTCGCTTACGGTGTTCGTCGCATCGTCTGTCTCCTTGCCTGACGTGCTGCTTGACCGGGAGACGGTATCATGCGTGTCGCTAGGCTTGGTGCTATGTTTATCACCATTACTTATGGTTTCGGGAATCGTATTCGTCGGCGCGTCGGTAAGTTCGCATGCCTCATCGGCGGTAAGGGCGTTACGGTCGTGGGTGTCATTCTCGGATTCGTTGATTGTCAGTGAGGCATTGGCGGCATTTTCCTTGTTTTTTGCCTTTTCGTTTTCCTTTGCCTCTTGCTCGTTCCGTTCTCTCTCTTCCTTTTCGGCTTTCGCCTTCTCGTGGGCTTCCTTCGTCTCTTCGATTTTTTCCGATACGGTTTCCATTATCGAGGCGGCGGTATTCCTGATCCAATCTGCGATTGGCTTCGTGAATGCCTCTCTTGGCTCGTCGCCATTATCGTCCACATTGTCGCTGCTCGACTCGGTGTTATCGTCAGTTACGGTATCAGCCGTATCGTCATTGATATTGCCATCTGAGGTAGTAGCCGTTTCTTCCGTTTTGTCTTCGACGTCTCCTCGTCGATCATCTCGTCGAGCTTGGCGATTGTCTTCTTTAGGTTATCGTCGTTTCCGATTACGCTTGCTGCGATTTCATCGGCGCTCTTGATTTCGACGCCGATGTCGGGGACGGTGTTTTTATCGGTACCGTCGTCGTGCGTGCCGTTATCGTCATCACTTTTCGATTTGCCTGTAAGCGAATCAACGAGATTCTGCGCCTGCTCGATGGAATCGTTGATTACGTCCGTCACATCGATGGTGGCGAAGTGTGAGCCGCCGCCATTAGTTTTGGTATCGATTATTTTGTCGGATTTAACGTCTACGTTCTCACCGATTGATGATGAATCGGTTTCATTGTCTTTGCCGCTGCTGATTTCAGTGGTATTTTGGTCATCATCAGGTGCTGTATCATGCTTGATTGGTACGTCGATATCTGGTGTTTTCGAATCGGTGCCATGAATTATCTTGTTGCTCGTCTTGTTGTCAGACTCATCGTGTTGCTCGTTAGCAGCATCGGTTCTGGTTTCATCGTCAACAGTGCTATCGGTATTCCCGTGTGGTTCTTCTAATGCGGTTACGTTTTTAGTTGAGCTGCTGTTGTCAGGATTGGTGTCGCTCTTTGTACCTGTCTCGTTTTCCGTATTATCGGTAATATTGTTTGTGGATGCTTCGGTCGATTCGACTGTGGCGTCATGCTCGACTGAACCGTCATCGTCGTCGACATGGTTGTCGTTCAGAGTATCTGGGTTATCTTTCTCGTCACGCAAATCGGTTTTGCTTGCCGTTTCCGGATAGTTTCCATTCGTGTCGGTATCGTCATCAGACCGTTCGGTAGTGACGGTATCGTCTACGGTTCCGTCATGCTTATCGTCTACATCGACGCTATCGGTTGATGCGGCGTCATTTTGCGCCTCGGCATCTGGTGCTGTCGGCTCCGTGTCTTGCTCTTCGATGGGTTCGTTGTTGCTACTATCGTCATTCTTGACGGTGTTGCTTGACGGTACCGAATCGGATACGGGTTCTGATATGGTACCAGTTGCTGTGTCGGTCTTCTCAGTATCTGTCGGCGGCGTTTCTGTCGCAGCCTCGGCTGCTTCATTGATTTCGTCTCGGTGCTGCTCTAAGACCGTTTCCATGACCCTTGAGTGCTTCTTTGACGTGTTCCTCTTCCTCTTTGCGGACATGCCGGTTACTCCTCCTCGTTCCACTTCTCGAACTGACTGTTTATGCGATTTTTATTTATCCCCCATCGTACGTATTTATTGGTTGGCGACTGCGTGACATATGGGGATATCGCTTCTATTCATTCATGCCGTATCGTATCGTCATCGCAGCTGCATATGGCATTTTGAGATTCCTCCCATACCGGATAAAATCCATATTAGTTGCCGTCGTGCGTATGCTTTAATATTGACATGACAATACTTTGACACGGTTAGAAGTATCGTTTATGCGACATGCTGTTTCATGCGTTCAATTGGCTGTGTTGATTATGTATCGAATATTGCTCGATGTCGTGTCGGCATAATTAGCTGCAGATTAACGAACATCTTATATAGACTATGTGATTTCGATGTTGTGGAAGCGGACGTTAGCAGGGGTCGGCAAGATGAACTATTCGGAAGACGAGAAGAGAAGCGATCAGGGTATGATGTCGGTCGATTGTGGATTTGGTGTGACCGTCAAGTGGAAGCCGGCGGCGTACCGCTCCATCGATGAGATATACGACGAGGTCATATCGGAATGCCATGACCAGTCATGCCTCATGAGAATGTCTGAACATCGATTCAATCACGATTCCAACTATACTAACGATGATATAATGAGACAGAGAACGCTCATTAACGGTTATGGCGAATATGCGAGGCTATGTGTCAACGATTCCAACGATAAGCTAATCGCGCCGCACGACGGTGAGAAAATTGCTATAATCGGGGAGGCAAGACATTACAACCCGAAGACATTCGGTACTCAATGGCGTGTGAGACTTGAGGATGGGACGATGACTGTAGCGTTCTTCGACGAGATTGAGCACTTGGATTGATTGGGTTCTAACAAGGCGTGCAGCATTGCGTGAGAGGATAATAGGAATGGGAAGAACGGGAAACAAGAGTGATGATATGATGGTGAGCGGTGGAAAGCTGCTAGCTCTCGACCTTGGGATAAGTACGGTTGGTGTCGCTGCGGACATTGGGATAGGCTGGGGAATCGCCAGCGGCGTATTTGGCGCCGTCATGACACCAGCAATCGCAACCTGGTTGGGAATCACTGCGACAGTCGGGGCGGTAATCGGGACTGGAGCGATGCTACTCGTGCAGGGAGCAAGTCGATAGGTCGTTTTACCTGCGATTTTGTCGAATTGCGCAGAAAATGTGGAGATAGAAATTCTTACTTGCGTTGATTGTTCTATCGTATATACTAATTCTTGTAAGTTAAAGGTGCCGCGAGTTCAGAAAGGGAGGTCGGCACAGAGATGATGAATATGTTCTTCGATATTGATTGTTTCGGTAAGCCGATGCCCTGGCGCACGGTGCCCTGTCTGCATGACCATGAACTCACATGTTAGTGGGTTAGCATTACATATGGTTATGATGCGGCAGGGAGCGAAGCATATATTCGTTCCCTGCTTTTTTGTACCTTGAGAATCGAATATGATAGAGAAAGATTTTTGAAATAAAGATGAAAAACATCTTGACATGTTTTCATCAAACGTGTTATTATTCGCTATGTCGTTCAAAGGTAGGACATGCCCCTCATAAGGGTAATATGGAAGTTCGATTCTTCCCATAGCGACCTATCTTATCAAGACTGTTTGAGTTGGTATTACCGGGGTGTGGCGCAGTTGGTAGCGCGCCTGCTTTGGGAGCAGGATGTCGCTGGTTCGAGTCCAGTCACCCCGACAATGCCAACTTGAACACGCCTGAACGGCGTTTTCGATTTGCGCGTGCCATTAGCTCAGTCGGATAGAGCACCGGTTTCCTAAACCGGGTGTCGCTGGTTCGAATCCGGCATGGCACACCAGATTTCGTCTTTTGGGAATGCGCCATTAGCTCAGTTGGATAGAGCAGTGGACTTCGAATCCAAAGGTCGTAGGTTCGAATCCTACATGGCGCACCAATTCTTCTATTCAATAATCAATAATTCGATACAATGCGATATTAGCTCAGTTGGATAGAGCAGTTGCCTACGAAGCAGAAGATCGCAGGTTCGAATCCTGCATATCGCACCAGTTCGCGGACGTAGCTCAGTTGGCTAGTAGCGCCGGCCTGTCACGTCGGAGGTCGCGGGTTCGAATCCCGTCGTCCGCGCCATTTCTCATTTTCCAATGCGACATTAACTCAGCTGGTTAGAGTAGCGGACTCTTAATCCGAAGGTCGTTGGTTCGAATCCCACATGTCGCACCAATTTGCGGGTGTAGTTCAGTTGGCTAGAACGCTTGCTTGTCACGCAAGAGGTCACGGGTTCGAGTCCCGTCATCCGCGCCATTTTGATTTCAATGCAACATAATATGTTAATAAGTTAATATCGTCGGGGCGTAGCGCAGTTTGGTCAGCGCAGGTGCTTCGGGAGCATCAGGTCGTTGGTTCGAATCCAACCGCCCCGACCATGTCAACTTGTTAAAAATGACATGTAAATGGGCAATTAGCTCAGCTGGTAGAGCAGGGGATTGAAGTTCCTCGTGTGCCAGGTTCGACCCCTGGATTGCCCACCAGATGCGCCATGTGCCGGACGGTTAGGCAGCGGCCTGCAAAGCCGTGTAATCAGGTTCGACTCCTGAATGGCGCTCCATTATAGGTGCGTAGTTCAATGGCAGAGCAGTGGTCTCCAAAACCACTAATGGGGGTTCGAATCCCTCCGCACCTGCCACTAATTCCGTTGCGATTTGCATGTATAATCGCAAATATCGGGTATGTTAAATTTCTGGTTGGAAAATTGTTATCTTTAATGCGTTTTACCTGCGATTCTATTAAAAAGACAATCAAAATCCAACCACTTATTTAACATACCCCAAATTTCATATATGCGTATATAATGCAGCTGATTCAGTAGCGTCGGTTTACCACGCCGAAGGTTGCTGAACCGGCTCTCGTGGCTCGCGCAATCAACTCATAATCATAATAACCGTTTTCTTAATATACGCGGACGTAATTCAGTCGGTAAGAATGTAACCTTGCCAAGGTTAATGTCGCGGGTTCGAATCCCGTCGTCCGCTCCATACATGACAATGCCCTGATTGACGTCTATATCAATCAGGGCATTTTGTTTAAAATTAGCTTAGTCCGCTTTCCATTTTCCGATTAGGAGCTCGTGTAGGGTGTCAACCCTATGAATCCCCACTGCGGGCCCTTCTTCAACCCGTCCGTGTTCGCGTTCGTCCCGATATTCAGTCCAGTAATCGAGTTGAGGAAGTTGATGATTGCGTTCCCGCTGTTTGTCGCCCCGTTTGTCGCCGTGTTGCCCGCTTCATTGAGTGCGTTGGTTGCATTGTCTATCGCATCGCCGACCGAGTCGCCTGCCGCCTTGAGGGCGTCGGATGCCGTCCCGCGCAGCTCGGCGATTCGTTGGGCGTTTGCTGCCTGCAGTAGTCGTGCCTTTTCGTCATCGGTGTATGAACATCGAGGGTCGTTGAGATTCGTCTCGTTAACGGGTCCGATATTCACAATCCATAGGCTCTCATCGGGGAGCTTGACAATTCCTTTCGGAAGTTCCGTCACCGACAGGTCGCCGTATGTGAGAGAAGTCGGTCCCTTTGATTCTGCGACGGTCGTCGTCCCGTCCTTCTTCTTCGTGACGGTTGCGGAAGTGTTCAATGACGAGGAATCATTACCGTTTGAAGAGTTCGTTCCGCTAACATCTGATGTCGGCATGTTAGACGAATCGCTGTCGTACTGAGATTGAGCGTCAGCGGATTGTTTTTGCGTATCGGTTACGGTTTGTCCCTGTCCGCCATTTGTCCCACCGTTCTGCGCGGCAAGCGTCTTCGCCTTTCCCGTAATCGGTATGACGTTGCTGTTCCATGCCAAGGCGCCAGAGCCGATTCCGATTCCTGCGACTGTCAGGATTATGAATAAAATTGCAAGGGCTTTGAACAGGATTCGCCATCCAGTTTCAAGCCAGTAGTATTTTTTCTTCAACTTGTACTCCTTGCTGTTGCGCGGTAGCTCGAGATATTCCGAACGGTCAGTGCAGTACCCGGTCGACATCTGCAATTTGGGCGATATGAGCCTGATGTCGCGTCCCCTGTTCTGCCCGCCCGTGTCGGTGAAGCCGATTTTAGGGGCAAACGGCCAGAAGAACTTAACGCCAGACTTACATTGTGCATCGGCATATAGGTGTGACAGTATCCCGACCTCGCATCCTGCCCAGAACCATAGCGACCCCATGAGCAGCGATGGGATGAGCGTGATGATTGACGACCCGATGAGGAAGAGGAACGAATGCGTGAACCCGCCACGGTGGGCGGCGGGGTTCTTGTCGTATTTCCATCCCATCGACTTGCCGAACGTTCTGTAACACCACTTGTAGAATGTCGTGAATGGGCCATGTGCCAACCAATTCCAAAGTTTGCCCACGGTTCCCATGATGATGTGGTCGATGACGGCGAATATCGCCACGGACAGGCGGGTCAGGGCATGCAGGACCGGCATGTGTACGATACGATGGGTGTTCGCCGCCGCCTGCGCGGTCTTCTCACCGATGCTGAAAATGGCACTTCCCTCGTGATCGATGTCTGGAAGAGCGCCGCCGAACGCACCTCCCAGTATGAACGGTATTTGCAGCGGTTGTCCCGACATAAGCATTATCGCGCTCGTCCATGCGATGCCGGCAGGTATGTGAGCCCTATAGTTCAACTTCGCTCCAACGATGCTTGAGATATGTACGTGAATATACGAACGTCAAGCGTCATGTTCGATGTGGCTTAACGTATTTTGCACCTATGTATTAGTATAGAAAAAGCGAGCTGTATATATATTCTATTCTGATTGATTTACGCCGTCTATATGGTTTTCTAGCGTCTCGACAGCCTCGTTGAAGTCCTCGTCGAAGAGAAAGATCAAATCGATTGCGTCGAAGTCGGAGCCGTCAGAAAGGCAGGTCTCGTACGCGACGATTACCGCGTCGTTAAGCGGATAGCCGAACATGCCGCATGATATCGCAGGGAATGTGATTGTCTTACAGCCGTTTTCTTTGGCAAGCTCGAGCGATTTTTTATAGCAGCAACGAAGCAAGCGCTCGCTTTCCTCATCGTCGAGCATGTAGTGACGCGGGCCGACAGCATGTATAACGTATCGTGCGGGTAGGTTACATCCGTCGGTTATTTTCGCGTAGCCTGGTTCGCATCCGCCTAAGTCCTTACACTGCTTGAACATCTTATCGATTCCTGCTGCGTACCAAATCGCGCCGTCGACGCCTCCTCCGCCAAGCAGGCTCTCGTTTGCTGCGTTCACGATTGCATCAGTGCTCGCTTTCGTGATGTCGCCTTGGACTATACGGATATTCGTTCCATCTATCTTGAACGTTCTTTCATATTCCATAACTGAATTCTCCCTGACGTGTGATGTAATATATTTATTAATTATATTATAATATCATAAATTAAATCGATTAGATTGGAACGGAATGGGAATTTGCGCTTCTCTAGGAGAACGTCTGATATCTTTTGATAAGGAACAAGCTGGTGCAGTTTATCCTGACGGAGTATGGGAGAAGAATCGGAAAGCCGTATATCTCGTTTGCGAGCCGGGTTACCCGAATTACGGCGACGAACTGATTGCCAGCGAATGGCTTCGATATATCGATGAGCTTGACCCTGATTTGCCGGTAATCGTGGATTGCAGCAGACCGGGCCCGGCTACATCTATATTGCATGGTATTCATAAGAATCTCATATGTACAGACACGATTTCTCGGCTTGTGTTCGAGCCTCACCTTATCTCCGTGGCGTATGATGCTGTTATGCCGATTGCTGAAGCTGTTTCAGATGCCCTTAACTGGAAAGACGGGAATCCTCGCTACGCAAGCGGAATCAGATTGATTGAAGACCATGTCTGCGCCATCCATTATCTTGGTGGTGGATACATGAATGGCATGTGGAAACAGAATCTCGCACGTCTAGAACTCGGTCGATGGGCAGCAGCTGCACGTGGCATTCCCGTCATTGCAACAGGACTTGGACTTATACCGCTTGATGACGAAGACAAGGAATACGTGCGTTCTTCGACGTCAGGCTTCGAGTTCGTCGGGCTGCGTGACGAGTCGTCGTTCGAGGTGATGGGCGGAGTCGGTAACGCGTACCTCATGCCTGATGACTGCTTCATAAATGCGTTGGATGGCTGTATACGCAAGCCGAATCTAAAAACCGGGGAAACGTTTCCTGAGTTCATCGTTTGTGTGCAATCAGAGTTCGGTAGCGATTCAAAGCGTATGTTCGATACGGTTACCGGTGCTTTGGACACATGGGACGCGTCGAAGGATAACGGCTCAGTCGGCGTCATCGAATGCAATCCGGTCTGCGATAGGCAAATATATGATTATCTTGTTGAAAAAGGATACCATCCGCGTTTCTTCTCGACGCTCGAGCTTCTTGAGAAGGGGCTTCCGATAGCGGAAAATCAGAAGTGGATTTCGTCGCGCTATCATCCGCATCTGATTGCTTCGTCATTCGGTTGCAGCGGTGGTTTCCTTCTTACCGATGAACGGTACTATTCGGTCAAGCAGGAAGCTGTGCATCGAATGGGCTCGAATTGGAAGCTGATAGCGCTCGGTAACATTCCAGATACACCTGGTAGCGGGTTCGCCGATACATTGGCACGTGAGCGATATAGCGTCGAAATCCGTAGCGCAGTTGACCCGTTCTACGATAAGATTATCAGGCACTCAAGCTAGATTATTATGTTTTTATGATTATTTGCATTTAGCAGATTGTATTATTTGAGCTTTAACGTATAATACCGGTGTATCGATGGAAACGTAAGGTTGGGTTTCATATATGGCTGATAATGGCAACGCCGAATCTAAAACGACGGCGAAGATGTCGCGCGATGCGGGAAAGATGTCCATGTTGATTATCATATCGCGTATCACAGGCTTCCTACGCACGTGGGGACAGGCGCTCGCACTTGGTGTTTCCGGCATTGCTTCGTGCTATTCGATTGCAAACAACCTCCCAAACCAGCTATATGAGTTGGTCGTCGGCGGTATGCTCGTGACGGCTTTTCTCCCTGTCTATGTCTCGGAGAAGGCACGTAACGGTAAGGATGGGGCGAGTCGATACGCATCGAATCTCGTCTCGATTGTCTCTCTGCTGATGCTCGTCGTGTCAGTCATATCGATTGTGTTTGCCGTACAGGTCGTATGGACGCAATCGTTCTCTGCTACTTCCAGCTTCGATTCCGACTTGGCGGCATGGTTCTACAGGTTCTTCGCCATCGAGATTCTTCTGTACACACTGTCGAGCGTATTATCTGGAATCCTCAATGCGGAGCGGGAGTATGTATGGAGTTCGGCTGCGCCGATTTTCAACAACTTTGTCATCTTTGGCTCGTTTGTCGCATATGCCATGTTGCATATTGACAATCCGCAGCTGGCGCTCCTTATTATCGCCATCGGCAACCCGCTCGGCGTCCTCGCACAGGTTCTCGTACAGGTACCGCAATTGAGGCGTCTCGGCATTCGCCTTGTCCCGCGAATCGACATCCATGACCCGCTTCTCCGCGAGACGCTTTCCATCGGGCTTCCCACATTCGCCGTCATGTTCGTATCATTCGTGACTGCATCGTTCCAGCAGTCGGCGACTCTTTCCGTGACAGAATCCGGTGCATCCGTCTCCTACTACGCCCGCCTGTGGTATACGCTTCCATATGCGGTTCTCGCAGTGCCAATCACGACGACGTCATTCACGGAGCTTTCCGCCCTCTATGCGAAAAACGATATGGAATCGTATCGTTCGATGTGTTCGCGCGGCATGGGGCAGCAGTTATTCTTAATGATCCCGATGGCGGTTCTTCTCGTCGTCTTTTCCGCCCCGCTCGTCTCGCTGTTCGGCTTCACGCAGGACGGTCTGCGTATGACGTCGGAATACCTGGTCGGTCTTGCCGTCGCCCTGCCGTTCTATGCGATTGCCATGTATTATCAGAAGGTATGCAGCTCGCTTCGCATGATGGGAGCATTTGCGATCGCCAATGTCATCGCAGGTGTCGTGCAGTGCATCATGTGCCAGTTCCTGACTTCGGCGTTCGGACTTCCCATCGTTGCGCTCTCCACCGCAGCGTTCATGCTCATCGTCTGTATCGTCTCGACGGTTCTCGTCAGGCGTCGCATCGGCTCGATGGGGCTTCGCCGCGTCTCCGTATCGTGCGTCCATGGGGCAGTCGTTGCAGTCGTATCCGGGGCCGTTGGTGCACTCGTCCTGTTCTTGCTGTCATGTATCGGAATCAAATCAGGCTCCGGCATAATGCCAGCAGTAATTCAGTGCGGCGTCGCGGGTATTGCTGGGCTGCTGGTTGGATTCTTCGCTGGAGTCAGGCTTGGGTTTGACGAGCTTGGCTCGGTCAAGCGTCTCGTCCGGCGCATCATCAATCGATAGCGGATCGTTTGAAGTAAGTCGCCTCGTTCATCTAATCGGTGAACGAGGCGACTGTCCATCGCAATATGTTTGGTGGCAGCTATAATAATCACAAATCAAATCGCATCGTTGAATCTCATATCGAATTGATAGGACGTTCGGTATGTCATGTTAGACGACGGCTGACCGTTGTTCGTGACGATGGACGGCGAGACGGGCTGGGCGAATGTCGTCTATATGATGGAGCTGGCGAGTTGCAGATACGGCGATTAGATGAGCCTATGCGATGTAACGGAAAGATGGGCGGAACGTTTTTGTCGAGATTGTTCCGCCCATCTTGTGCTTCAGCGATGATATTTTGTTCTAGAATCCGTCATTCACGAGTGTATATATCAATATTGCGATGGCGATTAATGCAAGCCCGCCGACCACGATATGCTGCGTCGTGCCTCCGATGACCATCAACATACCTAATAGTGTGACTCCGCCGCATATCGATTCCGACATCGTTATGCTTCCATCAGACTCATTCTTTTCCATGATGCTCACGTCTCCTATTCACTTTGCACATATAAGATTTTATCGCTGCTAATGATTCTTAATCGCAGCGGTTACTGCCATTGCAAGCCCCACAGCTAAAAGTGTCGTGATAACATGCAAATTCTCATCGACGGCACGCTTGATGCTCCACGGAAAAGACGGCTTCGCTGACTCGACCTTGATTCGACCGACGCGCTCATTTGTGACGTTAAGTGTGGGGATATGATTGCTGCTATCGAAGTGAGCCATATCGATTATGCCTTTCGAAAAATAGATATTCTCTGTTTTTGATTATATCGCATTCAATTAATAAAACGCGATGACATATCGGTTTTCTCGGTAGATATATGGAAAACACAGAATTAACATACCCTTTTTTTATCTAGAAGTAATATTATTTATTGCATTCACTGCTCGCCCATTCATTGCGATTATTAGGTTATCAGATATGCCATCAAAAGATTTTGCAGTTCCATTCGGTATCAGAATCAATGCTAACGGAAATCGTGAATCTGTATTTCTCGATGACATCAGCAAGACGGAAGAGGACGTCGCAAACAACTATGGACGTAGATGCGGCCTCATATGCCCGGAATGCGGCAAGACTCTTGTGGCGAGAAGGCGGAGCGTTGATAACAAACATGGGTTCAAATGTTTTGCCCATGAAAGTGGTGCAGGTACCAGTTGCGAAGGATACGGTGAGAAATCATCGCATAAGGCAGCAGAGGATATGCTCGCAAATAGTATCGGGCAGATATTCTACCTACCTGAAATCACGGCATTCGACATGATTCCGCACACGAGCAAATATACAGATAGCGGATACAGTCGATATACCGTCAATGAGATCAGTGATGCTCGTCATAAGATTGTCCAAGAAACATGCGACCTCGTCAATGACAGAATGATTCTGCAACCACAGATGGCATGTGTCGTCGAGAAAGTATGGCTAGAGGAAAATACGACGAACGCCCCGATTAACCTGCCGAGCAACAAGCGGCCTGATGCCGTCGTACAGATATACAACAGGAAGAATATCGACAAGAAGTATGTCATTGCGGTCGAGTTCCGCTACAAACATGCGAAATCGCTTGAAGATATGAAGGCTTTTTATGAGTCAGGGACTGACGTTCTCGAAATCCTACTACCAGAGTTGTCTGACATAAGCGATGACTTCAAAAGAAATCTGCATGATACGATATTCGGTATAAGCGGTGCAGATAATGAATCGAATAAATACGCAGGTAAGAGAGAATGGCTATATTCGCATATAGCGTTATCATTGATGAGAAAGTACACGTTAGCTGTACAGCCATATGTTTGTATTAAAAATGAAAACGGCTATCCCATCAAGAGACTTTGGGATTCAACCAAAACAAGAGCATGCACAATCGTTGATTCATATGTCGATGAGTCATTCAAAGGCAGCGGCATTATCGTACGCAAATCAAAATATACGTACGTTTCGGTGAACTACACGTTTTCGATTCCGTATTTCCCATTCGACGACTCATCAATATATGCGGAACTTGAATATACATTGGAGGCATGTGAAGATGATAGAACATCATCAATAAAGGATCTCAAAACAAAAGCGGACGGCTGCATCAGTGCTATGACTGAGCAAGTTGATTCTGACAACGATAAAAGAGAAAAATACCACGAGAAGAAGACACAAGAGAGACGACGAAAAGCACAAGAACAAGCAGAACGCGAACGTATCGTTATTGAGGAGGAAGCGAAGAGACAAGCGGCGATTGAGAAAGAAAACAGAAAACGCCGCGAAGATATTGAACGTGAACGAAGAGACGAAGCTAGAATCACTGCATATACCCGATTGAGGAGATTGGAAGCAGAAGAAAAAGAAAAACGAGAACAAGAAGAAAAGAACAACTCAGACGTACGCAATGAGCGAGCCAGAATAGCCGATGAAGCGATTAATAGCATGACATTCGAGCAGGCACAAGCTGATTTCATGCAGGCAATCGCACGTATCGAGGCATTGCATATCCGCCCTGTCATCGTTGCGGACGTCCTCAAACGCGGCGAAATCGATTCGAACAGTCTATTCGGATACGATAAGCAGTACTACCCGACTGTAGCACCGTATCTGTCTAAAATCGCCGTCGACACGTTCAACCGGACATTAGATGCGAAGCAGCAGATAACGGAGGACATCGTTCTATACAAATGCAAGAATGTGTACTGTTCTGACAAGCTCGACGTTCTGATGGTGATGCTATCCATGAGTGATTCGAATCACCATCGCCATAACGTCGTCATCGGAGTCCCATCGATGTCGAATATAAAATCGTATCAAGAGGAATATGAACGAATCAAGCAAAGAACCGCAATCATCGAGATATCACGCGATGCCTTATGGAATGCACTGAATCAAGCGAAGGAAGAGTACGTCAACTATGGACTATATAGCACCTACAATGACAAGTTCATCACATCATTAAGACAAGTTATCATGGCAGCGATAGAGCATCGCGGCAATTGGTCGTATCTACGTTAATATTCTGGTGCGATACATTACATTTTATGATATAATTACGAGCTGAAACTTCTATTAATCGACAATACATGTATTTAACATCGAAAACGGTAGGGTGGCATGGACAATCAGGAACAGCTCAGAAAGTACATACAGCGTCGGTCGCAGAAAGCCGCCGCTGATTCGCAATATAATCAGGGCGACGCATTCGATATGGAAGGCAGTTTCACATCCACCCGATTCCAGAACAGTGACACCGGATTCGTCATCGGCACGTTCACCCCAGACGGCGGCGACGAGCCGATTGTCTGCAAAGGAACGATTCCGGGATACGTGCAGGGAGCCCCATACCATATCACTGGTACAGTCATCAACGACAAGCAATGGGGACTGCAGGTGAACGTTAAAGCCGCCGTTTCCATTAAGCCGACCGGTAAACAGTCCATCATCGCGCTCCTCGGAAGCGGAGCCGTACCCGGAATCGGCCCGATGACCGCAAAGCGAATCTACAAGACGTTCGGAGACAGCTCGCTGGAAATTCTCGAAGATCACCCCGAGCGCCTCGTTGAGGTACAGGGAATCGGCGCAAAGTCCGTCAAGAAGATGATCGACACGCTTCCGAAGGTGCTAAAGTACCGCGACGTCATCGCATTCTTCACAGACTTCGGAATCTCGACAACAACCATCAATGCGATGATCCGAGAGTACGGGGCAAAGGCCGCTGAGGCTGTCAAGGAAAACCCCTATATCCTCTGCAAGGTGAAGGGCTTCGCGTTCACCCGTGCCGACCAAATCGCGCAGAAGATGCATATCGACCGATACGATCACCGACGCCTCGAGGCAGGACTCGTCGCCACCCTCCGCTATGGGTGCCAACGCGACGGGCACACCCTCATGCCGCGAAACATGCTCCTTCAACTCGCCTACGAGAAGCTCACCATCACCGAGACGCAAGACAGAATCGTCGAGAAGGCACTCGACCGACTCATCGAGGACAATAAGCTCATCGAGGATTCCGACGGAATCCACCTCAAACATCTCTACGCCGCCGAAAAGACAATCAAGGCATCCCTTAAGAACGCCCAGCGCCCAGACGAGCTCGTCCCATCCGCCATCCTCGACAGAACCGTCAACAACGTCCTCACAGAGCACGGCTCCCAGCTCACCGACGAGCAGGAACGGGCAGTATATGCGGCATTCAACAGCAAGCTGTCAATCCTCACGGGCGGCGCGGGATGCGGCAAGGCTCTCCTCGACGACGAACCCATCTGGTGCATCCGCAACGGCGCGGACACGGCTTCACTGGCGACGGTCGGAACGCTCAACGTCGGCGATTCCGTGTTCGGAGCGGACGGAAACCCAACCGAGGTCATCGGCGTGTTCCCACAAGGAGAGCAACCGAAGTTCAAGATGACATTTACCGACGGCACATCAATCATCTGCAGCGACGAGCACATCTGGCACGTCAACAGTAACAAGAGAGTGAGCAATAACGATGGATACATCGACATCACCGTTCGCGAGCTTCTCGATGAGATAGATAAGACGGACGGAATGAAGGTCTCCGACTGGTTCATTCCTCAACCGAAGGAGCTACAGTTCCCAGCCTCTCCCACGGCTAACGAGAACGACGTCTCCGACTACCTCGGAATCGACACCAGCATGTACATTATCGGGCACGACGATGTGCTCAACGAGGAGCACGGCACGGCGAGGGGCATGCACCGAAGGAATCGCCGCCGAGCCATCCTCGATGACTCCGAGAACCTCATAACGATGGTAAAGGTACCGAAGCAGCGCGGTGCGACCGCAAACGACGGTAACGATGTGGCAAGCGCAGCGAACACCGGCTCCGATTTTGAACAGACGAACGGCACGGAGAGCCACATCTCCGAATATGTCAACGGAACGGCGGAACAACGCCTCGCCATTCTCAATCGACTCGTCCCGTACATAAACGTACTCGATAACCAAGGAAAGCGCGGAACCAATATATATAACGAGGTCAGACGCGGTATCAAGCTCATCTGCTCGTCCCTATCGATGAGAAGCGGTGCTGGAATCGCCCATATAGAATCCATCGAAGACATGGGCGAGACGGCGAACATGACATGCATCAAAGTCGCTGCCAGCGACGGTCTGTTCGTCGCAGGCGAGCAGTGCATCGTCACGCACAACACAACCGTCACGTCAACTATCGTCAAGACGGCTGAGCGACTCGGGCTACCCGTATGCCTCATGTCACCAACTGGACGAGCAGCGAAGCACCTATCTAATCAGTGCGGAGGAGTCCCAGGATATACCATGCACCGTGCCCTGTCCATCGTAGTCAAGGGTGCGTCTGACGAGGACTTCTTCGCAGACGATGAAACGAAGCAAGCGAACCGGCAGCCAAACGATGCGACGAAGGCGTTCGACAAGGCAAAAATCGTCATCTGCGATGAGGCGTCGATGATGGATACCGAAATGGCGTCTATCCTATTCAAAGCATGCAAAAAGAAACATCTTGTCCTCGTCGGTGACCCGAACCAGCTACCGAGTGTTGGACCCGGCCGCGTCCTAGGAGACATTATCGACAACAAAATCGGTAACGTCACAAAACTCACGAAAATCTTCCGACAGAAGGAGGGGTCCCCCGTCATCGC